>MWWB01000467.1_pt1 | contig 10163 bp, 9 predicted proteins | sample 1047291 | NCBI WGS metagenome assembly MWWB01 (sample SAMN06349976, study PRJNA376086) | soil metagenome | isolation source: MS4-1 sample Antarctic (ecotone) soil | place: Antarctica | reverse complement strand
GCAATCGGCAATCGGCAATTGGAAATCACTTAAACTGTCCGGCGTACCACTCGACGATTTGCGGGCCTGTAAGGAGAGCCAGGATTGATCCAATCCCTAAGAAGATGCCGAAGGGCAAAAGCATCTCCATGTCTTTCTTGCCTTGTCGCATCATCAAAACAATGCCAATAAGCGAACCGGAAAAAACGCCGAGGAAGATGGTGAGGATGGTGAGCCGCCAACCGAAATAGGCCCCTACCATAAACATCATCTTCACATCTCCCAGGCCCATGGCTTCAACGCCGCGAAGTTTTTCCCAGGTCCAGCCCATGAGCCATAGCGACCCGCCGCCAATCAAAACTCCGATAAAGGCGCCGCCGAGTGATGCCGCCCAAACTGGCCGACCGGCAAACGTGCCGTTCATGAGTCCGGGAAGATCATCGAAGTGAGGTGCTCCGACGAGATACGGAATTGCCAGCCGCGCCACGAGCGCAAAGACGATTCCCGGATAGGTAATAGCGTTAGGCAGGATCATGTGCTCGGCGTCGATAAAAACGAGCGCGAGGAGTGCGCTAACAAATATGAGGTCGAAAGGCAGCGCCGGCGTCATACCAGTACGCCAGGTCACGGCGACAAAGAGAAGCGCAGTCAGTATTTCAACTGCGGGATAGCGAGCGGAAATACGAGTCTGACAGGACCTACAACGCCGGCCTAATAAGAAGTAGCTAAGCACCGGGACATTGTCGTAGAAAGCAATTGCCGCCGCACAGGAAGGACACTTAGAGTTTGGAAATGCGACGGACTCGTCGAGCGGCAGCCGGTAAATTACTACGTTAAGGAAGCTTCCGATAATTCCGCCGAGAGCGCCGGCGATGATGTAACTAAAAGGTGGAGGTATGAGTTGGTTGAGGTCTGGAAGAGCCGCTATCAAGGGAACACTCATCGTCACGCATTGTATATTGCCTCGCGCTTACTGCATACAATAATGGTAAATGGATACTGGTTCAGTTTGCGTTTCTGGAACTTTCATTCACACCGCGGCTTCAGCCCGGTGACTACGTGGGTTTTGCAAATCTCCTGAACCATTTCAACGGTTTGCTCTTCGGGTTGAAGTCCTATTGGGCGCCGGGAAACCGTTCAAACGGTTCAGGGTATTGTAAGAGCGTAACCCCACCGGGCTGAAGCCGGGTGGGTGAAAACTGAAAACAGAGTGGCCGCGAAATCATTACCCTCTGACGATATGCCCTCAACTACAGAACAGGAAGCGGTAGCGACCTGGCCGTCTCGGTACCACTAACACAGTTTGAGTCTGTCGCAACGGCCAGGTCGCTACCGCTTCCTGTTCTGTAGTTGAGTGATACTCTCATTGGTTCTGTAGTCAGGTCGCTGCGTTACCCGCGTCTCAGGCTTAACGGTCTCAATTTGGTTTTCACAGAGTCTCTGAAGCCGCGGTGTGAATGGGAGTCATAGTCCTTAACCAAGGCGAAGGATACGTGCTCAACTGAACCAGTACCGGTAGATGGTAAATGGCAACTCGCTAGCTTCTGCGCCCACTGCCGTCACTGCTTGTTTTTCTGCATTTCGGAGAGCATCAGATGCTTTAGAAACGCATGATGCGCTGCAAAGCTGGCAATGCTAAACCCCGCGAGCCCGTCTCGAAAGCCGGCCTTCATAACATAACTGCGCAAGAAGGCCAATGGGGCCGCGGTGGCAATTTTCAGCGTAGACGTGCGCCGACCAGCTTCAAACATTTGACGGGCAGCGAGTGGGGCATAACGCTCGCCAATCATGCGATGGTGGTGAGCAGCGTCGCGTACGCTGTAGTGCAGGAGATCGCCAGGTAGTTTTTCAATACGACCGTCACTAATCTCCACCGATTCGTGAATGTGCTTTCCCTCCCAGCGTCCCTGAGACTTCTTGTAGAGGCGCAACTGCCGATCGGGATACCAGCCACCTCCGCCAATCCAACGTCCCTGGTAAAAAGACCGCCGCGAAATCAGATAACCATCCGCAAGTTGATCGGCCGGCTTTGTGCGCAGTGTCTCAATGGATGCCCTCAACTGGTCCGACACGCGTTCATCAGCATCGAGACTAAAGATCCAGTCGTGAGAAGCAGCATCACTTGCAAATTGCTTCTGTGCCGCAAACCCAGGCCACTCCCGACTTATAACTCGCGCTCCGGATTGGGAAGCGAGCTGAGCAGTTTGGTCAGTTGATTGTGAGTCAACTACAACGATCTCGTCGGCCCAGGCGAGGGATTTGCAGGCCTCTCGTATGTTCGCTTCTTCGTTGAAGGTGATTATGGTGGCGGAGATCTTCATCCTCTAGGGAGCAGGAGTTTCAACTACAACGTTGTTAGCGCGAAGTGTTGAGGAGGTCGCGCGCTGAAGCCCGGCGAGCGCCTTGTTGTAGTCGGTCTCCGCCCTGAGTTCGGCATTGCGCGCGTTCGTTAGAGCATTTTGGCGTTGAAACAAGAGGAAGGTGGTTGAGCGGCCCACTTGATAGAGTCGCTGTTCCCCTTCTAGTTGGAGTTCCGCATTGACCCTTGCTTCCCTTGCTGACAGCACACGCAGCCGGGAAGTTTCTACGGCCTGAGCCGAATTGCGGACGTCAACTTCAATTATTTGATCCTGCAAGCGTGTCGACGCTTCAAGTCGCTCTTTTTGAATGCGTGTGCCTGCTAGATTCGCTTCCGCGGTTTTGTTCTTGAACGGGATCTGAATCGCCACGCCGACGCTGACGTTATAGGTATTAAGGCCAAACAGATTGCTAAGGGTTTTCCCATAGCCGCCTACCAGATCCGACGGAGCAAGATTGAGCGTTTCGACAAGAGGAGACGAGGCAACCGGAAAGCCGGCCCGGCGCTGAACATCCTGGATCTGACTTAGTAGGAACGCATTTGCAACGAAATTTGGATCACCCGAGATCAAAGGAACAAGTATACCGGGGGCAATGGTTGCGGCCGCAGTTCCCGCCAGCCCGGTAGTTGCGAGCGTCGTCTGAAGATCAATCTGTGGTTTCGTCTGGTTTTTGAAGTACTGAATGTCAATACTATTAATATCATTGTCCAAACGCAGCCGGCGAAGCTCGGGCCTATTCTCGCGCGCCTCTTTCAAAGCCTCGTTCAGGTTTACCGGCAAAGCATCGAAGCTCGGTGCATCAGTGGGCGTGACTTGTGCCATCCACTCAGGAGCGAGCGAATCTCTGAAAATGAGTTGCTTGAGGTTATTCTCCGCCAGCGAGACACTCTGTACGGCCAGAAGCAGCGCTGACTCGCGGTTGGCGAGTTCGGTCTGCACTTCTGCTCTCTCCAGCGGCGCCTTCGCACCGGCAGAGATCTGAGCTTCTACATTTCTCAGGTTTTCTCGAGAGAGATTGAGATTTTCAAGCTGGTTCTGCTGATCGCGCAGGGCAAAGACCAGTTCCCAATAAGCTTGCTGCACTCGCGAGATCACATCAATGGTGCGCAGTCGAAAGTCGGCGTCTGACTGCTCCAGGCGCTTCTTCTGAATTCGAATCTGCCGGCGGTTGTTGTCAATCGAGCGGTTACGCAGCAAAGGCTGCGTGAAGGTCAAGGCCAGATTCGAGGAATAGAATGGGTTCAGGGTACTGTTGGTAGCACTCGTGGTTGTCTTGTTGTTGCTAAAGCTAAGTTCATAACTTCCACCACCCCTTGAGAACTGTTTGTTGACTGAGGGACTCAAGGTAAAGACCGTGTTGGAAACCTGGCCAGAAGTGCCGGCTCCAGCAAAGACGTTCTGCACTGGAGTAATGCGCTTGTCGATTTGCGGCGTTATGCTAAAAATCGGATCAAAGACTCCCTCGAGCGAGTGCAACTGCGTCTCCGCAAACCGCACATCATCGCGAGCAACTTCGATATCGTTGTTGTTCAGGAGAGCTCGCTTCACCGCATCGTTGAGCGATAGGGTTAACGTGTTGTCGCTGGTCACACCCAGACGGGTCATGTTGGGCATGGGCGGCAATGGCCTTCGCTCCACGGTGGGGAAGACGGGGTCGACCGGGTCCTGAATCGGCGGATTCTCGGTTGTGGGAGTTGTAACCTCAGGAGACGGTGCGGCAGTCGGGGTACCTGGCGTTGACGGGGTATCTGTAGTGGGCGGTGTTGGACGCGTTATGGGAGCCGTAGGAATTCCCGGCGGCGCTTTCGGCGGCGGCTGTTGAGTCCCGGGAGGTGCCTTTGGCGGGGCTTGCTGTGTGCCCGGCGGCGTGTTTGGATTCTGCGTTTCGGAGCCGGGAGGACGCGTAGCGTCACGCTGTGCTGGTTTCGGCGTAGCTGCCGGAGTTTGCGCCAAAGCGTTGGCGCCGGCCACGAGCAGCACCGCACACAAAACCGCACCGCTAGTTAAACCATTCATCTTTATTGTAAGCATCGACCAAAGCTCCTTCACATTTAATCCCCAAATCTCGGCTTCCAGCGACTTAGACCTTTGGCAACAGACTCCGCCGGCTCAGGTTTGTCTACGTTGTATAAACTACAGAGGTTTCAAAAAGATGTACATTGCCCAAGCTTTAAAGCCTTTGAGACCTCCCTGACAGTCGCTTGACAGTGAAAGCGACGCCGCATAATCTGAGTACTCTTTTCCCAGCACGTCCAGCATGAGTTCATACGATCTCCCGCGATGACGTGTGCGCCCGAACCGAAATGGCCGGCGCATTCAAAGAAGAGCCCGCTCTAACAATCGTGATGGAGGTCACTAACGAAATGGCAGTCAAGGTTGGCATCAACGGTTTTGGTCGGATCGGACGAAATATCTTTCGTACTTCGCTAGGTGACCCTGATATCGATTTTGTGGCAGTTAATGATCTTACGGACACGAAGACACTTGCACACCTGCTGAAGTACGACTCCGTGCTTGGCAACCTCGATCACGATATTTCGTCGACTGAAAACGGAATCAAGGTTGAAGGCGAAGAGTTTCGCGTGTTTTCCCAGAGAGATCCGGCGGCCATCGACTGGGAATCAGTCGGCGCCGAGATCGTAGTCGAATCCACCGGGATATTTACCAAGGCGGAAGATGCGAAGAAGCACCTGCGCGGCACCGTCAAGAAAGTGATCATCTCTGCGCCCGCCAAAAATGAAGACATCACAATCGTGCTGGGCGTGAATGAAGATAAATATAGCCCGTCCGATCACCACGTAATTTCCAATGCTTCCTGCACCACCAACTGCCTGGCCCCGGTGGCTAAGGTAATCAACGAAAAGTTTGGTATCCGTTCGGCACAGATGACGACGATCCACTCTTACACAAACGATCAGCAGCTGCTCGACTTGCCGCACAAGGATCTGCGTCGCGCTCGCGCTGCCGCGCTCTCCATGATTCCGACCTCGACCGGAGCCGCGAAAGCCGTCGCGCTTGTGCTGCCTGAGTTGAAGGGGAAATTTGACGGCATCTCAGTGCGGGTCCCCACCCCTAATGTTTCCCTCGTCGATGTGGTGATCGAGGTAGAAAGAGACACGACGGCGGAAGAGGTCAATCGCGCTTTGAAGGATGCGGCGAATGAAGAGCTCTCCGGGATACTTTCGTTTTGCGAAGAACCTCTGGTTTCAAGTGATTTCAAGAAGAACTCAAACTCGTCGATAGTTGACGCTGAGTACACCAAAGTAATTGGCGGCCGACTGGTAAAGGTGCTCTCCTGGTACGACAACGAATGGGGTTATTCCTGCCGCGTCCGCGATCTCATCAAGTACATAGCAGGCAAAGGCCTGTAAGAACAAGTGATGAGTGATGAGTGATGAGTGCTGAGCAAAAGCAAAAACGCGGAGGTTCTCCTTTCACTCATCACTCATCAACTCATCACTCATCACTCATCACTCATCACTCATCACTCATCACTCATCACTCATCACTCATCACTCATCACTCATCACTCATCACTCACCACTCACCACTCATCACTTATTTCTCATGGCAAAGCTTTCCATTAAAGTCCTCAACCTGAAAAGCAAACGCATATTTATTCGCGTTGACTTCAACGTACCCATCAAAGAGGGAAAGGTTGAGGACGACACGCGAATTCGCGCAGCACTTCCCACTATCCAACATGCCATCGACCAGGGTGGCCGTCTGATTCTGGCTTCGCATCTGGGCCGGCCCAAAGGTGAGCGTGTTGAGAAGTACAGCTTGAAGCCAGTAGCCGAGCGTCTCTCAGCACTGGTTGGCAAGCAAGCCGGCTTTGCGGAGAACTGTGTCGGCGAAGCAGCGCAGTCCAAAGCGCAGGCACTGCAAGATGGGGATCTCCTGTTACTTGAGAATCTCCGGTTTCACAAGGAAGAGGAGCAGAACGACGATCGGTTTTCTAAGCAGCTAGCCAGTCTCTGCGACGGCGTTTATGTCAATGACGCCTTTGGAGCGGCGCATCGGGCGCACGCTTCCACCGTGGGCATTACGAAACACGTCGCCGAAGCCGCAGCCGGCTTGCTAATGCAGAAAGAGTTGGATTACCTGGGACTAGTGATCACGAATCCAGAACATCCGTTCGTGGCGGTGCTGGGCGGAGCAAAGGTTTCAGACAAGATTCCCGTCATCAAAGCACTTATTGATCGGGGCGTAGACAAGATTTTAATAGGCGGCGCCATGGCCTACACATTCTTAAAGGCCGAGGGCTTTACCGTGGGCAAGTCGCTGGTCGAAGACGAGATGCTTCAGACGGCCCTCGACGTCAAGAGACGAGCGGAACAGAAGGGAATCGAGCTGTTGCTGCCGACTGACCATCAGGTAGTTGATAGCTATGAACCGGTGAAAGGCGAGAAGATCATCGCCAAGACGATTCCGATAGAATTCACTAACCTTGGCCATGCGGGCATGGACATCGGAGTCGAGACAGTTTCCCATTTCTCAAACGCCTTGCGCGACGCGCGCACGATTATCTGGAACGGTCCCATGGGTGTTTTCGAGGAACCGCCATTTAACGAAGGCACGCTCGCCATTGCCCACGCGGTAGCCGAAGGTGCTGATCGGGGTGCGATCGTGATCGTAGGCGGAGGCGATTCGGTCGCGGCAATTACGCAGGCAGGAGTCGCCGATCGAATTACTCACATTTCGACTGGGGGCGGCTCCACACTCGAGTTTCTGGCCGGGAAAGAACTGCCCGGCGTAACAGCGTTGAATGATAAATGAACTTTGAACTTTGTGCTTGGTGCTTGGTGCTTTGTACTTCGGATACCTCACGGCCGAGCGAGAAACGGAGACGGATCGAAGTACAAAGGACAAAAGTTCAAAGCTCAAAGCTCAAAGCACAAAGTCAAATTATTTATGCGCAAACCCGTAATTGCTGGAAACTGGAAGATGTACAAGACGGTTGGCGAGTCGGTTGACACCGCCCTCGCTCTGAAGCCGCTGGTAGCTAATGCTAACCATTGTGAGGTGATAATCGCCCCTGTCTTTACATCGCTGAAGACCGTCGCGGATCGCCTCGAGGGCTCGAACGTCCGAGTATCCGGGCAAAACTGTTCGACCGAAGTCGAAGAGGGGGCGCACACCGGTGAAGTAGCCGCTTTCATGCTGCGCGACGCCGGGGCCCGTCACGTCATCGTCGGCCACTCTGAGCGACGTCACTTCTATTCTGAGACGGATGCAATGGTTAAAAGAAAGTGTCAGGCGGCCATTTCTGCGGGCCTGACAGTCATCATGTGTGTCGGAGAAACACTGGACCAGCGAGAGCAGGGAAATGCCGAAAACGTCGTCAGGGGCCAGCTAAACGGCGGACTCAGTGGGTTGACAGCGCCTGACCTCGACCGTATCATAGTCGCCTACGAGCCCGTTTGGGCAATCGGTACGGGACGCACAGCGACGCCGGAGCAAGCGCAGGAAATGCACGCGTTTATCCGGCGCGTTTTCGCGGAAGGGCACACTGCGACTGCTGCCGAAGCATTGCGGATACTTTACGGTGGTTCGGTAAAGCCGGAAAACATCGCCGGCCTGATGGTGCAAGGGGACATCGATGGGGCATTAGTCGGGGGCGCAAGTTTGAAGGCCGAGAGCTTTGCCAAGCTTGTTAACTACGAAAGGCGGTAAATAGTAAATGTAAATAGAAAGATCGCCGGGTCACGGCGCGTGGGCCGCCACGCTCAAGGCAATCTAAGATTTACAATTCCCATTTGCGATTTACCATTCACTATTTACTATTCACCCTTTACCGGAGATTAGTTTTGCTAAGCTATCTTTTATACGGACTATTTATTCTTTCATGCTTCGTTTTGGTGGTGGTGGTATTGCTGCAGCCTGGCAAGTCGGGTGCGGGAGATCTATTTTCGAGCAATCTTTCGAGCACAGCGTTTGGTCCGCGAGGCACAGCGAGCATCCTGGCAAAGATTACAATCGGCGCGGCGGCAGCTTTCATGCTAATCGCTTTGATGCTCTCCTTGCCGGGTCTAACTGGTTCGCATTCAGTGTTGCAATCAACGGAGGTTGAATCGCAGCCTTCGCCAACTCAAACGGCAACTCCCGAGGCTTCCGCAGCCCCCACAACTTCCGGGTCGCCTGCCGGGACTGTATCACCCGCAACTAGCCCAAAGTGAGGCGAAGAGTTTTATTAATGTGTCGACCCTGACACCAGAGATTTTTCACCGCGACAATACTCGCTATAATAGCTGTCTGATAACTTGAGCCGAAGTGGCGGAACTGGTAGACGCGCACGTTTGAGGGGCGTGTGAGGTAACTCGTGGGGGTTCGAGTCCCCCCTTCGGCAGACCAAAATATTGCGTTTTGTTGAATATATTGAATTGTTTCTGGATTTACTGCCCATTTATTGCCATTCGATTCCCAACTCAGGCTGTTTTTTTGCCTACCAACCGCTCCAAAGATCGCCCTGCCTTCTCCCTGGATTTCTTCGTGGCGTGTGAGTAGTAGAGAAGGAATGCCGAATCAGACCAGCCCATCCATTCCTTGACTGTTGCGGGACTTACATTATCTTCCAGAAGACGGGTGGTAGCAGTGTGCCTTGTGTCATGTAGCACTAAACCGCCTGGCGTGTTCTTGCCATACAAGACTCCTGCTCGTTCACAGGCCCGTTTGAGGATCCTGTAGAACTTTGGCGTAATGTTTCCGCTGCGGGAAAACACGTACTCTGTATCTGTTTTTTCATAGAACTCTTTTAGAATCGACATTGCCAATGGGCCGAGCGGACCCACGGTCTTATAGTTTCCCGTCTTCCCCTGATGGATTCTCACTGTCCGTGCTTCCCAATCAATGTCATGTTTGCGAATGAGGTTCATTTCTCCGTGTCGGATTCCGTTGAGACAAAACTGAACCTTGCGGCCGACCCTGAACCTTGCGACAGCCGACTGAAGCTGCTCGCCATCACGTCGGGGAGCAAACAATTCACCTAAAACTGCTTTGATTTCATGTTCTGTCCAAATCCGCTCTCTTCGCCCACCTAAGACTTTGGGCCGAGGCATCCGTGGGGGGCGCCATTGCTCCAACTGCGGATAGTAATTGTCGATGCTATTGAACATCGCGCCGATGATATTAAGCTCTCGATCGATTGATTGCGCTTTCAAGCCGTCATCTCTTCTTTTGTCCACATATTTTTGAACGTCGGCCTTCGTTACTTCGTCGACGCAGTAGGAAGAGGGTAGCAGGCGTGCAAATCCATCCAGCACTCGCGTTGCTCTTGAGTGCTCTGGAGGATTCGTGATTGCGGCTAATCTTTTCTTGATCAAAGCTGAAAGGAACGGCCGTTCTGCCGTGACTGGAAGACCGTAACGGCGGGCAATCGCGTCGTGCTTTATTTTGTAGGCCACCGCCTCTGCGTCTGCCTTCTTGAGGAAGAATCTCCGGAATCGTTTTCCGTTTACAGTCGCATCCAGTCGGTAAACCCTACCTTTGTGGCGTTTGGAAAATACGGACTTAATCATGGCTGCCCATTTTATATCCGTTAACTTGCCAAACGAAAGTTCTTCCGGCGTTGTCTTTCTGCGGCTTGGGCCTGATCAATTTTTAGCTTCAGCAATTCCATAACCTCAGAACGAATAAGAAAGATCCGTCGGCCAAATCCTGACACGTGAGTAAGCTTGTCCGTTCCCGCCTTTCTTTGGCGGATAGTATTAGGATGTAGGCCTCCCAAGATTTGGCCCGCTTCCTCAAAACTGATTAATGGAGATTCGCTCATGCTGCTCTCATTTCAGTCTTATCTGACGCACGCACTGACTAACGAAGTTTTTG
>MWWB01000466.1_pt1 | contig 10163 bp, 11 predicted proteins | sample 1047291 | NCBI WGS metagenome assembly MWWB01 (sample SAMN06349976, study PRJNA376086) | soil metagenome | isolation source: MS4-1 sample Antarctic (ecotone) soil | place: Antarctica | reverse complement strand
CGTCTCTCCAAACCGGGCACTGCGTCTCTCCAAACCGGGCACTGCGTCTCTCCAAACCGGGCACTGCGTCTCTCCAAACCGGGCACTGCGTCTCTCCAAACCGGGCACTGCGTCTCTCCAAACCGGGCACTGCGTCTCTCCAAATTGTGCGGATAAATTTCCCAAATTGGGGTAGATATAGCGAAGACACTGTTGGCGAAATATTGCTTAACATCAAAAAGCGATAAAACCAATCAACTTGGAGAAATCGTGAGTGACTTCTTGCAGCAGTTTTTCGTCAAACTTTCTGGGGAAAACTTGCCGTCCCAACTTCAATTCAAATAAAATGCACTCGCACATCGACTCAAAAGCGACGATGTGATCTGGTCGCTTTGACTTATTCTTTAAGCACCTTAAGGTTGCAATTTTCTGAAACGAGACGAGCGAGTCTGGGCAAGAGGTATGCCACTAAGCCAAGCATCCAACCGGACTAAATTAAGCGCACAAGCGATGAAAACCTGCATTAAGTGAGTTTTCTTTAAACCGATGTAGCGAGGTGGATTTTCACCACTTCAACTGCCACGGCTTACTTTATAAAAGTAAGTCTGTCTCGGTCGCCCGCCTTTTTCAATGTCTTTGTAATACTTTGTATGGGATAGAACGTTGAGATTACTCGACACTACGAGTGTCGGATTACTTCAACGAGCCTCCCTCTCCACTGGGCGAGCGCCTTTCAACGCACCCAGCGCTACGAGTAACAGTACATAAACAGGGAGGTTAATCCCTTGCCTCTTAGCTCTTCTGGTAAGGAAGAGTTTACCAAGGTGTACCGCCACGTCTCTTTCACGCTGTTCTCAACTCGCGTTAACGAATAAGGAAACAGCCACAGAACTTCTTCTGCATGGAAAAGTATACTTTGTTTGACTGCTTAAGCAATTAAATAGACAATCGATTAATCAGTTAAGCGATTAACTGATTAATCGGTTAAGTGAATAAGCGATTAATCAGTTAACTTAAAAAGTTTATTGATTGTTGAGACTTAATAGAGTAAAAACTTAGTTAATCAATTAACTGATTATTCGGTTAAGCGATTAACTGATTATTTGCTTAACTGAATAAGTGCTTATTCAGTTAAGCAGTTAAGCGAATTACTGGAAGCTCACCCATGATTATTACCGTGACATCGTTTAAAGGAGGGGTGGGGAAGACCACCACCGCTATTCACTTAGCGTGTTACCTCCAGCAACAAAAAGGCAATGTTCTCCTTGTTGATGGAGACCCTAATAGAAGCTGTCTTGCATGGCAGAAGCGCGGGTCACTCCCGTTTAAGGTAGTCGATGAACGAGCAGCACCCCGGTACATCAAAGACTACTCCCATATTGTGATTGATACTGCGGCACGACCGGAGCGGGAGGAGCTTGAGGCATTGGTAGATGGATGTGATCTTTTACTTCTTCCCACAACCCCCGATGCCATGTCGATTGATGCGCTCTCTTTAACGGTTAGTACACTTAAAACCTTGGGCGTTAATCGCTACCGGGTGCTTCTCACTATTATTCCTCCAAAACCAACCCGCGACGGTGACGAGGCTAGAGAGATACTGACAGAAGCAGGTTTACCACTTTTAAAGGCAGGAATTCGACGATTAATAGTTTTTCAACGAGCAGCCTTACAAGGTGTTCCCGTGTACGACGTGAATGACTTTCGAGGCAAGGACGCATGGGAAGATTACAGAGCTGTTGGGGAGGAGATAGTATCGTGGTGAATAATAGGTTCAAAGGACTTACGGCAGCACTTAAAGGTGAGAATTTGCCTGAAGAAGCTTCACATCAGGACGAAGAATTACAAACTACCGATATTCCACACTCTAAGAAGAAAAAGGGAAGACAGCCAGGAAAGCGCAGTAATCCAGAGTATGAGCAGATAGGAGTCTATATTCCTAAGACACTTCATGTTCAAGTCAAAAAGCTATTACTTGACGAGGAAAATACAGACCTTTCTGATCTGGTTGCAGGACTGCTTCAAGAATGGGTAGGTTGTTAACTCGGTTGAGGGAATCGGGATTGCTCAAAACCCATAAAAGACAACGTACCGATTCAACTCACGTTTTAAGTGCAATCCGCACCCTCAATCGATTAGAGACATTGGGGGAAGGGATGCGTTTTGCTCTCGATAGTTTATCCATTGCCGCCCCTGACTGGTTAGCAACAATTCTTCAGCCTGATTGGTTTGACCGCTATGGTCGGCGCACCGAGAATTATCGTTTACCAAAGCTTGACTCCGAGCGAGAAGCCCTAGGCAGCACAATTGGAGCCGACGGTTTGGCGCTGTTAGACGCAATTTACAACCCAACAGCACCGCAGTGGTTACGTCAAATACCAGGAGTAGAAACCCTGCGTCAAATCTGGGTACAGCAATTTTATGCCCCAGAGCCAGATGGCTCTGTAAAATGGCGTACTGTTAAAGATATGCCACCATCTACGATTGCGATTCATTCACCCCATGATGTCGAAGCTCACTACAGTAGCAAACGCAGCATCAATTGGGTTGGTTATAAAGTACACATGACAGAGATTTGTGACGAAGGTAGCCCCCGTTTCATCACCAATGTCCACACAACCTTATCTACCATTACCGACGAGCAAGCGGTGGAACCAATTCACTCAAAACTCAAAAACTCATATTTATTACCAGACGAGCATCTATTGGATGCTGGGTATCCCACAGCAGAAAATTTAGTAAATAGCAAAACTAAATATAATGTTGATATTATTGGTCCGGTACGGTCAGATCCCAGTTGGCAAACAAAGGCTCAACAAGGATTTGATAGCTCTAACTTTCAAATCGATTGGAATAAAGAGAAAGTTACTTGTCCCCAAGGTCACCATAGTACTAAATGGCTATTAGGACAAGACGTTAATGGAAAGCCTATTATTCGTGTGAGATTTAATAGCGTGATATGCAGAGCTTGTCCGGTTCGTCCATCTTGCACTAAGTCAAAAACCGAACCACGGGAGTTGACTTTTCTTCCACAAGTGCAACATATAGCACTCCAAACTCGACGACAAACTCAACAAACGCCTGAGTGGAAAGCTACTTACAACCAACGCGCAGGGATTGAATCAACACACTCACAAGGTATACGACGTTCAGCACTACGTCAATCTCGCTACATCGGTTTAAAGAAAACTCACTTAATGCAGGTTTTCATCGCTTGTGCGCTTAATTTAGTCCGGTTGGATGCTTGGCTTAGTGGCATACCTCTTGCCCAGACTCGCTCGTCTCGTTTCAGAAAATTGCAACCTTAAGGTGCTTAAAGAATAAGTCAAAGCGACCAGATCACATCGTCGCTTTTGAGTCGATGTGCGAGTGCATTTTATTTGAATTGAAGTTGGGACGGCAAGTTTTCCCCAGAAAGTTTGACGAAAAACTGCTGCAAGAAGTCACTCACGATTTCTCCAAGTTGATTGGTTTTAGGACTTACGCATTGACAGAGAAGCCAAAATAACAAGTATAGTTTTCAAGGCTTCTAGCTAGATTTTTCAATGATATTTTGGTGATCGCCACCAATCAAGGGGGATTTCTAAAAGGCTGCAACAACATATTTACGTTAATACACAAGATGGTCGTTTTGTACAGTGCGTAAGTCCTAGGTTTTATCGCTTTTTGATGTTAAGCAATATTTCGCCAACAGTGTCTTCGCTATATCTACCCCAAATTATACAGATTTATGTAGACAAAAGGCACACATTGTCATATATTGTAGCAATGAAGCTGATTCGTTGGAATGCCGAAAAAAACGTCCGATTAAAGCACGAAAGAGGGGTGTCGTTTGAAGCTGTAGAGCTAGCGATTGCCCAAGGTTTGCTGCTTGATGTGATTGAACATCCAAATCAAAAGGCATACTCGCACCAGCGGATATTTGTGGTGAAACTTTTTGAGTATGTGTATCTTGTTCCCTTTGTTGAAGATGAGGAAAGCATATTCCTTAAAACCATCATCCCAAGCCGAAAAATGACTGATAAATATTTACGGGGTAAGCAATGAGAAACCTGGATAAAGAAGAACAAGAGCTTCTCAACTCTGTTGAACAAGGAGAGTGGCAATCGGTAAAGGATCTCCCTGAAAAGCTAGATTTGTACAGGCAGTATGCAGAGGCGAATCGTAAGAAGGATAAACGCCTGAATATTCGACTTTCATCGAATGACTTAGAGGCGCTCCAATTTATTGCTGTAGAAGAGGGCATCCCCTATCAGACATTGATTGCGAGCGTCCTACATAAGTTTGTTACCGGGCGTTTTGTTGAAAGATCAGAGAAGGGTTAAGGAAACTACTGCACGTAGTTACACGGCCCTCTTGCGCCGACACCTGATACCAGTGGGGCGTCTACATGCAGAGTTCTTTGATTCAACTTATAACTCTCTATTATATATCTAACAGTTTTTGTTCTGCACCACCGGCAAGTAACCGAGTGCGAAACTCACTCAGGATTGAATAGTCAAAGCCAGAGTCTGTTAAAGGCAGGCTTAACACATATTTCCAGTCAATATGTCCACGTACTGCATCTGCCGCTTGTCGGTCTGATAAATTTTCCACAAATTGCATAATACAAACCAGTGCTAGCCGCCAAGGTGCATATGCTGGCTGTCCTTTAGAAGGAAATAAATCTATAAATGCTTCCGAGTCAAATATGCTTCCCAAGCTATCCCGGATTTGCATATAAATATTCCCTCTTGGAAAAGATGCGCGTGCTACCTCTACTGTTTGTTGAGGTATGTTTGGGATATTTTGGGGATGCATCGACATGGCAGCAACTTATTCTTTCAAGAGGATTTAATCATCCTATCGCTGTAGAAGCAATCATAATTTTCGTGCAATATTAAGTTGCTAAAATTGTTAAGCAACATTTCGCCAACAGTGTCAGCGAAGCTGTCACCAGGGGCAAGATCGGCTAGAAGTAAGTACTCCGAGGGATGAATGCCCGTGGCTCCCGCAAGATGCCAGCAGATGCCCCAACTACCTTTGTTAAACCACGCTTCTATGAGATTTGTGCGCTCTCAGAGTTGAAAAATTCACTGCGTTCAGGGGATATCTGGGTGAGTGGTTCCCGTCAGTTCCGCAACTATGATGAATACCTATTACCTCTAGAAAAGTTCGCACAGATCAGTAAATAGGCGGGGCAACTCCCCCGCCTACTAATTAAAAGCTCACCGAAAAGGTACGTATCGAAGGCTCTGTAAGTCCTCTCTCTTTTAATTTAAGGGGATTAATTATCCTCCTCTTCATCGTCCATTTCAGTAGCTGACGTATCGACTGTATCTTCATCTGAGAACGGAAGACCGGGAAGCCCTCTCACGCCGCGGCGCTCCTCCTCGGAGGCGCCGGATATGAATCGTTTTGTTACCCGCTCTTCCCATACGTGAAATGCTCCCCGAACACTCCCATCCCTAAGACGGCGATTAAGCGCACGAGCAAACATATGGCAATATCGGTGAGCTCCTCCTCGAAATTGCCCATAAAATCTGAGTCGTCTTCGGTCACTGCCTTGGCAGTTCTGCCTGTCGTCTCGGTACGTAAGTTCTTAGCCCACATTGCTACCTGTTCGTAGGTTAGTCTTTCGGACCGGGGTTCCAACCGCCTGTAGCGAGCGGTTGGAGCCATAAGGCTGATTACTGTGTGACGGTGTCGCTGCCGGTACCGGCGATGATGGTGTCATTGCCGGGACCGCCGGTGATGGTGTCATTGCCGGTACCGGAGGAGATGAAGTCATCGCCGGCACCGCCGGTGACGGTGTTATTGCCGTTACCGGCGTCGATCACGTCGTTGAATGCCGTGCCGGTGATGGTGTCATTACCTTCGCCGGCGATGATCGTCTTGCCAGGGCTGGCATTGGTGCAGTCGATGGTGTCATCGCCGGGAGTTCCGGTGATGGTATTACCGAGCTGTACAACTCCGGCGCTGACGACGCACTCTACGACCGGGCCGGGAGTCGGGTCGCTCGGAGTGCAGCCGGGGGTATAGGGAAGGTCGCCGTGCTCCATGTGCGCGGAGAGGGCACTCTCACTGATCGTGATCTCCACGTAAGGATTCCTTGCCGACGACGTGCGGTGACAGATCGTCACTTTGTCATTTGGGGCTGCCAGCGCCGCACCAACGGTGCTGGAAAACATCATGCCGGTCACCGCAACAGTGGCAATTGATCGTAGAAATATTATTGGGTTCTTCATGCTATCGTTCCTTGTGTTACTCCAATAGGGTTCAGTTAGTGATGGAAAGCGACATCTGAAGTACCAGAAACAAACCGTATTGTATGTTAGCAAATTACTGTGTCCAATAGATAATAGGCTAACTAACGTGAGTTCGGGTTAAGCCCACAATATTTCTTAACCAAGACGTATTGCCAAGGAAAGTTAACTGCAACTGAAACAGCAACCAAGTTAATAGCAGCTTGAGTATAAATAGGCACAAACAAAGTAGATTGACGTCTCTCGTTTGCGCGATGAGGGTATACACGTCGGGATATATCTCAAAAGCCCCTTTGGTAGGTCTTTGGTAGTTCAGTGCCTCGCCCTTGGTAATTCCGGCACCTGGGTGCATGGGTCTGGGTTAAAACTGCTCTCTGATAAGCTTCTAAAGTTATATTTTTGTCCCAAAAACAAGGCTTTTGAAGAAGCTAATCTGTCTCAAATTATCAGGAACTACCAAAAGGAAAACCAAACATAGGGTTGGTAGTGGGCGGAATGCTTTGCTCTATATAGCTTTAAGCCCTTGGTAACAACGCCTAAAATGAGCAAAAAAATCACTTATAGTATCTTGGACGATACTATAGAACCCATTTGGGATCTTTTCGAGAGGAGCTAGAATTAAAAGTAAATGCCGTACACCAGTAGCTTAACCGACAGAGAGTGGGAGATTATTAAGCCCTTACTCCCCAAAAAGAAACAAACCCGACCGCCGAAGTGGACAAAGCGACAAATTTTAGACGGGGCAAGACTATCAACTGAAGAACGGCTGTAATTGGGAGGACTTGCCGAAAGACTTACCGCCCTATTCAACTGTTTTCTGGCACTACAAGCAATGGCGCTTAGAGGGAGTATTAGATGAGATGATGAACACCCTCCATGCCCAAGTCCGGCAACAAGCCAAAAAAAAACCGAAGTGGACGCGATTGTTGATCATCGACTCGCAAGCGGTGAAGAATACTTGTAATGCCAGCGTGGAGTCACAAGGGTTCTGTCACTTGCATTTGCACTAATGGAATCAAGCGCCATCTTGCTGTTGATCCCCTCGGACTGCCGTTCTTCACCCACTGCACCAAAGCCAACGTCACGGATGACCAAGGCTTGATTGAGATGTTCAGCCAGAACTTGGACTACTTCCGTGCCAAACCCGTCAACATTCCCAAGATCACGATCCTACTCGACCACGGCTATCATCCCGAAACAATCCAGAAAGCCCTGCAAGTGCTCTACCCACAGAGCATGAGCAAGATTCGCTTCCAGCTTGCTCCGAAGCCCACCAAAGCTGAAAAAGTAGCCCAAGGTCAAACGGGATTTGTTCCCGTCGCAACGCGATGGATCATTGAGCGTTCCAATGCGTGGATGGAGCGATGTAAGAGCTTAGTCAAGAACTTTGAGCGCACCTTGGGTCATGCAACTGTAAAGCTGAATCTCTGCTTCATCCGACTGATGCTGAAGCGCTTGGCAGTTGGATGAGATCCCAAATGGGTTCTATAAGTATCACCTCCGATTCCTTAGAGGACATAGTTGTTTTTATGACATGGAGTAAAGGTTTTATCCGTATCGCACAGGATAAAGAAATCAGCGCGGAAAGCTATCGGGTGCTATTTGTAATTTTTGGTTTCGTCGAAGATGGAATGTTTTCACCAATAACCCCGGTTCAGATTGCAATAATCCTTAGCGCTCATCAATCCAATGTAAAACGTGCTCTACGGCTTCTTGTTGCAAAAAGAATCATCAAGAAACGTTACGTTGCGGGGAAGCTTGTAGGATTTGAAATAGTGAAATTTTTTGATGCTGTGGGTGCTGAAGAAAAGGTGTAATTGTTACTAATTTAATTGGCTCAATAGCTGTTTCAGGGAGATGAGGTAGAGTAAAAGGCTAGGATACTTGGCTGAGAAGCGTTCCGCGCCTCAAGGACCTCCGAGGCTGGAAGCCAACGGCAGCAAGTCTTTCAAGCATTTTTCTCCAAATAACTCCCTGGAATCCCTATAGAGCCATTTAATTAACCGAAAGCTTAATTGCAGCAGCTCTTATCCCCCTACAGCGTGGTGGCGGCTGTAGCTTCCTCTTAGGAAGGTAAGCCGACACCATGCAACTTCCTGCTCCATGATTCACTTTTCAAAAGGAGTTGGATTTATTCTGCTGTCCCAAGTCCAAAAGTCGAGTATTTCACAGCCTGGGTAATCTTTGAAATACTTGTGAAAACGGTTTAAGTGACTATCAGTACGGTCATAGATCTTTTCCTGCATCTCCCGGATTTTGGGTTTTGAGCTTGATGCGAATTGTTCACGCTCAATAATAGAACATTGTCCAAAGGCTCTGTAAGCCTCTTGGTGGGTTTCTTTTACTTCTGCTTCCCTTTGCCCTAGATAATGAATCCAAGCCGCATAGTGAGCCTCCTGGTGGCCTCTATGGGTTTGTTCCAGAGCCTTTACCTTTGTCTCTTCTTCTTTCCGCTCCTTCTGGGCTTTTTGCTCTTGATATCCGGTGGGAGGACTATAATTTCGTTCTATTGCTCTGATGATGTAGGCAGCAGGGTCTTTAATACGGGAATGCTGTCGGTGCGGGTACAGCTCAAGCTGATGTGCTACCTGCTCAAGTCTCGTGGTTACAAGCTTGATAGCTGTGTCTTCGTGGACGCTAAAGCGCTCAATAAGCTCTTTAACAAAATGCTTCTGCTCGTCGGTAAGCGTTGGTGTTGATTGCTCTGGCTTTGGTTGTGAAGTTTCACTTATCACCGACTCCGTAGCAACATCAATAGTTTTTACACATTCCCTCTGCTTGGTGCTGTTAAACGTTTTGTACTCAGCTTTAGCTTTTAAACCTGGAATATATTTCAAAACCCAATCAGCCTTACCATCAGCATCCGTGGTTGCCTCGTGACTCACCCTTTCGATGTAACCTGATTTTAAATGCGGCTGGTGGAGCTTGTAAATTTGCTTTTTTACCTGCTCCCAAGTAAAGTAACGCTCTTGGGCTGAGTATATGCAGTATTCGGAATAGGCAATATCAGCAGTGGGAAGTTTGTGTGTAAGTGCAGCAAAAATGCGGTAGCTCACAATTTCGTAAAAGCGCTGAGAAGCTGGTGAGAGGGCTTTTAGGTAATCATAATCAAGGGGTCGTGCCGGAGCATTATTAAGGACTTCTCGGTGAACACGACTTAAGATTAAATGAACTGCATCGGCTTTTCTTCCATCAGGAAGCTCCTCGCCAGTAAATATCACATCATAGCGTGTAAAATCCGCCTCAAGCGTTCTCTCAAAACCTCTCCTGTCCTTGTATTGAAGCTTAGCACTGATACCTACAAAAGCATTTTGTCTAAAAGCCCTCTTTAGGGTTTGACTATCATGGTGAGACAAACCAAGCTGGGTAGCGATATCCCGTAAACTTCCGAGACGGATAATTTCTGGAATAGGTCTTCCTGCTTCCTCAATATGTCGGTTGACAACGATGGTGTCAAGTTTGTAAGCAAGCTGCCGGGGGTGACCGTACTTGCTGTTATGGGAGACTTCCCACCGAACATCTATCTCTCCATTTTCGTTTTTTCTTTGTATCTCAATATCAATCTCGCCTGTCTTGGCTAAGTTGTGAATGGGATACCGAGACAGCACCGTGTCAGTGCGGATAACACTAAGTGGTAGAAGTGTGTTTTCTTTGTCCATTATCCACGCCACCTCAAGATTCTTTTTCTAAAGATTGTTTAAAACAACAACATCTTTTTGTTTATGCTGTTGTTGTTGTTTAAAACAAAGTCTATAAGTCTATTAAGTCTAGGAGCTATAAACCTTTGTGTGTCAAGGGATTAATTAAGATTTCGTCTCTCCAAACCGGGCACTGCGTCTCTCCAAACCGGGCACTGCGTCTCTCCAAACCGGGCACTGCGTCTCTCCAAACCGGGCACTGCGTCTCTCCAAACCGGGCACTGCGTCTCTCCAAACCGGG
>MWWB01000464.1_pt1 | contig 10183 bp, 9 predicted proteins | sample 1047291 | NCBI WGS metagenome assembly MWWB01 (sample SAMN06349976, study PRJNA376086) | soil metagenome | isolation source: MS4-1 sample Antarctic (ecotone) soil | place: Antarctica | reverse complement strand
TCGGTTTTGTCCGGCGCGTGACCGACCCGGTTTTACTGCCCGTCCAGCGTCTGATTCCACCAATCGGGATGTTTGATATTTCGGCAATGCTGATTTTGCTTGTACTCGGATTTTTGCAATCAATCGTGCTTCGCGCTTTTGTTTATTAAATTATCTTGATAGAAAAAGCTTTGGTGTCCTTCACGTAAGCCTTTTTGAAACTTCGCGTTACCGATTTTCATAAAGATGCGGTAACGCAGAGGGTGCAAAGGCTTAACGCAAAGTATCGCAAAGGATTTGTGATGATTGAATTCACCGAAAAAGACGGAAGTTTGATTTTCAGCGTGCGCGTTGTGCCGCGAGCGTCAAAAGGCGAAATTGTCGGCGAACACGACGGCGCATTGAAGATAAAAATTGCCGCGCCGCCGGTTAACGGCGCGGCAAACGCGGAATTAATCAAGGTTTTGGCAAAACAATTCGGGGTTCCGAAAAGCGCGGTCGAGATAACGGGCGGTCAGACCGCTAAAATTAAACAGATAAAAATATTCGGCGCAAATTCTGAAAAACTCTTAGGCACGTTCAGTCTTTAATTTTCTGAATTGTCTCAGACGAGTTTTTTGCAGTAGAAAATAACTCAGCCAAACGATTAAAAACGCCAATAAAATTTGCAGAATTGCTATTGCGCTTAAGAAAATTTTGCTTAAGTTTGCCCCGGCGTCCTGCCACAGATTCAGTGTCTGCCAAAGACAGATGCCGTCGGCAAATAAAACCAAAACACATAATAAAAGAACTGTCATTTCTTTTTGCATAATCTTAATTTTCCTCTCCGGTTTGAATTAAAACAGGTGCAAATGAAAAGGACGTGACGGCATTATGAAAAAAATGTAACGAAATGTATTTGCGAAGGAAAATTTCAGCGTGATATATTTTCTCTTTCGTCAAATCAAAAAAAACAGGAAATTATAAAATGTCAGGACATTCCAAGTGGCACACTATTAAGCACAAAAAAGGCGCATTAGATGCTAAGCGCGGTAAGGTTTTTACTAAGTTAATTAAAGAAATTACAGTGGCGGCGCGGACGGGCGGAACCGGCGACGTCGATTCAAACGCGCGACTTCGTAAAGCGGTTTTGGATGCCAAAGCCGCGAATATGCCGAACGATACGATTGATCGCGCCGTCAAACGTGGAACGGGCGAACTCGAAGGCGTCAATTACGAAGAAATAACTTATGAGGGTTACGGCATCGGCGGCATCGCTGTGTTGATTGAGACGATGACCGACAATCGCAATCGAACGGTTGCCGAACTGCGCCATCTGTTTTCAAAAAACGGCGGCAATCTCGGGGAAGCCGGTTCAGTCGCGTGGATGTTCGATAAAAAAGGCTACATCGTCGTTGATAAAAATGCCAAACCCGAAGAAGAGCTTTTTGAAATCGCCATCGAAGCCGGCGCCGATGACCTGCAGGACGATGGCGACAGCTTCGAGATTTTAACCGCGCCCGATAGTTTTGAAGCTGTCAATGAAGCAATAAAAGCGGCAGGAATCGAGCCGCAGGCGGCGGAAGTTTCGATGATTCCGCAAAACTACATTCGGCTCGAAGGCGACGACGCTAAAAAAATGCTCAAACTGTACGAAGCAGTCGAAGACCACGACGACGTGCAGAATGTTTACGCGAATTTCGATATTGATGAGAGCGAGATATTCTAGTTTCCTATCAAAAAGCCATAAGTTTTCACGCTCACGGTTTTTTCCCTCATTCCCATTTAAACGAATCGCAACATCATTGACTTATCTTATCGAAACAAATATAAATTTCGTCAAAGGGGAATGCTATGAAAACAAAATTAACATTCGTTATCGGAATCTTACTCGTCTGCGCGGCAAACACTTTGGCGCAAGGCGGAGGTAAAGCCGAACCGAATCAAGTCAAATTTGCGAAAGGCAAATCGAGCGCGACGGTGAGCTGGACACTCTCAAACAATCAGCAAATGGAATACATCTTCAGCGCGAAAGCCGGGCAGACGGTTACGCTGCAAGTCGTTTCCGTTCCGAAAGGAAATTTATTTTCATTCAGCGTGGACGGCACAAACGGTATTGAACTCGAAACCGAATACGACAGCTATGCGGATTATAAATTTATCGCACCTGCGACGGGCGATTATCTGGTGGTCGTTACCAAAAGACCGACCGAGAAAGTTACGAAGGCGAGATTTTCATTCACCTTAACAATAAAATAGCCGCAAATTTTGTCGTTCACGGCTTTTTCTTTGAAAGCTGAAACAGCCGCAAATAAATTGAAAATGATTTATCTGAAACTACTGCGGTGTAACTGTGCAAGCGCTTAGACATTGATTTTCGGGAAGATGATTGTCGGGTGCGTGAAGCCAAGTCAGCCGAGAATGTAACCAGACTCAGACATACGGACGAAACTAAAATCAAAATGTGTCAAAAATCAATCGCTGCCGTTCAACCACGAACCATCTAATGGCGGTGTTTGTATGTTGACGGATGTCGGTCAGAGCTGCAAATTTTGGCAACTTAATTTCTGAATAATTTAAGAAACAAAATCCCTCAGTTTCCAATTGTTTCGGCTCACTTTTTGCTGAAACAATTGCTCCGCCGTAAAATGCAAAAACACAGAGAGTCATAATAAAAAACACAATTTTTTTACTCATTAGACTTCATGCGAAATTAAAATAATGCGGTTGTTGCACTGAAGTATTGCGCGCATCAGTTTGCGTTTTTATTTGAAAAACAAATAAACTTGGAACTTTCAGCAAAACAAGAAATAAATATATGAGCAATCACGAACCAAATAAAATCATTTTCTCGATGGTTAAGGTCAGCAAGTTCTACGACAAAAAACCAGTCTTAAAAGACATTTATTTATCATTTTTTTACGGCGCGAAAATCGGTGTTCTCGGACTAAATGGTTCGGGAAAATCTTCGCTTTTGCGAATCATTGCCGGAACGGACAAAGAGTTTAACGGCGAAGTCGTGTTTTCCAAAGGCTACACAGTCGGTTATCTCGAACAAGAACCAAAACTTGACGAGTCGAAAACCGTCAGGCAAACGGTCGAGGAAGCCGTACATGAAACGGTTAATCTCCTTCAGGAATTCGACGAAATAAATTTAAAGTTCGGCGAGCCGATGGACGATAAGGAAATGGATGAACTCCTTGCAAGACAAGGTGAAGTGCAGGGAAAACTCGACGCGCTCGACGCATGGGATTTGGACAGCCGCCTTGAAATGGCGATGGACGCCCTGCGTTGCCCACCGCCTGATACGCCGATAAAAAATCTTTCGGGCGGTGAGAAACGTCGCGTCGCCTTGTGTCGTCTGCTCCTTCAAAAGCCCGACATTTTATTATTGGACGAACCGACGAATCATTTAGACGCGGAAACCGTCGCGTGGCTCGAACAACATCTGCAGAAATACGAAGGAACGGTTATCGCCGTCACGCACGACCGTTATTTTCTCGATAATGTCGCCGGTTGGATTTTGGAACTTGACCGCGGCGAAGGCATTCCCTGGAAAGGAAATTATTCGTCGTGGCTCGAGCAAAAACAAAACCGTCTGGCGGGCGAAGAAAAGACAGAAGATAAGCGGCGTAAAACTCTGGAGCGCGAACTCGAATGGATTCGGATGTCGCCGAAAGGCAGACACGCGAAATCGAAAGCGCGAATTAACGATTACGAAAATCTCGTGTCGCAAGAATCGGAAAAACGAGGCGAGGATTTGGAGATTTTTATTCCCGCCGGCGAGCGCCTTGGCGATTTGGTAATTGAATCGCAAAAAGTCGCCAAAGGTTATGATGATAAATTGCTGTTTGAAAATTTGGAGTTTAGTTTGCCGCGCGGCGGAATCGTCGGCGTTATCGGCGCGAACGGCGCGGGCAAGACGACGCTTTTTCGCCTTATTACCAAACAGGAAACGCCCGACGCTGGCGATTTCAAAGTCGGCGAAACGGTGAAAATCGGTTACGTGGACCAATCGCGCGACAGCTTGAACAGCGAGAAAACGATTTGGGAAGAAATCTCCGACGGCTTGGATTTTGTTCAACTCGGAAAACGCGAAGTCAATTCACGGGCTTACGTTTCCCGGTTTAATTTTTCCGGTACTGATCAACAAAAGCGCGTCGGACAGCTTTCCGGCGGCGAGCGCAACCGCGTTCATCTAGCAAAGATGTTAAAGTCGGGCGCGAATGTTTTACTGCTCGATGAACCGACCAACGATTTGGACGTGAACACGATGCGTGCGCTCGAAGAAGCGTTGGAGAATTTCGCGGGCTGCGCCGTCGTCATCAGCCACGACCGTTGGTTTTTGGATAGAATCGCCACGCATATTTTGGCGTTTGAAGGCGACTCGAAAGTAGAATTTTTTGACGGCAATTACAGTGAATACGAAGCCGATAAAAAATCGCGTCTCGGACACGATGCCGACCAGCCGCATCGGATAAAATATCGAAGTTTGACACGAGTTTGAAATTAGGGGAACTGCAAATCATAACTTATGTTGAATAGGTTTAGCTAATCCTTCAATGGACGTCCCGAACTTTTATGAACAACTTTCAAAAAGAATTTACGGACGCGCTCGAAAAGCATCAAGCTGAATTTGATATTTCGGTGGGCGCAGAAAAGATAAGTGACCTTTTTACTTATTACGAGTTTGTTCAAAAACATAACCCGATTTTGCATTTGGTCGCGCCATCGGCGCCCGAAACATTTGCTGTCAGACACGTTTTAGAATCGCTTTTTTTGCAAGAATTCCTTCCTGTCAATGCAAAATTCGCGGACATCGGCACGGGGGCAGGTTTGCCTTCAATTCCCTGTTTAATTTTTCGGGAAGATTTGCGAAGCCTTTTGATCGAATCAAAATTGAAAAAAGTAGATTTTCTTGAAAAAGTTCTAAGAGAATGCAAATTAGAAAATCGTGCGAAGATTTTTGACCGGCAGTTTGAAGAATTGCAAAAGCCCGCGGATATTGAATTTGTAACTTGCCGCGCACTGGATAAATTTACGCAGAAACTTCCCGGCATTCTCAAATGGTCAAAGCACTCAACCGTTCTTCTTTTCGGCGGTGACAATTTAGCCGAAGAATTAAGCAAACACAGCGTAAAATACAAACAAAAATTGATTCCTCAGTCCGAGCAGCGTTATCTTTTTATCGCTTAAAATTGACCTTTTTCAGTTTTGATTTAGTGTTTCATTTGTAATACAATGTGTTATATGAAACACGAAACGGCTAAAAATAACGTAATTGTTAAATCAAAAGCAGAAAAATCTAAGACGCATAGTAAAATTAAGAAAACAAAATCTGGCGCAGAGAAAACAGCAGGAAAAATAGCTTTAAAACCCCGACAACCGACTGTTAAAAAGATTGAATCTGGTGAAAAAAAATTGAAGTCTAATGTTTTAACGCGGAATGCAAAGCGGAAAGTTGAAAAGACTGCATTTAAAATTCCCGTTAAAATTGTCAAAGTTCCGAAAGTTAAAACAATTATTTCAATCAAGAAAACTAAACCAGGTGTAAAAAAAACTGGGTCGGTAGCTTTAAAGCCCCGTGCGAATCAAAAGGTTGAGAAGATTGCGCCCAAACTTTCTGTTAAACAAGCCGAATTGAAAATTCAAAAAGCGAAAATAATTTCTTCAGCTAAAAGTGTTCATCCTGCACCGAAGAAGTTAAAAACAGTTGTTTCAGCCCGAATTGCCAAGGTGGAAAAGGATGATAAGAAGTTCAAAGCTGTCGCTGAAAACTCTAAAAGGCAACCACCAAAGGTTTCTGTTAAGAAAGCGGAAATCGAAAAATTGAAAGTAAAAATGGCTTCTCCGATACAAAAGATTGCCTCCGGCGGAAAAAAAACAGTGCCTGTTTCTGTTACAAAAGTAAATTTGAAGACACCTGTCAAGCCTATCGTCAAGCCTGTAAAAGTTCGAGTTGCGAAAGTCCAAACTGTTGCTGCTAAAAGGGTAAAGGTCGTTGAAACGAAAATTAAAACAGTAAATTTACCAATTCTCAAAACGCCGAAAAAGAAAAAAATTAAGCCGATTAGTTCGGCAGTATTTCGCGGGAAAAAAGACAGATATGCTTTTGAAGTTTTTTCACTAACCGAAGAATTCGAACCGGTTCCGGCAGTTTTTGTAATTTCAAGGCGCAAGACGGACAGGCAGAAAAAGGCGCATCATTCGCTTGTCTGCATTGGTCAAACAAATTCGATTTTCGACGAAGTAAAAAAACATCGAAACGGTAAATGCGTAAAAAAACACAACGCCAATGTCATTAGCATTCTGACGGAAGGAGATGAGAAAAAACGTCTCAAAATTGAAACTGATTTAAAAGCCGCGCACTCGATTGCGTGTAACCTCCAGCAAATTTAAGAGCTTTAGAGTGCTTTATCCTCTCCGGGCAGAAATGTTAATTGTTAAACTAAAAACGGATGCAAAAGTTTGACGTAATCATTATCGGTGGCGGTGCGGCAGGGCTTTTTTGCGCGATAGAGTCCGGACGGCGCGGGCAAAAAGTTCTCGTTTTGGAACACAACGCGCAGGTTGGGCGAAAAATATTAATCTCCGGCGGCGGACGCTGCAATTTTACAAACGAAGACGTTAAGCCCGAAAATTTCATCTCCCAAAATCCGCATTTCTGTAAATCCGCGCTCGCGCGTTATACGCCGCAGGATTTTGTTGATTTAGTCAAAAAACACAAAATCGAATTTTATGAAAAGAAACTCGGTCAGCTTTTCTGCCGCAACTCTTCGCGCCAAATTATCGAGATGATTGTAGCGGAATGTCAAAAAGCAAAAGCTGATATTCGCACTAATTGTTCGGTGAAAAATGTTGTCAAAACCGACGATTTCAAAGTAGAAACTAATCAAGGCGTCTTTGAATGTCAAAGTTTGGTGATTGCAACCGGCGGGCTTTCATTTCCGAAAATCGGCGCGGGCGGTTTCGGCTACAAAATCGCCAGGCAGTTCGGCTTGAAAATTGTTGAAACGCGTCCGGCGCTCGTGCCGCTCGTTTTCGCCAAAGATTCCCAGAGTTACAAAAAATTGGCGGGCATTTCGGTTGACGCTAATATTTCCTGCGGCAAACATTCATTTCGGGAAAATATTCTGTTTACACATCGCGGACTTTCCGGTCCAGCCGTTCTGCAAATCTCGAATTATTACAAACAAGATAAAGCTATCTCGATTGACTTGTTGCCGAATGCCAATGCGTTTGAGCTTTTTGACAAAAATCGTGAAGGGCGGCAGAATCTCGACAATTTTTTAAGTCAGTTTCTGCCAAATCGTTTTGCCGAAGTTTTCACCGCCCAAAATTTCGTCAATAAACCCGTTTACCAATTGAGCAAAAACGAAATCGAAAAAACCGCCAAAAAAATAAACTCCTGGCAGGTTTTGTTTGATGAAACCGAAGGTTTCGATAAAGCGGAAGTGACTTTGGGCGGTGTTGACACAAACGAACTTTCGTCGCAAACAATGGAAAGCAAAAAAGTGCAGGGCTTATATTTCATCGGCGAAGTCGTGGACGTGACGGGCTGGCTCGGCGGCTACAATTTTCAATGGGCTTGGTCTTCAGGCTTCGCGGCTGGACAGATTGTTTAGTCGTATTTTAAGTTTATAAACGGCATATTCTTCTTTTGTAACATTCGACTGAGCAAAAAAATTGAAGCTGCAAAAGGCAATTAGCCGAGTTGTACAAATTATCTTTTTCATATTTTTTTCCTTTTATCGGAAAGCCGAAATATCCATTCCAAACCGTTCTTTAACGTAATCTTCCTGCGCATCGTTCAAGTTTTTCAGATTCGCAAGGCGACGTTCCGCTTTTTTGATCAGGCTTATAGTTCTCTGAGCCATTTGCTTTATCAGATTTCTGCCTTCGAGCATTTCAGCTTGGACTTTTTCGCGAAGAATAAAAAGTTCGGAAAGCTCGACGACGAGTTTTTCTTCGCGCAGTTCTTTGAGGCGATTTTTAATTTGGTAAATCTGGCGAATCGCTCGGACAAACTGGTCGCCGATTAAATCGCCCATTATTAAATCGGGCGAATCGCGGAAATCTTCGACTAATTTATTGAGGCGATTCTGGTCGCCCGCCGAGTATGCGTCATTAAGCCGCGCCATCAAATCGTGGCGTTTTTCTTTTTCTGTCACGTCCAGAGCCAAATCGGGATGAATGATTTTCGCCAGATTATGATACGCCTTTTTCGCTTCGGCGGTCGGCTGCCATTTGAACGAACATCCTTCGGCACTTTCAGCGTTGGCGGCTGATTCTTCGGCGCGGCGGCGCAGTTCTTCGGCACGTTTTTTTATTTCCTCGTCGTCCGGCACAAGCTTGACTTCTTCTTCAGCGATTTGCGCTTCGATTTCGTCGAGGTCAGCATAGAGCCTGCCAACTTCCATTATGTAATTTGCCTCAAATTGCTCAAGTTCAGCGCGGAGCTCGGTCATTGCTTCTTCCCGAAAAGCGAGTTTATCTTTGAGGCGTTCCAAAACACGCCTTTTTTTATCAAGTTCAATTTCTTCCGGGGCACTAACGTTCATATTTCAAAATTTCAATCATTTACCTGAATTTACCTATGCACATTTGTGACTAAATTATTTTTTCATCATATCAAAAGCCTGCAAGCGATTTGCGTTTGCTGAGTAAAGCAAACCGACGGTTTCATCGGTCGTAAAACGCGTGTCAGGTTCGGAAATTAAAACAAATCTTGCGTCTTGTCCCGTATGAACATTCACACCGACCAGACCTTTTTTATCGAATGGTTTTGGCAAATCGGTAAAAAAATACATATAATTTCCGCGCAGTTCTGAAAGGCGTCTGCGCCGCAAAAAGTAATCGGAAAGTTTTTCGACCTGGCGAATCGGGTCGATGCGCGTCAGAAGACTTTCCTGCACATCGGCGCGTGTTGGCGTTGCGCGGTCGATTACTCGTCCAATAATCTGCCCGCGAATGTTTAAGGCATTCGGCACATTTGGCACGCTGATTTGCAAGCCGTTAATGCGATTCAAAAGATTCGGTGTTCTTGAAGCAATGCCAAAAACGCGAATCTTTTGGCTGACGTAATTTCTTGCCGAATTGCTCGCCAGAGTTGTCAAGTCGACTGAAGAAAACCGGGTTTTCAAGCCCGACCAACGAAGCGCTAAGGCGGAACGTAAATTTATTGCACCACGCGCAAAGCTCAAAGCGGAAGTTGCCAGCCCGCCGTAACGAAAATAAAGCGCGGTTGCCCGAAGCGCAATTCCCGTCACGGTTCGCAGAATCCCTCGACCCGGCGCTTTATGTTTAACGCGCCATAGCTCGTTTTGAGCGTCGAACTTGATATTTTGAAACGCCGATTGACTTGAGACTTGAGACTTGAGACTTGAGACTCCGAATCCCGCAATCTCGTCGCGCCCGCCGATAACTGCGTCGCTGCGTTCATTGATTAAAACAAATTGCGCCCGTTCAATGTCATGTTCAAATTTGTTGATGCGCTTCCCGTTTTTCGCGTCTATCATCGTCAATTCATCTTTATCCGCAACAAGAATCGTATTTGCATCAGCGAATACAAAATTCGTCAAACCTTTGTCTGCGCCTTTGTAACGCCATAACGTTTTACCACTTTTCGTATCAATTGCCGACACACCGAAACTTCCCTTTTCTTTTGTCTCGCCGTCTATAATGCTCGTAAATTGTCCGCCTGTTCGCACATACAAAACGTTCCCGACCACTGCCATTTCGGGCGTCACACCTAAATCCTTTGCCTCCCATTCGACTTCGCCCGAACGACGATTGACGGCGCGGACTTTTCCGCGTCCCGAAGTAAAAAGAAATTTGTCGTCAAAAACCGGGTCGGCTTCGGTTAAAGCCAGATTGTCTTCGTTAACTTTGAACTTTTCGCGCGTCCCTTCTTTTCCCGTTCGCGCATCGTAACTGGTCGCGCCTTCGTAAAACAGAAAAAGTCTCCCATCAAGAATGAGCGGCGCGCGATAATTGTCCAGAGTGAAAGCCACTTCCGATTCGGAATCAAACCGCGCAGGCATCATTTCGACATCGCTTTCGAGTTCTTTTTTCCAGAGTTCGTCGCCGCTGGAGAGACTAAAAACGTGAACAATGGGCGTGCGCTTAAATTCATCGCCGACTTTTCCTTTCGCTTTTTTGACGAGCACAACCGCGAGCAAATCCTGTTCAGGCTCAACCGCAAGCTGCAAAACGTCGCCTTTAA
>MWWB01000462.1_pt1 | contig 10199 bp, 8 predicted proteins | sample 1047291 | NCBI WGS metagenome assembly MWWB01 (sample SAMN06349976, study PRJNA376086) | soil metagenome | isolation source: MS4-1 sample Antarctic (ecotone) soil | place: Antarctica | reverse complement strand
GAACAATGCCATCGCTTTATTAGATTGCAATAATTTTTACGCTTCCTGCGAGCGCGTCTTTGATGCGTCGGTCAAAAGAAAGCCGATTGTCGTTTTATCAAATAACGATGGTTGCGTGGTTGCCCGTTCGGATGAAGCAAAAGCAATCGGTGTTACGATGGGCAGTCCGCTCTTCAAAGTCGAATCTCTCTTAAATGAACACGAAGCGGAAATCTTTTCCTCAAACTATGCGCTTTACGGCGATATGTCTTCGCGTGTGATGAATCTTTTGCAGAACTTCACGCCGGAAGTTGAAATCTATTCAATAGATGAAGCATTTCTCAATCTTGAGCCGCGCAAAAACTCGCTTGAAATTCTTGCTCATTCAATCCGTGAAAAGATGTATCAATGGACGGGCATTCCCGTTTCAATCGGCATTGCCGAAACAAAGGTTTTAGCCAAAATTGCTAACCGTCGAGCTAAGAAAACCGAGCTTCGAGAAAAAGGCGTTTTGAATCTTTACCGCTCTGATAAAATCGAGCCAATCTTAAAAGAAACGCTCGTTGAAGATGTTTGGGGCATCGGTTATCGTTCATCGCTCAAACTCAAGGCGAACAATATCTTAACCGCCTGGCAATTAAGAGAAATGGACAATCGTTTTGTCCGCAGACTTTTAACGGTTGTCGGCGCAAGAATCGCGCTGGAACTTCGCGGCGTTAAATGTCTGCCGTTTGAGCAATCATCAGTCAAGAAACATTCGATTACCTGTTCGAGAAGTTTCGGGCAAGTAATAATGGACTATGAAAGCATAAAAGAAGCTGTTCTTTACTTTTTGACAAGAGCGTGTGAAAAGATGCGAAAAAATAATCTCGCCGCACACGCGATAACTGTATTTATCGGAACAGACCGTTTCAGACCAATTCCAGAGCCTTACTCAAATTCGGCAACATATAGTTCAACCTTTTCGACTGACAGCAATCAAGAAATCCAAGAATGGACGCTTCAAACACTAGAAAGAATTTACAAAAAAGGCTTTGAATACCGGAAAGCCGGAATTATCTTGAGCGGTCTTGTGCCGAGCGAAAATCTCACGAAACGAATGTTTGATGATGAGAAATTCGAGCGACAGCATAAATTGATGAAAGCGTTAGACGCAATTAACCAAAAATTTGGCAAAGACACAGTTCGTTTCGGAAGTGTCAAAACAGAAGGCAATTGGAAGATGAAACAAACTCGCAAAAGCCAAAGTTACACAACTAATTGGAATGAATTGCTAATTGTCCGCTAACATCTAATAAACAGTGGAGGTTTTAATATAAATATGTGCGGAAGATTTACCAATAACGCGAAACCTGAACAAATAAAAAAAGAATTTAAGGTTGGAGCTAAAAATCCGAATCTTTTTCAGCCGCGTTTTAACATTGCGCCAGCACAAAGGATTGATGTTGTCTTAGAATCTGAAAATGAGCGTATTCTTTCTCAATTAAAATGGGGTTTAGTTCCAAGCTGGTCAAAAGATACTTCTATTTCCAAAGGTTTAATAAATGCAAGAGCCGAAACTTTGTCAGAAAAACCATCTTTCCGAGAAGCCTTCAAAAGCCGCAGATGTATCATTCCCGCTTCTGGATTTTATGAATGGCAGAAGAAAGAAACAGGCGCAAAACAACCATTTTATTTTTATCTGAAAGAAAAAGAAGTATTTGGATTCGCGGGACTTTGGGAACAATGGCTTGATAAACAAACAGGCGAATTACTTGAAACTTGCACAATAATTACGACAGAAGCCAATGAAGTATTAAAGCCTGTTCACGAAAGAATGCCCGTAATTCTCAAACCTGAAAACTACGACAAATGGCTCGATGTAAAAGTAAAAGATACGGACAAACTTCAAGAGTTATTAAAATCATATCCTTCCGAAGAAATGGATTCTCACACAGTTAGCAAAAATATCAATTATCCCGATAAAGATTCACCTGATTTGATTAAACCCTTGAATAGTTTGTGACAGTCATTTAATACTCAGCTATTTGAGTTTCGCTATGAGTAAAAACAAATTGATTTGTGTAGATTTTGACGGAACGTGCGTAATACACGAATACCCGAAAATCGGCGAAGACGTGCCGCCGCCATTTTAGACGCGATGGTTCACGAAGGTTATATCGGTAATGTTGACGATAGTTCTCGCACGCGTCCGATTCTTCAAAAGGCTTACGACGATTTGCAGGAAGCAGAAGAAGGCAGGGAGTTATAAAGTTTTCTCACACAATTACAGTTATCAGCTTAAGAGGAAAACACGCTTAACATTGATATTGTCTATAATCGCTTTTGTAAAATTGTAACAACTGAAAAAACCTTTTTAGGCAGTCTGTTTTATTTAGAAAATTATGGCAAAAGTTTTGTCAGTTTCGGAAGTTGTTGATGAATTTTTGCAATCTATTTTGTCAACGCCAAAAAAGCAGAGACGCATACGCAGTGGAACTTTTTGGAAAAAGTTTGGTTTTGAAAGACGAACCAAAGAAAGAATTGAATCGGTTAAAGTCGCGTTCAAAGAGCAGGGAATTGCATTTAATTTAGAAGACTCGCGTTTTGGTTCAGAACGAAGAAGCGAATTAATTGTTTTAAGTTACGTTAAAGGAAAGTTGCCACAATCCACAGTACAAGCAAAGCATCAATCCAAAGCTGTGCTGCCAGCTAAACAAAAACAAATTGGCGAACCCGCGCTTGACAGCATTCATAAATACGACCGAATTCAAGCAAGACTTAATCACTTGGCAAAAGTCGAGCAACGAGATTTTGATATTACCGTTATATTCTCTGTCTTATTTGTCGAATTGTTTTGGAACGAGAAGCCAAACTATGAATTGAAGCCGGGAGTTTATGGAGCAACCCGTAGTAATTGGACATATCACACCGCTGGTGCAATTTCTCAAACTTGCAAAATTATGGATTTGACTTGTAAGTTTGAGGCTTTTGGAAAACGAGATGCTGTAATTGAAACGAAAGGTGAAACCTCGGGAGTAATTTTAATAGCTGAGTGGGAGTGGGATTACGATGACATATTTGGCACTGGTAAGGAACTATACAAACTTAAAGCTAGTTGCAAGAAGCACGAAACAGCTAATGCCTTTCTGTTAATTTATTGTCCTAATTCAAAATATCTCAGCCACTTGGAGAAAATTGCGGAAGAATGGATTGGCGATACCACCAAAGCAGAATTAGAACCAACTCTTTTCTTGCATACAATTATTTTTGAGCAAAAAGGTAGCATTCGAGAATTTCAAAGGCTAAAAACGGTAACGATTCATACATCGGGCATAGATGTATGGAGCGATAATTATTTATAAAGGGGGAAAGTTATGAAAGAGACGGTTTCCTCCTTAGATACAACTAATGCTGAAAATTATCAATAAAATATCTTTGGCTTTGTTTTTGGTTGTCTCGCCGTTTTTTCTCTACGGATTTGCCATAGAAACACTTCGAATAATTTCAAAAGGTTCGTTTAATAATTCACGCTGGCTTGCCTTCATGCTGGGTGTCGCAGCATTCTTTCCGGGTTTATATTTGGCAAAACGACTTTTTTATAGTACTTGGTGTTATGTTCAAACGCTTGAACACGAATTAACTCATCTTCTTATCGGTTTGGTTTTCTTAAAAATCCCAACCGGCATTCGAGTCAGTGCGCACGAGGGCGGGGAAGTGCGGCAAATTGGTCTCGGCACAACCGGACAGATTTGGGTAACACTTGCGCCTTATTTCTTTCCAACGATTTCAATCGCCGTTTTAATCTTTGCTTATTTTGCCGAGTTAAACACATTACTTTTGCTCGGTATCTTAGGATGGACAACAGCCTTTCATCTCGTTACAAATTGGAGTGAAACGAGTTTTCGCCAATCTGATTTGCAAAAAGCTGGAATTCTGAAAACAATCTTAATTTTGCCGGTAATGAATTTAATTTGTTACGGCTCAGTTCTTTCTTTTGTTGCTGGCGGAGGCAAAGGTTTTGGTGATTTTTGGTTTGATGGCTTTTCCAAAGCTTTTAATTTAGCTGTTAAGATTTGGTTTTATATTCTTCCAAAATAATCTCTCCAATTGGCTTTTGCTAATTTCAAGATGAACGCCCAATTTAGTACATTACTTTTGATATGGCGAAAACCGATTTCACGCTTGAATTTATCAAAGAGCAAAGCCGATTGATAAAGTTATCTGAGACTTTAATTCAAGTGCCTGCTTTTGCTCTCGATATCGAAACCGTCGATTGGTGGAACCGCCACCAAGAGCGCATCGCGCTGATTCAAATTGCTTTTCGGTATAAGGGACAATTCAAAGTCGCCGTTATCGACACTTTTGCCGAATTTGACCTTGAATCTTTGCGTACGCCGCTCGAATCTACATCGGTCCTCAAAATCATTCATAATGCGGCATTCGACGCAACTCGCCTAGTTAAACATTACAATTTCCAAGTTGCTCCCATTCACGATACGATGCTCGCTGCACGCCGAAGCGGGGAAAAAAAGTATTCGCTCCAATCGCAGGCGTCAATACATCTGAATCTGAAACTAAACAAATCAGCACAAAACAGTGATTGGAGTCGCCGTCCACTAGACAATCGACAGTTGTATTATGCTGCGCTCGATTCCTACTCGACTTTACTTCTCTATGAATATCAGGTTGGACGAAATCTAAAAGGCGAATACCGCCTAAAAGCAGCTGTTGATTCGTCATTACAGGGTATACTTCCGCTCGATAACTCACCATCGGTAGAACCAATCAAATCACCCTTGGTTTCAAAAGAAGAGGAGCTAACAACGGACGGTCTACCTGAAAATGAACTCAGCACTGTTGCCTCTTCGATTCTTGGTATCGTGACGGAGCTCCCGTTACGTTATAGTCCTGACCAGCTTTCCGTTTCGCTCGGTGCTGACCGCGTTGGAATGGCAGGTTGGATTGTAGATAGTCGTTTAGGTAGAGACACAGAACTTGATGAGGAAACCGTTAAATTAATGATTGCAGAACTCTGCGAACGTGGTTTATTGCAAATTACGGAACGGCGACGGCTTGAAGCAACGGAGGCTGGCTCTCAGATTTGGGGTTGTTTGAAATCTAATTAAAATAACCATTTAGAAAATTCCGCACTTTTAACAAAACACAATTTTGCTCTTGCGTACAATTTGATTTGTTGGGCGTATAATTAAAAAAGGAGTTAGAAAATTAAACAGAATTACTAAAGAGAGAGGTTTAATAACATTAAAATTTGATTGATTATATTAGTGCTGTCAAATATTTGAATTGACTAAAGTTGACTTATCTGTACAAAGGGCTGTCTTCTTGGGCTTGTTAGAAATTTTGTGTAAACGAGCTATTGTTGAAACTGCCGCTCGGCAGCCGGTTTTCAAAAAGAATCGCAAACTGGTTCATCGCTCCGCTCCAGTCGTGTATCGGCATTGTCCATTTTTTAGAAATGTTTTTCAGGGCTTATGTCGTTAAAATCGTCAATGTCGTAGGTACAAGATTTCATTGCTCAATTTTAATTGAGCAATGAAATCTTGTGCAACATTTGTGCAACAACTTAGCAAAACTTCTCTAAACACTTACTAATGAAGTAAACTTATTGAAAGATGGAAGTTAACAAAATCAGAGACTTACAAACTCAACCAAAATTAAAGAATAAAAATCCGAACACTGAGAATCCGCGTGTCGGCAGTTCAATTCTGTCCCAAGCCACCATTATTTATAGTTAAGGGCTGCCCATTGGATAGCCCTTTTCTAATTTGCTCAACATTTTTCAGTTGGCTTTTTGAAAAAGAAAAAAGGAAAAACGAAATGAAGAAAGATACTTATTTATTACTACTTATCTGGTCAATAATTATTTTAAATTGTAATTTTGCTTATTCACAAAAAACGAATTCGACCAACTCAAATACAAGCAGCGGCGTAAGTAATCGCAATGTAGAAACTCAAAGCTACGCGAATTTGTTAGAAGCTGTAAAGACAATCGGAACGAGCGAAAAACTGCTTAACGTTAACAGCGATATTGATTGCGCAACCGCTTTAACCGTTCCAAAAACGCTGACATTAGAATTTACCGGCGGCGGTAAAATCGTCCGGCAAGCAGGCTGCGCGTTAGTAATTTACGGGCAGATAAAAGCTGACAGAACAAACATCTTCAGCGGGTTTGTAAACACCAATCAATTAAAATTACTCGGCGCGAATGATGTCGTTTATCCTGAGTGGTTCGGCGCGGTCGGCGACAATGTAACGGATGACTCAAACGCGATTCAATTGATGTTTGACGCGGTTGATTTGACCTCAGGTTATGGCGCGACCTACAAAACATCGGGAAAATTTCGTTTCGGCGCGGGCAGGATTTATTATTCGTCAAAGGAAATTCACGTCCGAAGCAGTTCCGATATAGAAGGTGTCGGCGGCAAAGGCTGGTTTTCCGCAACCATAATTCGTTTCGCAGACAACAAAAAGGGTTTTGTTTTTGAAGGTTACTCGACCGAACGCGAAGCGCGAAACGCTTCGATGACACAGGGAAGCGCGGTTCTCAAAGCGAATTTGAATTTTTCTGCCGCCGATGTCGGAAAAAATATAATTGTCTTTGGCGCGGGCATCAATCAAAATGCGCCTAATTTGACAGCGAAAATTTTGTCAGTTCAATCGGCGACACAAGCCACGCTTTCGACAAACGCTTATCAAACGGCAACCAATCAATCGGCTTTTTTCCTTTCCGATTTGACTTCGCAGTGGTCGAAAATCTCCGACATTTATCTGCTAGGCGGCACACACGCCGCAGTTCTGCCGACGCACACGATTGATATTGACGGAAATAAAATCACGCGCCTGACGGGCGAGGCGTTAGACCCGTATCGAGGCTTCCCGGAAGGCACGACTTTTACGATGGGTCAATCCGAATGGACAATCGGAATACTCCCGACCGTCTCGATGACCGGAAATTTGGCGAGCGGCTCGGATACCGTAACCTTAACGAGCGGGACTGTTGACAATTCGTTTTTGTTTGCGGGCGTAACAATAAATTATGTAAATTACTCTGTAAAAGAAGTTGTCAGTTCAACGCAATTCAAATTGGACAGACGTTCTGCCGCGTCCTCCTTAACGGGAACTTCGATAAATATAACCCGTAGAGGCTTGAGCGGATATCGTTTTAATGCCTACGGGAATGCGGCGAAAACTCCGTCGAATATCGTCAGAAAAACCGCTAATGCTGTTTTTGAAAACTGGCTCGTCGGCGCGACCATTCATATTAACAGAGTTGATTATCTGATTGATTCGGTGGTTAATAATTACACGGTTACGATAAAAAATATGGACGGCACGCCCGCAATCGTTCCGTATTTTGAAGGTGATGCGGCAATCACCGCGCTCGCGCCGCGCAGAAATGTTGTGGTGCGGTTTAATAACTTTCACGGCATCGAAGCGAATGCTCAGGTTGAAATCCGTAATGTTTATATCTCGAATTTTAGCGGCAGCGGCATCAATTTCGATTCGGGAAAAGCGTCCGGCTTGCTCGGCAACGAGCCGAATGTGAACAATGCGAATGTTACGCGAAACTTCATGCATGGCAACAAAGGACACGGCATTTACTTAAGAGGCACGAACTCGAATCAAATAAGTATAAAAAATAACGATTCAAACGTGAATCGCGGCTGGGGATTTTACGATACTTCCTTTTTAGGCAATGTGTATGAAGGCAATCACAGCGCGGGCAATGAAAACGGCGGTTCGTATTCGGTTTTAGGCGGCGTTAATCAATCAACTTACACGGGCGAATACGGCGAAGGCGGTCAACCGTCAAACATTTTGTCTTCGCAGTCGAGTTGGTTTGGCGGACTTCCCGGAAACGGTTTTAGTGCCGAATACAACAAAGGCGCGACGATGATGGCATCGGGTGGCGAAGGAAAAACTTTTCTCACATCCGGGATAAAAACTACAAGTTTGAAGCCGAGTGAATCCGGCGGATTTGCTGCTAACAATGCTCATACAACCGTCCAAATCGGGCAAGGCGGCAATCCGGCATTGCCTGTTTTAATGGGTTTCGGTAACTCGGATGAAGCAGGCGGAAATCCGCCGCACAATCCGGCTTTGTCGTATGTCTTAACCTACGCCAACGGCGGACAACCCGCGCCCGGCTGGTATGCGCTTCAATACGGCGAACAGCAGCGAAATGATAATTCAACCGATTATACGGTTTTAGCATTTTCGGGCGCGGCGGCGGCAGAAGGCGCGAAACAACTTTGGATGCCGAACGGTTTTTATTTCGGGCGCAATTCCGACGGTGTAACTCGCAGTAAATTCACCGTAACCGCTCTGGGTTTAAGTTTAGATAAAAATTTCAAAGCAAATACATTTCAACTCGATTCTGACGGCACGCGCCCCGTTTGCGGCGCGACAACACGCTTGACGATTTGGGTGAGCAAAGGCGGCACGGGCGCGGCTGACGTTCCGCAAATGTGTTTAAAGAACGCGGATGAAAGTTTTTCGTGGCGAAATATAACGACTAATTAAAAACGGCGCGGGGAAGATAAAGCGGAATAAAAAATTATAAACAGTGCGCGGTAGAAGGGAGTGACTAAATAAGCGTTGGTATGATAATTTTATTGAATGAACAAGGTATGTCGTTACTGTCAGAATCAGACCGAGCAAATAAAAAGCGGACGTAATCGTTCGGGAACACAGCGTTTTATGTGTCGCGGATGCGGAAAGACATCGACGCCTGAGCCGAAGAGTCGCGGTTATTCGGAAGGGATGCGAGAAAAGGCAGTCAGAATGTATGTTGAAGGCAACAATTTCCGGCGAATCGGCAGATTGCTCAATGTTAATTATCAATCAGTGGTTAATTGGGTCAATGCTTATCACGAAAAGATAAAAGATACTGCCGCTGTGCCGCTCTCGACGCCGATTATTGAAATGGATGAGTTGTGGAGTTTTGTGGGAGAGAAAAAAACAGAGCGTATATAGTAACGGCGGTCGAGCGTTTTACTCATACGATAGTGGGCTGGGCGGTTTGCCGAGAAAGAACCTTAGAAATACTGCAATCGGTCATCGACAGTGCGCCGCCTGCCGCCGATTACTACACAGACGGTTTTCTGATGTATCAAGACTTAAGTTATTGGGGCAATCACCAGATGCTTAAGGACAAGAGTCAAACATTTTCGGTCGAAGGCGGCAATGCTGACCTCCGGCATTATCTGGCGAGATTGCAGCGTTCTTCGCGTTGTTTCTCTCGTTGTTTCAAAGCCTTGGCAAGAGCGGTTGAATTGTTTGTTTATTTTTATAACGAGCGACAACTAAAGAAAAGAAAACAGCCGAAATACCCGGCATATCTAGCGCAAAACTTACCAACGCTTATTTAGACACTCCCTAGATTTAACAAACTACCACTGTTTCGACATGAAGCATTATATTTATCAGCCTCCCTATTAAGTTTGGAAGTTATTAACCTTTTATCTACCTCTTAATGGCAATCGGAATCTCCACAACAAGTTTTACCTTGCAGTGCTTCGATGCCTTCTTTTGCAATTATCGGAATCATTACAAGGGCGGCAACGGGGTCTGCCCACCACCATCCAAAGACGGCGTTCATCAAGAGTCCAACAAGCAGAATTGCGGATAGATAAGCGCAAATGTCTGTTTGTTTTGAATCAGCCATCATTGCGCGGCTATTTAGTTTTGTAGCGACGCTTCGCTTTGCTCGTGCAAGAAGCGGCATCACAACAAGCGATAAAGCGGCAATCCCGATACCGATATAAGTTGCTTCTGGCGGCTCACGTAAAACCAGCGATTTAACTGCGTCAAAGCCAACATAAACAGCAAGCGCAATCAAGCTGATGCCTACCAGTTTCAAAGCTAGTTTTTCCCGATGGTCACCAGCAAACAATCGCCACAAAATAATCGCTCCCGATGAAACCTCAATAACCGAATCAACGCCAAATCCGACCAGTGCGATGCTTCCCGCCAAAATGCCCACACCGATGGCGGCGATGGCTTCCAGCGAGTTCCAACCGATTGTTAAATACTCAAGATTTCGCCCGTGCCGCATTGCTACGGCACGAACGACATTAGGGCTTGAAACTTCTGCGTTCATATAAACTCCTAAAGTCTAATCTTAATTCCGCCGTTAAAAACTCGTCCGTCAGTATGCGTGTAAATTTCCGCAAAAGTCGGATTTTGATGCGGCGGAAAAACAACCTGCCCGAAAC
>MWWB01000460.1_pt1 | contig 10217 bp, 10 predicted proteins | sample 1047291 | NCBI WGS metagenome assembly MWWB01 (sample SAMN06349976, study PRJNA376086) | soil metagenome | isolation source: MS4-1 sample Antarctic (ecotone) soil | place: Antarctica | reverse complement strand
TTTTTAATACGAGTGGTTTGATGTTGAACTTTTTTGATGATGCCAAAAAAAGTTGCGATACTTTTTCACAATTAAAAAGCAATAATTTTCTACCTTATGCAATGGGAGCTTTATTTGCCAAAAAGAATAACCTTAATGATTGCTTAATAAACAATTGCTATAACCGTATTTGCGAATCTACGGTTGCAAATGTTTTCATAATTGCAGATGGTATAATTAAAACTCCCGCTCTTAATCAGGGTTGTGTAGCTGGTGTGATGCGAAGGTATTTGATAGACTGTCTTAAATTGGAGGGTATTACTTTTATCGAAGGTGAAGTTTTACCTGAAGAACTTTCACAGGCTTCCGAAGTTTTTCTAACGAATGCAATATATGGCATGCGTTGGGTAAAAAGTGTTGGAGAACGCAACTACACTAATAAAATATCCGGATTACTACATCAAAAGTTTGTCGCCCCTCTGTTTTCCTAAAACATTTAATGCCTCCTGTTGTTTTGAAAGGTGATGAAGCCTTCAGTTAATATAATGTGGTTCAGGCGCGACCTGCGCTTAGTTGATAATGCTGCTCTTTATTATGCATTAAAAGATGCAATACCTGTTGTCCCTCTTTTTATTTTTGACAGAAATATTCTCGATAAGCTGGAAGACAAGGCCGACAGAAGAGTGGAGTTTATAAACGCTGCGATATGCGAAATACAGCAGCAACTTATTGAGATAAACAGCACTATAGAAGTGCATTACGGTTTTCCGACAGCCATTTTTAGACTACTATTAAATAAATTTCAAATTGTAAAAGTAGTCACAAATCACGATTACGAACCCTACGCCAAAGAAAGAGACGACGAAATAAAAAACATTTTGCAGGAGCATCAAGTATCTTTTCATACTTACAAAGACCAGGTGGTTTTTGAAAAGAATGAGGTGATGAAAGAGAACCAATGCCCTTATACAGTTTTTACACCTTATAGTAAAGTATGGAAAGCTAAGCTTAGTAATTTTTTTCTTTCAACTTATCCTACTGAGAAGTACTTTTTCAACTTTTATAAGCAGTTACCCTGTGCGGTACCAACATTAGAAAGGATGGGTTTTAAAAAAGTAGAAAGTCCTTTTCCATCCAAAGACTTGAAGGAAGAAATTATTAAAAAGTATGAAAGCACAAGAGATTTTCCGGGGACTGAAAATGGAACTTCCAGATTGGGTGTGCATTTGCGATTCGGAACAGTAAGTATTAGGAAAATCGCTGCTCTTGCATTGTCAATTAACGACACTTATTTAAACGAGTTAATATGGCGGGAGTTTTACCAGATGATCCTTTGGAATTTTCCTCAAGTAGGTAAAGGCCGCGCCTTTAAGCCGGAGTTTGAGAAGATTGAGTGGAGGAATAACGAGGCCGAATTTGAAAAATGGTGCGTTGGAATGACCGGTTATCCTATTGTTGATGCCGGCATGCGCGAATTGAATGCAACTGGTTTTATGCATAACCGGGTACGGATGATTGTTGCTTCTTTTTTAACTAAGCATCTGTTGATAGACTGGCGATGGGGCGAAGCTTATTTCGCGCAAAAGCTGCTTGATTACGAACTGGCATCTAACAACGGTGGATGGCAATGGGCAGCAGGAAGTGGATGTGATGCAGCTCCTTTTTTTAGAATTTTCAACCCATACCTACAAGCTACAAAATTTGATAAAGATCTGAAGTATATACGGAGATGGGTGCCAGAGCTGGAAGAGTTTACTTACCCTGAACCCATCATTTCTCATGAAGCTGCCCGTAAAAGAGCGCTGGAAGTTTTTGGTAGAGCTTTAAGAGAAAGATAGCTGTAATCAAAAATTAAACTGAGCACTATTTGAACCTTCGAAGCGGGGATTTACAAAGTTATTCAGCTTGCTGCCAAACCTGAAGTTGAAACCAAAGCCACTATAAAAATTATAAGCCGAGGCAAGTTGCCTTCTCCTTGTCAATATTTCCTGCTCGGTTGCACCTCCTTTTGGTAAATATACCTGGTCTCTTATAAGTCCGCCAAATGAATATGCATAAAAGGATAAGCCGCCTGAAATCCTGACGTTCACATTTAAGTTAATCCCAAGGTTATTCAGTTTCCAATCGCTGAAATAGTTTCTATAGGAAATACTGGTATTTATGTTTCCCCATTTTTGGTTCAAAGAAAGGTTGGCAGAAAGTCTATGGCCCACTAATGCCTCTTTAGTCTTATTATACACAGTTGTATCATAATATTTATTAAGCGTATAATCTAATGCATAGCTAATTGTAAAGAATTTATTATTGACAAGTTTATATGGAAAGATTGCATATTCAATACCAGGGCTTATATAAATACGGCTTTTGTTATTGGAAAATGTACTGTTACTGTAATTAGCTTCATAACCATAGCTCCAGTGTTGATTTATGCTTACAACGGTAAAATGATTAAACCCATACGAACTATTTTTTACTTCAAATTTTTCGGTGCCGATTGGTGTTTCATATTCATACTTTGAAACGCTGCTATTTGCATTTATTCTAAAGCCTGTTTTAAGCTTATCTGTTGTTCTATCGGCCGAAATGTTAGTTCTGTAACTATTGCTTTTGTAAACTTTATCCACGCTAAGATTACCGCTGGCTCCTAACCTAAATACCCAATAGTTCCATTTGTCTTTGGTGTTGGTGTTTATATTGTTTTCATTGGCTTTCTGTTCTGCCTTTTTCATTTGAATGTTTATTTCTCCGGCAAAACCAGTTTTCATAATAAAAGGAGTAAGACCTAATTTGATATACTTCACCATTGCATCCCTGCTTTCTGAGTCTGTAGCGTTGGGATCTAAATTATACTTAAGTGTATCTGAGATATTTTTGAACCTGTTCTGTCCATAAAATATCATTTGAAACTGGCTGCCACCACTGCCATTTTGTTGCGAAGTAATAAGTATATGAACATCAGCAGCAATACGGTCGAGCAGAAAATCAACAATATTAATTTCTGTGCGGATGAAAGTATTGTCGCACCATGTATTACTGCAATCAACATACACTTTTAATCTTTGAGAACCGGGATTAGTTAAGGCGTTTTGGGCTTTTGTAGAAATAGAAATGATAAGAAAACAAACAAGCAGTTTTTTCATGATTAGTTTACGACGAGCTAATCTACAAAAATATCATCTCCAAAATCTTGTTTAAAAACATTTAACAGTTTACGCACTGCTGTTTTTCCGTTTGCACCAATATTGAGGCTAAAATCATTCACATACAGATCAATGTGTTTGCGAATTACGTCTTCACTCATTTGCTGTGCATGCTGTTTTACGTAGCTGCTTATAGCAGGATAATTACTGAAAGAATATTCGAGACTTTTTCTAATAAGCCTGTCTACTTTTTCTTTTACTTCTACGTTAAAGTTTCTATTTATGATAATACCACCTAAAGGAATAGGCAAGCCTGTTTGTGTTTCCCAATATTCACCCAAGTCAATCAGTTTTACCAATCCTTTATCCTGGTAAGTAAAACGATTTTCATGAATGATGACACCGGCATCAACGTCGCCTGTTAACACTAACCGCTCAACTTCGTTGAATACTACAAACTGCTTTTTATGTGCCTGCGGAAATGCAAGTGAGAACAACATGTTTGCAGTAGTATTTTCTCCTGGTATGGCAATAGTGAGTTTATCAACAAAGGAAAGATCAATATGTTTTTTAGCAATAAGTAATGGTCCTACACCTTGCCCAAGTGCGCCACCACTATTTAAAACAATATAATTATTTAACACCCGCGGCAATACTCCATAGCTTATTTTGCTTACGTCCAGTTGCTGTTCTAATGCCCATACATTAAGCGTTTGTACGTCGGCTAACTTAACTTCGAATTCAAAGTCTTCTGTGTCAATTTTTTTATTTACCAGCGCATCAAAAATAAAAGTATCATTAGGGCAAGGGCTAAATCCTAAAGTGAGTTTCATCCGTCTTTTACTGATTTTTAGTAATGCTGTAAATATACATTCATGTTACAATTTCCCCGATTGCAATGCGTAGGTATAACGAAGAACGGTGTCACCCAGATTTTCTAATGCCTCATTAAAGTTCCATTTTGATTTATCTCTTGCACCAACGTAATTACTGACAGCTCTTATTTGAATAAAAGGAACCTGCATTTGCAAACCAACATAATGTAGTGCAGCACCTTCCATGCTTTCAATAACAGGACTGTATTTACTTTTCAATTGTCTAATTCTTTCCGGTCTTGTAGAAATTTCGTTTATTGTTACACCGTCTACTTCATCTAATTGAAGAAAATTATATTTAGAAAGCCAGGGATTAGTAAGTTTCCTGCCCGTATAAGGAAAAGCATTCTCATCTTCTAACTTCATATCAAAAACATCATTAAACAGCCCGTTTTCTTCAACACCTATGTCACCAACACATTCTTCCTTTACTGCAAATACTTTTCCCAAAGCAATAGTTTTATCAAAAGATCCTGCAATGCCAACCTGTATAATTATATCAGGTTTCTGTTCAAAAATCATTTTGGTAAGAGAGTAGCAAGTGCTTAATAGTCCCAAACCACTTATATGAAAAGAAACCTTTAAATCATTTAAAGAAGTCTGGCATATGTTCTGTTTAATATTATAGGCTTCGTGGGTTGTAGCTGAAGTAATCACAACTTTCATAACCCAAAGGTCGTAGTAATTACTATCGCTTAATGCTTTCGTGTTCAAATATTACCTTTGCCGAAATTTAGCTACGAATGGTTTTTCTTACAAGGCTGGAACATTTTAATGCCGCTCATAAATTATATAATCCTGCCTGGACAGTAGAGAAGAATGAGGACGTTTTTGGCCCCTGCGCCAATGAGAACTGGCATGGTCATAATTTCGACTTATACGTAACAATAAAGGGTGAAATAGATGCCGGAACGGGTTTCTTGTTTGATGCAAAAAAACTAAGCATACTGATGAAGGAACATGTAGTTAAAAAGTTAGATCATAAGAACATGAATATGGATGTAGATTTTTTAAAAGGAAAGATTTGCAGTACCGAAGTGCTTGCAATAGAAATTTGGAAACAATTAGAGCCGCGGCTGCCGCAGCACGTGCAGTTGCATTGTATAAAATTGTTTGAAACCCAACGCATTTATGTTGAATATTTTGGTAACTAAAAGAGTTACAATTAATGTATGAATAATAAAGTGGCGGTTTATAGAAAAGAGCATTTCAATGCTGCACACAGGTTGTTTAATCCTGCGTGGGAAGAAAGCAAAAACGACTCTGTTTTTGGCTTGTGTAACAATCCAAACTTTCATGGTCATAATTATGATATAATTGTAAAAGTGGTTGGTGAGCCTGACCCGGAAACAGGCTTTGTAATTGATCTTAAATATTTAAGCACTATAATTAAGGAAAACGTTTTAAAACGCTTTGACCATAAGAATTTGAATTTAGATACTGAGGCATTTAAGAACAGTAATCCAACAGCAGAAAACATTGCAATCGTAATCTATAAAATCTTAAGAGAGAAAATCGATGCGAAGTTTGACTTGCAGGTAAGATTGTATGAAACGGAAAGAAATTTTGTAGAATATCCTTCAACTATATAATAGTATAACAATTATGGCATATAATAAAACAGAGGCATACGATCATGAAGTAACGACAGGGCTTATTAGAAACTACAGGGAAAGTATTGCTTTACTGGGCGAAGACCCTAACAGGGAAGGCCTTTTAAAAACGCCTGAACGAATAGCAAAGGCAATGCAATTTATTACACAAGGGTATCAGCAGGATGCTTGTGCAATTTTAAACTCAGCTAAGTTTCACGAAGATATAAGTGAGATGATTGTGGTAAAGGATATTGAATTATATAGCATGTGCGAGCACCACATGCTGCCTTTTTATGGTAAAGCACATATTGCATATATACCCAATGGATGGATTACAGGCTTAAGTAAAATTGCACGGGTAGTTGATGTATTTTCGAGACGGTTGCAGGTGCAGGAAAGATTAACCACACAGATTCTGGATGCTATGCAGGAAAGCCTTAATCCAATCGGAGTAGCTGTTGTAATAGAAGCTTCGCACCTGTGTATGATGATGCGTGGAGTGTCTAAACAAAACTCCGTTACAACAACCTCTGCCTTTGTAGGCGAGTTTGAAAAGATACCCACACGCGATGAATTTATGAAACTAATATCCTCAAGGCTTCATTAGTTAGTTGCATTTTCTTCTCTTATTTGCTTACTTAAAACATCTGCATGAAACACGCTTTCATATTTCCCGGGCAGGGAAGCCAGTTTAGTGGAATGGGTAAAAATTTATATGAGAATAACGCCTCTGCAAAAGAACTGTTTGAGCAAGCAAACGATATATTAGGCTTTAGAATTACAGATTTGCTTTTTACAGGCAGCGATGAAGATTTGAAGCAAACCAAAGTTACACAGCCTGCTGTTTTTATACACTCTGTTGCAGCATACAGAACTATTGAAGGTGCAAAGCCCGATATGGTAGCAGGCCATTCACTGGGCGAGTTTTCAGCATTAGTTGCTAATAATACTTTGCGATTTGAAGACGCTTTAAAGCTCGTTAGCATAAGGGCGCAGGCAATGCAGAAAGCGTGTGAGATCAATCCTTCAACAATGGCGGCTGTGCTGGCGTTAGAAGATGCAAAGGTGGAGGAAATTTGTGCTGCAGTTCAAAACGAAACAGGCGAAGTTGTTGTAGCAGCAAACTATAACTGCCCCGGTCAGTTGGTTATAAGTGGGAGCAGAAAAGGCATTGAGGTTGCTTGCGAAAGGTTGAAAGCAGCGGGGGCAAAGCGTGCTTTAGTATTACCGGTTGGTGGTGCGTTCCACAGTTCCTTAATGGCGCCTGCTAAAGAAGAATTAGCGGCAGCTATTGAAGCTACTCATTTCAATGGACCCTCTTGTCCGGTGTATCAGAATGTAGTTGCAGCAGCAGTAACTAATGCTGATGAAATAAAGCAAAACTTAATTAACCAGCTAACAGGTGCAGTCAGATGGACGCAATCGGTTCAGGCAATGGCAGCAGATGGCGCTACACATTTTACAGAAGTTGGTCCTGGTAAAGTGCTGCAAGGGTTGGTTGGTAAAATATTTAAAGATGCGGTTGTGGATGGAGTAAGTTAAGAAGGAATAACTAACGTCATCCTGAACTCGTTGCAGGATCTCCTGGCATGTGTATAAACTGAACATGAACCTTCCTGGAAATTTGCTTGAAGAGTCTGCAATAAATGATACCTAATTTAAATTTTCAACTTCTGTTATTGAAATAAAATAAATTGGATGAAACGGGGTGGTACTGTTTACATTCTAACAGATATATCAAACGATGTACTGTATTTGGAGTAACATCACAATTATTGATTCATTTCTTTGAAATAAAGAAGGAAAGTTTATCGATGCTTTCACCAGCAAATACAATTGCCACAAACTTGTTTACTATCAAAACTTTTTAAGCATTGAGGAAGCAATTTTAAGAGAAAAACAATTGAAGAACTGGCGAAGACAATGGAAGCTGAGTTTGATTAACCAATCAAACTCTCAATGGAAGGATTTATCTATAGATTTAGAATAGTGGGGCTACTTTTTATTCTTAAGGTTTGCCAGGAGATGCTGAAATAAATTCAGCATGACGATGACTACCATCAATAGTTAATGTTACATTCATCAAAAGGGTTTCGTCATCCTGAACTTGTTTCAGGATCCATTGTCGTGCTTGTAACGAGATACAGCCTGTTGCAAATTCATTAGAATGTTGCCAGGAAATGCTGAAATAAATTCAGCATAACAATTTGACTACTATCAGAATGTAATACTGCAATTCACCCACTCACCATCAAAATGAGCTTTGTATTTTTTATAAAACTTAATTGCAGGCTCATTCCATTCCAATACCTGCCAAACTATTCCATGAAAGTTTTTTTCTTTAGCTTCTTCTAACAGGCGGTCAAACAGTAAGGTTCCGATACCCTTGCATCGCATTTTTTCTGTAACAAGAAGATCTTCCAAATACATGCGCTGCCCCTTCCAGGTACTGTAACGTATATAATACAAAGCAAAACCATGTATAGTTTTCCCGCCGTCAGAGAGGTCGGGTGAGGCAGCAACAAATGCCCACCAAACAGGTTGTTTCCCAAAACCGCTTTCTTCGAAATGTTGTAATGAAACGGTTACTTCATCAGGCGCTTTTTCGTATACCGCTAACTCGTGTACTAATTCCAGCAGTCTTGCGCAATCTTCTTTTTCTGCTCTTCTAATGATAACGTCTTTCATTACTTTAAACTTCTTAATAACTATGTTCTTATTTTTTGCCTCTGTCAAAAGCCGATCTACTACTAAGTGCCCTTATACACAGTCAATGACTATTTGTTCCTGCAATTACCTTAACGGCCTGTTAGTTGACTAAAGCTTTACTTGTAATCAGCCGGGTAAAGTCCCCTACCGGTTAGGAGTTAGCCAACGCCTGTTCCAAATCATTCAAAATATCAGTGATACCTTCAATACCAACGCTCATTCTTATGAGCCCGTCGGTAATACCGAATTTTTCTCTTTCTTCTTTGGGTACCCCGTAATGAGTCATAGTTGCGGGATGACAAAGTAAGGTATCAGCCGTTCCTAATGAAACCGCCCTTACACACATTTTTAGGTTGTCGATAAATTGTTTGGCGGCTTCGATACCGCCTTTAAGTTCGAAGCTTAATAATGCACCGGGTTGCTTCATTTGTTTTTGTACAACTTCATAATCCGGGTGCGAAGGAAGCCCTGTATAATTTACTTTGGAAACAGCGGCATGTCCATTCAAATAATTCGCAACCGCCATTGTATTACTGCAATGCCTGTCCATTCTTATCTCTAATGTTTTCAATCCTTGCAGCAATAAAAAGGCATCAAACGGATTGCTGTTGCCACCAAGGAGCCGCTGCCATTTTGTAATTTTTCCGTTCATAACATCTGCATCCCGTCCGATCAGTACGCCGCCGATAGCAGTACCATGACCATTCAAAAATTTTGTGGTTGAATGAAAAACAAAATCAACATTATACTTAAAAGGTTGTTGGAGATAAGGGGTGGCAAAAGTATTGTCAACAGTTACAATTAATCCGTGCTTTTTTGCAATGTTGGCAACCGCCTCAATGTCTACACAATCAAGCGTAGGATTGGCGGGTGTTTCAATATGAACGAGTTTAATACCTGGGTTATTTACTATAATTTCTTCAACAATGCTGATATTGCCAAGGTCTGCTATGATCGTTTCAATACCTGCTTCAGGAAAAACTTTCAGCATTAATTCATGTGTGCCGCCGTACAGAGAGTAGTGCGATAAAATTTTATCTCCGGCTTTTAAGTTCGCCATGAACATAGTAGTCATTGCAGCCTGGCCGCTCGCATGTAAAAGGGCCTTCAATTGCAACGGCGAACCATCGGGATGAGTTATTCTGAAAGCTTCCATAGCTGCTATCACTTTTTCAGCATCAGTGAAAGTAGGGTTGCCCCAACGGCTGTAAATATAACCTTCCTGCTTGCCTTCAAACCTTTCCATGCCTTGCTGGGCAGTATCAAAAGTAAACGTTGAGGTGGCATATATAGGAGTTACATGAGCATAATTAGGATGTTTGCTTTCATTGCCATGGATAGCAATAGAACTAAAACCAGTTAATGTAAATGTATTATCAGACATGGTGGATAATTATGAGTACGCTTTGAAAAACAGGTTACTACTTTTACTGTAATAACCCTTTTAAATCGCCAAAAGTAACCAATTCAGATGAAGGAAATTCTTAAGCAGTATACTATCTATAATGCCTGGGCTAATCAGAGGCTCATCGAATTGATTATAACTTTGCCTGAGGAACAATTACACCGAACGATTGTCAGCAGTTTTACAAGCATTCATAAAACACTACTTCATTTATGGGATGCAGAAAGTATATGGTGGCAGCGATTGAAACTGAGTGAGCAGATTATTAGGCCGAGCACTGCTTCACATTATTCTACTAAAGAAGTAGTGAACGAATTGTTTCAGCAGGATAAGCAATGGGCACAATGGGTATTTGAGGCAACTGAAGCAGCGATCGAAAGTGCATTCGATTATGAAAATTCGAAGGGAGAGCAATTCAAGCAGCCTATATTTCAAATGCTGTTGCATGTCTTTAACCATGGAACTTATCACCGTGGACAGTTAGTTACGATGTTGCGGCAGTTAGGTATTGAAA
>MWWB01000459.1_pt1 | contig 10222 bp, 9 predicted proteins | sample 1047291 | NCBI WGS metagenome assembly MWWB01 (sample SAMN06349976, study PRJNA376086) | soil metagenome | isolation source: MS4-1 sample Antarctic (ecotone) soil | place: Antarctica | reverse complement strand
TGGACCAACGTCCGTAGGTTACAACTTTGACGATATTAATGCGAAGATCAACGTTCAGCAATCCAGCAGAAGCCACCTTTATTTTAGCATTTACAGAGGACGAGACCGCTTCAACAGTGTATTTCGAGATGGGAACAACTTGTCTCGATTCCAATTCAATTGGGGCAACTACACATCCACCATTCGATACACTAAAGTTTACGGCAAACAAATATTCGGAAGTTTTCAAGCTGGTTATGTTGGCTACAGCTTTCAAATAAATAATCAATATCGAGGAGACAAGGTAGATTATTTCAGCCGCACAGCCTCCCGAATTAGTGACATGACAATCAAATCAGATTTTAACTGGACGCCCATAGATCAGCACCAACTTCGATTTGGATCAATAGTTACTCGACACCGGTTTGAACCTGACATCAGACAATACAAAGGAGATAGCCTAAGAGTCGAAAAGACATCATCAACTGCAATTAACTCCACAGAAATTGGAGTGTACATAGAGGACGAGTGGTCTGTATCAAAAAAGATAACGGCTAATATCGGTTATCATCAATCCGCTAACCTAACTCAAAACCGTTGGTATGTAAATCCCCAGCCCAGATTAAGTATAAGCTATTTACTCAACGAGAACCGCTCGATTAAAGCATCCTACAACTACTTAGCTCAGTATCTACATCTTTTAACTAATGCTTCATTAGGATTGCCTACTGACCTATGGGTACCAACCACCAGCTCGATTGCTCCCCAACTCGCCGATCAGTTATCCATTGGGTATTACCAAAGATCAACAAACGGTAAGTTTTATTTCTCCTTAGAGGGTTATTACAAGCGAATGCAAAACGTTTTAGAATATAAGGAGGGAGCTACATTCTTGAACGATCAAGATAGCCAATGGTACGAACGCGTTGTTACCGGACAAGGACGTTCATACGGTTTGGAAGTCTATCTACAAAAGACGTCAGGCAAACTAACCGGTTGGCTCAGTTACACACTTTCTAAAAATGAACGCCTATTCTCCGAGTTGAATCAATCTAATTGGTTCCCCTACAAATATGACCGCCGACATAATATCAACGTACTGACGACTTATAACGTAAGTAAAAATCGTCAATTGACAGCAAATTTTGTATTCACAAGTGGTAATCCAGCGACTATTGCAACTAGTATTTATCAGGGGATATCCCCGCCCGCCCTAACGAGCAATCTTCTGAATTATGAATTTTACTCTTATTACCAAGGTCTTGAAGATATTTCTCAGCGAAATAATTTTCGACTACCCGCTTATCATCGATTAGATGTGAGTTATAAATTTACTAAAGTTAAAAGGAAAGGTACCCGTAGTTGGTTATTATCATGCTATAATATATACAATAGAAAAAACCCATTTTTCGTTTTCTATCAAAATGGGACGTTGAAACAGTTCACACTTTTCACCATTATACCTGCCTTCGCGTATCACTATGACTTTTAGAAAAATTTATCTATTAGCCATTATCTGCTTATGCGGGTTGAATAGTTGTATAAAAGTGATTGATTTGCAGCCCCCTAAATATGAAGTAAAAAACATTTTGAACTGTTTATTGAATCCAGATAGCACATTGACTGTTTCGTTGACCAAATCGGTACCTATCAACTCAATCGTTAGTCCACCATCTGTTACTGACGCTAAAATTTTGTGCTATGAAGACGGGGTTCTACTTGGTCAACTGCTCTTTCAGCACAAGGGTGTTTATACCCTAAATTATAAACCTCAACCGAATCATACGTATCGCATAGAAGCGTTTTTACCAGATGGATCAGTTTTATCCGGTCAAGATCATGTACCGGCTTCACCAACGTTTTTTGCAACATTATCTGGTCCAAACATACAAAATGTAAATGACAATCCTGATATAACCTTAAACGTGGCAGATATAGATACAGCCAAAGTTAGGCTTTGGTTTTCAGCTTATCTAAGAATTTTTGGTCAAGGGCAAACTGTGGCTGAAAATCAAGTTCAGGCAATTGAAAGTATTAGCTCATTTTTGGACACCTTCAATTCTTCTTCCTCAGGTAGTTCTATCAAAAGAAGCTGGTTTTTTTACGTACGTATTAAACCAAACTTAATTGATAATAAATTGAAAATTATTTTTAACACGTTTAACTCGGTTAATGAAGTTGATCGAGTGGGAGAATTGTTCTTTTTGCAGTTCATTATTGGTAGTCATTCATTCGATAAGTATCTAAAGTCGTATATCACTGCGTATAATAATAGACTAACAACTAACGACGGTGGTCTTAATAATCCGTTCGCTGAGCCTTCCTCAATATATTCAAATGTTAAGAACGGTTTAGGCATAGTTGTTGGGTATAATCCAAAGATAATTATATTGTCTGAAGGGAATAAGTAAAATAATCAGTCTAAATCAATCTTCACACATGCGATGTCGTAACTACTTTATTTTTTATCTACTTCTTTCGGTACCACTTGTGTCAAGTGCTCAATTATATAAACCCTACGCAAGATCAAGCAGATGGGCATTAACGGGGGAGGTAGGTGGCATCAGCCCTCTTCTATCACTTAATTTCGAGTACGCAGCATTTCAATCTAAGAAATATTTTATCACCCTTCATGGTGGATTGGGTCATCTATTTACTAATTACAGTTTGTATACCGTTCCTCACGCTTTGACTTGGAACATACTGCTGAACGGCAAAAGCAGGGGTTGCTCGCCAATTATATCACAAAAACCTTTGTTCGCTGAACTTGGTCTTGGGGGAGTATATTTTGTGAGGGCTACTGGCGAAATTAAATACCGATGGAGCCCTGTTATTGGAGTCCGACGTTATTTTCTTTATAATCTTCGCACCACTGGTTTCTGGAAGGCTCAATTAACTCCTCTCTTAGCCGGAAGACTTGTGCCCTTTGGTGGAATTGGTATAGGTATCGTGATTGATTAACCACTGTTCAAGGGTTGTAGTAGCGATCATAAAGCCGTTTACCTTCCGGCTGGGTCTTCACCCAATTCGTGAATTCCCGAACGCCCTGCGTTTCCGACCGGGCTTGTGCCAAGGCCGCTTCCCGGTTACTGTTCAACCAGTACACGCCCACGACCAGCAAAGCAAACCCCAAGAAGACCACCGCTGCGGCCTGCCACGAGGTGAACCCAACCCGGCCCGCGTACACATCGGCTTTGCGCTGACTGGCCCACCGGATGCGCTCGGCCGCTGCTGATCCTGCTCGCTCGATCTGATCGGCTGCGGTGTTCCCGGCGGCTGCGATCTGGGTGGCTCCCGCGCTGGCTGCGGTCCTGATCTGCTCGGCGCTGGGCATTCCTTTGGTCAATTCAGGCAGGACAAACCCGGCTATCGTTTCACTGTTGAGCGTGAAGCTAACGCCCTCCTGGGCCTCCTGCAACAACGCCTGCACCTCGGCTTGAGTAGCCGCCTGGGGTCGCCCCTCCAACCGGTCGATTCGGGTGTTGAGTCCCTCGATGGCCCGGCTGTGGCGACCCAGTTCGTCCGTCAGGCGTTTGATCGGGTCATACTCCGTTGGTCGAACTGGCTGGGGTGGTGTCGGTTCGACCGCCCGACCGCTGGAAGCGGGTAAGGGGTTATTCTGCTGGCTTAGATTCCTCAAGAATTTGTTCTCGTTCATCGGCTAAGGCCCTGGTTAAGTTTAGGGGCGTTTCGGGGTTCCTGTTCGATTTTCAGTTGCCGGTCGATCTTTTCCTGCTCGGCTAATTTGGTGGCTTCTAAGGCCACTCTACGGGCTTCCTCGGCCTTCTGCTCCTCGATCACTCGTTGCCGCTCCCGCTCGGCCTGCGCGGTGGCTAAGGCTGTGCTCAAATCGTCCATGTCCTTCTGCTGGTAAGCTTTGCCCAGAACAGCCCGCAAATCGTCGGTAAACTCGTTTTCAAGCGTTTTACCGGGTTGCCTGTCCATTTCCACCCGTTGACCGGGTTCGTGGCTCTGAGCGCGTTTCTGACGGTCGGTCGCTACGGCCTGCTCTGCGGCCTGCCGCTGCATCTCCCCTTTGGCCAGCTCGTCGCCGTATTTCATGCAGTGCAAAAACCGGAAGGATTCAGTTAACGAACGCTCGTAGTTGAACGCTTGGTCAAATGTCTGCTCGGTGCGCTGGCTAAAGCTGTTGCGCTCAAAACCGCCCACTACCGGCCCTTTGGTGGTGGCTTTGTGGTTGGTCAGGGGGCTAAGGTGGTAGGGGTTCTTACGCTCGTGCCGCTCGTTTTTCTTCCCTTCCACGTACTCCCGCAGGTTCTCCGTCCGGCTCACAATCACGTGAATATGGGTTTGATCGCCGGTCTTGGCGATCCCCTTTTGTTGCTCGCCCAACTGTACCGCCCGGTCGGTATGATCGAAGCTGCGGCTGTGCTCGATCTTGGCAAACCACACTAAATCTTTGCTTTCTATCCCCTTGCCAAAATTGGCTGCGTACTGCTCCATGGTAGCTCGGGTGAACGCCTGCAACTTCTGCGGGTCTGCACCGATATGGGCTAATTCAGCCTGTGAAGGGGCTAAGATCACCTGATAGTACTTGGCATCCTCCCGGCCTAAATTGCGTTTGTTGTGGTCGATCTGGGCTACTACGTCGTGGCCAGCCAACTGCTCCCGGTTGTGGCTAAACCAGAACTCAGCCTGCTGCTCGGGCTTGAGCTTGAGCTTGTTTTCTTTCTCTAAGTACTCGACCAGTCCCCCGGAACTGCCCGTACCGCCTGCCCCTATTTTAGTCATCATGGCTGGGTGGGATTATCCTGTTGCCGAATCAGGTCGTCGGTCTGCTGTCGGTACTCCGGGCGTAGGGCATTGTCCACCAAAGCGGTACGGAACGAAAGCCGCATCAGGGTCTGAATAGCCCCTACTACACCCGTTAGCTGCTCCTCTAGGTGCTCCGGTGTAATGGTGTCGATGCCGGAGCTTGGCCCGATCTGGTTCCGCATGGCGCGCACTTCGGACAGAATAGGTTTCAGTAGCTCCTTCTCCTGCTCCCGGATAAATCCAATCATACGCTTATCTAACGTATCTACCTTCTGAGCCATTTTCTTTAGGGCCACGTCAGGTAGATCGGCCTTCGTATCGCGCGGATCGGTCTTGGTAACGGTGAAATACTGGGCCATTACCGCGATCAAATCCTTATGGGAAAGGCCAAATTTGTCGCCTAACCGCTCTAACTGTTGGTGGGTCCCTGCGCTGACAGATAGACTTTTCCGGTCGCTCATACAATAACAGTTTATACAATTACTAACTGACAATCAGTTAGTTAGTAAAAATGTGTACAATTTATATTGCTAAAAAATTATAATTTTAACATTAACATATTGGTTACTAACCCCGTAGGGCGAGAAGAACGGTATGCAGCAACGCGGAATAGCGTTCCGTCTCGCTCTTAAATAAGACCGCTTCGCGCACTACGCACCGGATGGCAAACCTTTATAAAGGGAAGGTCAGAATAACAGATTAGATTTGCAAATCAGGTGGTGGCCAGCATAGTTAGCATATCAAGCTGCGGCCGAGATGGATGACAGGGGAAAGATCAGTACTCTTCTTTTCTCCGTTGTTATTGGTTGAAGTTTATAGGGGACTGTTAATATTGAAATAATACAAATCGTGAAACATTTTAAACTAAATTTATAGTTCGCCCCCCTCTTTCACTTTTAATTTTTTGGTGTTTTTGTCTTTTCTGTTTTTCCTCCCCTTTTATATTTTTTCTGCGTCAGCCACCCTAAATGCCGTCTTTCCTGCAACACAACCTTTGTGTTATTTGAAATCTTTGTTCTATTTGTTATCCTATATATAAGCGAAAAACGAGTTTTGATCCCTGAAAAACGAGTTTTGATCCCTGAAAAACGAGTTTTGATCCCTGAAAAACGAGTTTTGATCCGTTGAAAAACGAGTTTTGATCCCTGAAAAACGAGTTCTTTAAACGAGTATAGAAATTTACTATCGTTCTTTGCATTACAACGTCAAAAACCCATAACCAATCCAACTGGCTATGAATCAAGCATTAGAAGTCCGTCAACATAATGCTATTACGACAGCCCGTTATGAGTACTCAGAACTACAATTAGACATATTCTTGTACCTACTTTCGATGCTTAGGAAAGATAAGACAGACGGAGTGTATGAAATTGTAGTGAAGGATCTGTCTGCTATGACTGGTAAGGAGTACAAGTACGGTTACCTGCGTAAGGCTACTGAGGAGATGGGTAGTCGTATGTTTGAAATCTCCACACCAAAGCGGTTAGAGCAGCTTTGGATGTTTCAGCGAGTTGCTTATGTGATCGGTGAAGGGCGAATTGAAATCGAGTTTGCCAACCCAATAAAGCCATACCTATTCGATTTGAAGGACAATTTTACCTCTTTTCAACTTTACGCAGCTCTGCGCCTAAGCAGCAAGTATGCCAAGCGAATTTACGCCCTGTGTAGCCAATGGAAGGACAAAGGGCAAACTCAAACTTTCAGCATAGACGAGTTCAAAAGAATGCTGACTTTAGTCGATGACAAGGGGAATGAAAAGTTTGAACGGCTGTCTGACTTTAAACGCTTCGTCCTGGATGAATCAGTCAAGCAAATCAACCAGCACACTGATTTAGAGATAAGTTACACGCTCCAAAAGCGGGGTCGCAGCTTTCAAAACATCACATTCACTGTCAAAGCTCAACCGCTCGCCGTTGTCTTGCCGGTTAAGGATGGACCCGCAAAAGTAGGCACAGTTCCGGTGGGCGTATCCGATGCTCAATACCAGAACGCCCGGTTGCTGCTGGAGCAATGGAACATCAAGCGGGCCGATGTGGTGAACCAGATCATGAACTCGGCCGACTTGGTGCAGGAGGTCAATAAGTTTGCTTACGAGCTGCAAACGGGCAAGATTAAGGTGGAAAAGAACGTAGCGGGCTACCTGTTAACCAGGCTGGGTCTGAAAGAACCAAAGGGGAAGAAAGCAGATGCTTGACTTTCAATGGGACATGGGCAATGAAGGTCATATTATCGACGACTATCCACTACGGGCCAACACGATTGAGGAAGTAGAAAGTCTGTTCTACGATCCGGCTCCGCTGGCCCTGCCCGACCCCGAACACAGTGGCCAGGAAGAACGCTTTAAGCTGGTGGCTCGAAGCAACCAGAACCGAATCCTGCTCGTTGTATATGTCATCAGGAATGGTCAGATTCGACCTATTAGTTGCCGACCAGCCAGCCGAAACGAACGAAACCGCTATGCTCAAGTCACCCAAAAATCGCAATAAGAACGCTGCTCCTGCACCGGCACCGGCTGCCCCCAACCGGCCTCCAGTTTCAAATCCTCCTCATGCTCCGGCTCCGAAGTTGGTCGCGGTCATTAAGAATAACCTGACCGAACAGGAAATGAATGCGTCAGGCGAACACTGGGCCAACCACAAAGGCCCTTACATGACCGTAGCAGAAACATTAGCTTATGCCGCTGCCCGAGCCATGCTAAGGCCCGCTGTCGAACAAACACAAGCACTTAGCCGGATTAGCTCAAAAGCGAAGTTGGTGGCTGCGCGATCAGCCTATTTGGTGCTACAAGCGTGGGAGGAAAAAAGACCAGGAATTAGCCACCGGCGTCGTCTCTAAATCTTGTTTTTATCCCTTAACATAAGATTCAATATATAACACAACTTAAAATAGTACAACGCCCGGCCTTCTGTCAGAGGGTCCGGGCATTGCGCTTTTTCGGCCTCACCTCTTCAAATAACATATCAAGTAGCAATACTGATAAGAGGTTAGCAGGTAGTAACCCCTCAGTGACAGAAAAGTACTCAGACCAGATCATAAGTAGTAATCACTAAGGGTAACATACGGGTAATATTACATTTTATATGTATATAGTACTATTGTAAATACATTAAAATGGGACTACCAGTTTATAGGTGATTTCAGTCTATAGATATGGTGATTTCACGCATTTGACTCTTTAAATCTCATTGGTCCTTGCTGTTTTCTGCTCCAACTTTGGACATGGAAAAAGCCCCACGGCAGTTTGACGACCAGACGTAGGGCTTTCCAAAATGTCCAATATTTCACTATTAAACGATTCAAAAGTAATGAAAAAGTTTACATCGTTACTCATGGTAGTAGCATTTCTGACCGCGTTGAGTTGTCAGAAGACGGTGGATTTGAAGCCTGAGCTGGAAGAGCCAGCGATTGGTGATGTTGGAGCAAGGGTTGCAATCGAGCCGGGCTTTCTCACGTTTCCAGATTGGAAAACTTTTCAAGAAACACTTGAACTGATGCAACGCAAGAGCCGTGAACAACGAGAAGCTTGGGAGAAGGAACGAAAATTTACTTCGCTCAACACGCTCTACGAATACGTGGTTGATGAAGAATTGGTGGCCATCGAGCAGGAAGAAGCCTTGCTCAAAGCGAATCCGGCTCTGAAAAAAACGCTGAAACACAAAAGATCAGCCTTGGGACTTGCTCACAAGAGTTCGATAACAATTGGCAAAGAAGGGGTTGAGAAAAATGTATTCTCATCTGCCTATGCGCTGCTGCTCAACAAAGACGGGATGGTTAAAATTGGCGATGTATTAGTTCAGTTGACAAAAACTGAGGCCAAAACCATTAAAGACGAAGGTGATGGGAGTGTCAACCTATTGAAAACAGCATCGATGAGCATGCCCGAAAAAGGGCTGTATGTGAACAAAATTATAGGATATACAAACGCGGTAGGATCAAAAAATGCTAAAGTTGCTGCTGAACGTCGCGATGATAAGTATAATAGCGACGGGTCTTTGTGGCTAACAACTTGGTCAAGAGGATCAAAACTGTGTTTTCAAGATTTGTCTGGGGGATCGGGAACAGGATACTACACAATTGCACAACTATACCTTGAGATGCGCTTCTTAAGGAAGACTTGGTACGGCGAATGGGTAGATCATAGATCGGAATCTTATAGCGTATCCGGTCAATGGGGACAATCAACCAGCGAGTACGGTCCGCCACTGGAGGGACATTATGGGGGAGTCGCATACGCGCCCGATTTGTTCCAACTGTTTCCTTACAGTGCAGGCGCAAATGGAGTGAGAACGGCAAACCCAACTTTCACGCTTTGGTACGGAGACCTTAAGAACTGCTATTTTGGTGTGCCATCGTTCTACACAGGTACAGTCCACAATTTTCAATTCGTAGACATAAGGTCAACGATTTCCTACTAAAATCGTCCGAATTTCGACAACAAATAGGGAAGTCCGCGTTACCAAGACCAGGTTAACGGGACTTTCTTATTTTAATACACTTTATGCGTTGGTCCATAATATTCTTCTCACTATTTCTGTGTATCAATGTGGTTGATGCGCAAACGGTGCGTCTACATGGAATAATAGAAGATAGCCTTTCTCGTGACAAACTTTACGGTGCAACCATTACTCTTAAACGACCGTCGGGAAAAAGTTTTGGTGCTTCATCAAATCGCTACGGTTTTTACGCATTAAAGACTGCCACAGACACCTACACCATTAGTGTTTCGTACGTCGGTTACAAAACCAAGGTTTTTCTAATAGAAATTCTGAGTGATACTATTCTAAATCTCTATCTATCTCCTGTAATTAATCAACTACAAGAAGTTACTGTACAATCTCAGAATCAACTAGCTGATCCTATTATGGGGTACTACCATATACCCTTGACAATTGTCAAACAGGCACCTGCCCTACTGGGGGAAAGTGATGCCATGAAAATTATTCAAAGCCTACCAGGTGTCCAAAGTGGTACAGAAGGCACGGCTGGTCTACACGTACGTGGGGGAAGCCCGGATCAAAACTTAATTCTGTTAGATGGTATGCCTGTTTATAACGCATTTCATTTATTTGGCTTCTATTCCGTTTTCAACACCGATGCTTTACATAGTGTTGACTTTTATAAAAGTAGCATTCCAGCCCGGTATGGTGGCCGTTTGTCATCAGTGATTGATATTGCTATGAAAGAGGGTAGTTTAACTAAGCCTCATCATTCGTTTAGCCTCAGTCCCATTGCCGGTAGTTTATTAGCAGAGGGTCCCATCAAAAAAGGAGTAGCTTCCTACATACTATCAGCACGTCGTACATGGTCTGACCTAATAACCGGCCTCTTCTTCAAAGCTACTGGACCAACGTCCGTAGGTTACAACTTTGACGATATTAATGCGAAGATCAACGTTCAGCAATCCAGCAGAAGCCACCTTTATTTTAGCATTTACAGAGGACGAGACCGCTTCAACAGTGTATTTCGA
>MWWB01000457.1_pt1 | contig 10248 bp, 11 predicted proteins | sample 1047291 | NCBI WGS metagenome assembly MWWB01 (sample SAMN06349976, study PRJNA376086) | soil metagenome | isolation source: MS4-1 sample Antarctic (ecotone) soil | place: Antarctica | reverse complement strand
CCTACGTCGTAACGAGCGACTAGGGGGCATGGGCGCAATTGAAGTAAGCAATTCACGCCAGGGGCATAATACCAGCCCTGGCCTAGACAGGGAGAATGACCACGATGGATGAAAAACACAAAGTAGCCCCCACGCCAGCCCCTACACCAGCCCGCCAGCCCGATCCGATCCTGACTGACCAGCCAGAAATCATGCCGCCAGCCAGGGGAGCCACCGCTACCATTAAGCCACGCCAGCAGCGGAGCAGTTTGTATGACCAGTTTGGGCAAACCATCGCCTTTACCTTTGGTCTGTCAATCTCTGGTGCGTTGTGGCTGGCAGGCGCGTTGTGTACCCTGGCTGCGCTTACGGCCGTTGGCGTCAATACCAGCAGCGTGGTCTGGTGGCTGTTGCCGCTGGGGATCACCGGTGCAGAAATCTGGCTCATGCCCGCAGCGGGTACACGCTGGCAGACGCTGGCGCTGTTTGGCCTGGTGCTGGCGGTTGATGTGACCAGCTCATGGTATGGCGTGATCAATACACTGGGGGGCATGTTCATTCCGCTTGGGCCAGGGTTTACCGTGCCAACATCCGGCACACCGCTGCATATTTTTGCGGTGGTGACTGGCCTGGTGCTGGCGTTTATTCCTGAGAAACTCGCAAAGTACACGGGTGCTGAGTTATTGAAAGTATGGCGGTGATCTATGGAAGTTCTGTGGATGTTGCTGGCCTTATTCGTGGCTGCGGGCCTGTCTGGTGGCGCAAAAGCATGGGGGCTGTGGCGTGAGCTACAGTACCTACGGGCAAGTGTTGATCGCGTACCTGATGAGCAGCCAGCCGCTGTGACGCCAGCCCCAGGCCAGCCCCTCTACCTAGAACCGCTACCCGTACCGGGGGCTGGGGCTGCGCTGGCCAGCCCACCCGCAGACTTTCGTAGCGTGCTTGACGCCCTGCGGGCCAGGGGGCCAGGCCGCTACAGATTCCCATTAGGCTGGTATGCAGCAGAGCATGGCGGATGGCTGCAAACGGCGCAATTTACGGGCGACGTGAATCACATTCTCCTGACTGGCCAGTCAGATACAGGTAAGGACATTGCCGCGCTGGGTATGCTGCTGGCCCTGGCCCACACCCACAGCCCCCAGGAGCTTCAGGTAGCCATTGTGGATGGCAAGGGGCTAGACTGGGCTGGATGGCAGGGAAAGGCCCACTGCTGGCTGGTGGCCACGGAACCAGAAGAAGTAGCCCCCGCTATGCACGCCCTGACCACAGAGCGTCAGCGACGGCGCAAGGTGCTGAAGGATGCAGGCGCATCCAAGCTAGAGAACTACAAAGGCGGCGACATGCCCATGCTGGTGGTGTTTGTGAGTGAGCTGCTGTTACTCCAGTCAGCAACGAGCAAAAGCGATCTGACCAACTGGCTGGAGCTGGAGCTTACCAGCGCTCGTGCCTGCGGGATGCGCTACATTATCGCCACACAGACGGCCAGCAACTTCTCTACCCAGTGGCGCAGCCAGATCAATCTTTTCCTAGCCGGCTATCAAACGTCGCGTCATGGGGATGAGCCAAACACGGGCATGACCACCAGCGATATTGAGCAGCTCGATGGTGTACCACCATCCAAACTCCCAGCACCCCATAAAGACAAAGGCACCGTTGGTATCTTTCTGGCACTCCAGGGGGCCAACGCGCTCAACCTGCGTACCAGCCCGATCACTGATCAACAGCGTGATTACTTGCTGTCAATGCTCCCTACAGCCACGCCAAAAGCTATACAGCCAGCACCAGCAGCACCACGGCCCGCCAGCATTGACGATGAGATCCGGCGCATGCAGGCGGCTATGATTCTGGCCCAGGACGCGCTCCCCGCAGACCAGCCAGCACCAGCGCTAGTAGCGGGCGCTTCAGCCCTTCAGAATGGCCAGGAGCGCCTGGTAGCGCCTGGTAGCGGTAGCACATCTGTGAGCGTGAGCGACACACTAGAGCCGCTCCCAGTAGCGCCTGAGCTGGTGCCAGCCGATGAGCAGCGCCAGATCATCGAACTTGCCAAACGGGTATCATCACGGCGGGCGCTGTGTAAGCAGTTGTATGATGGCCAGACGGGGGGCAAGGCGTATGCAAAGGTGCAACAGGTCTGTGATGCAGCAGGGCTGCTCATGCCCAGCCAGGCGGTAGCAGCATGAGTGATGATGTAGAGAATGGAGAGGACGAGAGCGCTGACGCAGCAATCAAGCGTCAGCGCTTTGTCTGGCGCGGTACGGGGGTGGAGAAACTATACCCAACGTCACCATCGGCTTTTTTGGTACCAATTGCCTATAATGAGGCGTCGGCTGAGGCCCTGCGCCGCCGATGGACTGACGAAATAGCAACGGGTACGTTTCCACTCAAGGGGCGGGTGTCGCCATTTGTGATTTGTCCGGGTTATGCCAACCAAACCCTTATTGGGCTTGGGTTTGCGACACCCCCAGCCATAGACGATGAATTGGCCCAGTGCATGCTCATGGGATGGGATCAGGGCTATGGTTTTGTCTGGATTCCTGATGGATCGCTCCAGCTTTTTACTCTGCGTGCAGATCGTGCCATTTTCTTGAAGGGTGAGGAGTCAGGTCCAGGGCGACAGCGGGGACGGCCTGCTGATGCTCTCTATACCTGGGCCATCGAACAAATTAATAGCGGGCAATCATTTTCAGCAGCGGTACAATCGATCATCGAAGCCGATCCCCGGCGCAAGCGGCCTAGCGTGGCGCGTACCCTGCGGCGGCGGATCAAGAAGACATCCTGAAATTGGGGCGAAATTCGATTTTTGTCACTCTATTATGTCCGCATTATTTGTGGTTTAATGGTCGGGAATACAAAAGGAGCGGGCCAAAGCAGAGAACTGGTGAAGCCTCGAAAACTTCAACACCAAATCAATGCAATGGCCCCCAGAACGGGCTACACCCGCCGGGGGCGAGTGCAGGTGTTCATAATGTGAAGGTGCCATCGTGTGGTTTACCATAATAAACTACACAACAACATACAAAAGTATGTCCTAATGGCCCCTAGATGTCAATGAAAAAATCAAGTTTGCTTGATTTTCGGCATCCACCCCTCACATCAAACCCTGGCCCGGTCGCAAGCAGATTATTCCACAGCGCTCACCACGGCCCCCGACGTGGATGGGCGCTGATCTGTTAACGCAACAATCGCCCACACAGACATGTGAGCGACAGTATCACCAGCAAGCAGGGATTAGGGATCATCGGGATGGCTCAAGTATAGGCGCTGCTGGTGTACTGTCAATCCATACTGAGGGCGTTAGCTGTAGGGAGTGACCTATGGAAACGCAGCACGCTGGCGCAACCCACACCGCGCCCCCAACGCTCAACCCGCGATCACCCAGCTCGTTTGCTGGCACTGATCCTCAGGCCCTGGCCATCTGGCTCAATGACCAGCACGGCTACGATGCAGAGCCTGGCCACAGCACGCACGAATATGCACGGCTCTGGAATCGAGGATCCCTAGTGGTACTGTACGCCAGCGGTACGGCCCTGGTGCAAGGCAAACGTGAGCCGAGCATTAGCCTACTCAATGGCCTGAGCCAGACTGGGGGCCAGCGATGAACACAGCCACAGGTAAGCCATGCCCCCGGTGTGGCGGCAATGATCGCTTCTATCACGTCGCAAAACCACGCAATGGGCAATCACCCTTCTGGTTTTGTAGCCACTGTCGCTACTTTGAGGGTATCAATACGGGCAGCACCTCGCCTGTACCGCCTCGCACCATTACACCAGAGCACCTGAATGATGCACTGAGGGCCAATGAACTGGTCGCTACCATCTGTGCTGACTATCTTTACTCGCCTGCTGGCGTTGCGGCGCTGGCTTACTTGCATCAGCGCGGATTCAGCGACGCGACAATCAAAGCCGCTGGACTTGGCTGGCATCCTGATGTATGGGCTGATGGCGTAGCGGCGGAAATCTATCGACGCGATCAGCGCGCATACAGCGCGGGCTATGTCACTGGACTGTATGCTGGTGGTACAAGGATCGGCCCGTTCTTGCGCGGCGTTATCACGATCCCCTACCAGGCCGGGCCACAGACGACGCTTATCCGTACCAGGACACTTGATCCCAACGCCAGCACAAAGTATCGCAATCCAAATCGGCGCGGGCTCCCGCTCTATGCAGGTGCCACTCCATCCCTCTATGGGCATGATCTACTCAACCAGGTTGACACGGTAATCCTCACTGAGGGGGAATTTAAAGCACTAGCTGTCACTCAGGCATGGCAGGACGGCAAGCTATCAGTACCCGCCGTGGCACAGCCTGGCCTGTTTATCCTGCCTGATGACTACCTCAATGCGTTGGCTCACAAGACAGTCATTATCTGCTATGACAGTGAGCAGCGCCGTGACCCCCGCTCGTTGTCACCAGGTGAGCAGCAGACAATTCGCACTGGTGAGAAAATAACGGGCCTCGCCGCAAAGCGTGATATTGAGTTTCTTACCCGCCAGCATAAAAAACTCATGAAGGATACTCAGCCAGATCTGCTAGAAGTCCAGCGTATCAGTGATGCAATCACCACCGCACAAATGGCGCTGGCCCTGGCCCAACAACGCGCTATTAACGTCAAGGTATTGCGTCTACCACGACCCAGTGACAGCCTAAAAGTTGACCTTGATGGATTTTTGCTTGCCCATGGCCCCGCAGCGCTTGAAAAGCTGATTACCCAGGCCCAACCCTTTGCAGACTGGTGGCATCGTCGCGGTCAATGTGACTATGCATATAAACATGGCGGCATGTGGAATGGCGCAAACCTGAGCAACTACCAGGCGGCTATTGTAGAGAATGTCACCCTTGATGACGGCATTGAACAAACAACCATGCATCGGCTGGCGCTGTGGACACCAGCAGGCCAGCAACGAATGGCAGATATACCCGCAGAGGATTGGGCAGATCCACGCAAAGCGATGGCGACGCTCCGCGCCAAACTGCATGATGGGACCGCTGATGATGAGGGGCCAGGGACACTGAAAGCGATCAAAGCACTATCATTCCGTGGCGACGGACCGGGCCAACGAACAGAATATACCGCCACAGGCTGGGTATCACTCGCGGAAAACTGGCACTATCTGTCACCAGATGGATCAATTAATGCCCAAGGTATAAGCCAGCAACATCGCTGCCAGCTTGAGCCGTCCATGCCGGGCAACCATTATGCGTTGTGTGGCGATGGTGATGAGCAAGCCGGGGCCGCTGCTTTTGTGGATCTGCTGAAGGGCAGAGCGAGCGAACAGGCTGAAGCCCTGATCCTGGCTGGGCAGGCGGCGCTAGCGCTGGTGCATCGATTCATCGGGGATCAGGGCAGGCCCGCGCTCTGGATATATGGTGGCACTGGGGGAATGAAAACATCACTAGTACGGGTGTTCTTGTCGCTGTTTGGGCCAGCATTTACCCAACCACGCGGGGATGGTGGCGCGTTGCCAAAATGGGATAGTACCGCCAATGCCCTAGAGCTGCTGGGTTTTACGTATCGAGATGCACTCTTTTGTATTGACGACTATAAGCAAGCAACCGCTGGCAAGGGTACAGCAGCCCGATTGCTTCACAACTACAGTGAGGGCGCATCACGCGGGCGTATGACCAAGAATCTCACGGCACAGCGGACGTTCCCAGCACGGGGCGTGCTGATTGTTACTGGTGAGGATCGGCCTAGCGGCGACACGGGCCAGCTTGCCCGTACCATCCTGTATGCTCATGGTGAACGCACGGTTGACGCACGACCAGGCGGCGGGCTCGAGCTGGCCCAACAGGCCGGGCGCGATGGACATCTGGCTGCATTTTGGCGTGGCTTTGTACAGACTATAGCCGCAGCGCTCGACAAATACGGACCCGATGAGCTACGAAAACACATGGAGCACATGGGGCTGGCAGACACTGAATCACTGGATATTCATGCACGCACCATGAGCGGGTTTCGTCAAAACCGTACCGCGCTCACCCTGCTACTCAAATGGATGGAAAGCAAGCAGTACATCACCAGCAGTGACCACCAGGCGCTGCTCGACGCTCATAGCGCTGCTCGCCGCCGTCTGGCAACTGAACAACGTGGCGCAATGCAGAGCGAGCGGCCAGCTGCAATTGTCCTTGATGTGGTGCGTGAGCTGCTCACCACCGGCCAGGCATACATTACCGATGACGACGCCATGGCAATAGCAGGAGAGGATCGGCCCCGGCATGGTGATGAGATTGGATTTTGGTATACCTATCAGGGCCAGCGCTGTGCTGCACTGTACCCTTCTACTACGTTTGGTCTCGTACAGCGGCGTTGCGCCGATCAAGGCCAACGTATTGACTACTCAAAGGATGCTGTAGGACACCAGCTTATTGCAGATGGAATATTGGTCAAGGTAACAAAGGGCCGCACACAATACACGATGCGGCGACCAGGCGCTGGCGTCCTACATGTGTGGTTGGTTGCAGAATCTGTGATTGATGGGGGACCAGAATACACAGCGAGTAGTGTTACCACTGTTACCAGCACCCCTGATCAGGTGGTAACACAAAATATCCCTTCACAAAGCCATAAAAACGAGCGTGTTACCAGTGTTACCAGTGTTACCAGTAAAAATGATGATATTGTAAAATTCCCATCCCCCATACCACCTGCTAGTACATCCCTAAATGGCGCGAATCGCACTGGTAACACTGGTAACACTGGTAACACGAATGATTTAGGCCATTCTAGTCACGTAAAAAGTGTTACCAGTAGCCCTACCCCAGTGGTAACAAACGGGGCAACGGGTGGTAACACACCCTTCACAGCGAGGAATGATCTGATTGCAGCGCTTGGCAATGGCACGCCCCCACCAGCGACACTCGAAGCACTGGTCCAACTGGGGATACAGCGCCTCAACACAGCGAGCCTGCTACGGGCCTATGTCAAGGGCGATATGGGCTACGTTGAGCATATTCTTACCCAGGACCGCGTGAGTCTCTGCGACATGGAACACGCCATAGCGGGGCTGGCGACCTATGAGTCAGTACAGACGGGGGGGCTATGATGACTGAGGGCTATCTGCAATTGCTGGCCGCGATCATTCGCCAGGCGGCGCGTGACTGGGGCCAGCTCCATGCGGCGGATGCTGAGGAATTCTTAGCGGCGGCTGGCTTGCTTGACCGGGCCAGCACGATTGCGGGCGCGTGGCATACCCACCGCGAGGTCGCAGGCAGACCAGGACGCAGGCGGGATCGGGCTGGGTGAGACGCAACAAGACGCAACAAAACACGACAAAACGTGACATTTGTGCGGGTTAATCACCCGAATCAGGTAACAGAACCGTGCAGAATTGAGCAGTATTCATCCTTTTTTACGCTCACGATGCTATTGATTTAGGAATAAGCGAGGGCGGCTATGGGCGGCTATGGCAGCGGGCGACCAGGCTATCGCATTACGACGCAGGCGAGCTGTAGGCTTGATATTATGACAATCCAGCGGCAAGGCTGCATCGTACCAGGCGCATGGACGCAGAGTACCCAGCGCTGGATTGAAACCCGCAGCGGGAAGGAAACCAGCATCGGGCTGATTATGGACTATCGCAGCACTCAGCCCGCAGCCGAGCTGCTGTATGCTATGCAGATTGGCACGGCTGATCCCGTTACCAGGCGCGTGCCTATTGCGATGAGTATCACCCAGCCGAATTATGGCGGGCTGCGCTACTGGTGGCACTGCCCACGGTGTGACCAGCGGGTACGGATTCTCTACCTTCCCCCAGGCGCGGGTGACTTTCGTTGTCGGGTGTGCTGGCGCTTGACCTATGAGAGCAGCAACGAGAGCGACAAGCGAGTCTCCGCGCTCGTCAATGACCCGCTGAAAATGCTAGCCCTCAGCCGAGGCGCAATGGCAGGGTCAAGCAAAAATGTCATGTTGCTGCTGAGAGCCTACGATATGCTAGAGCAGCGTGGGCTATAGCGCGGTACCAGGCTGTACCAGATTGCTCAGGATCGATCAAATGGGCCAGGGCTGATAGCTAGGCGCTTGGCTATGACCAGCCAGGCCAGGGGCGCTTGATCGCTTGGGCCAGCAGTACCAGCCAGGCCGGGGCGCTGGCTTGAATACTCCCGCTACTGATTTCTGATTTCTTTGTGCGTTTTTTCAATGGGCGGTAGAGGCGCTGGCTTGAATACTCAACGGGATTCAACCAGGCTGGCCCAATTGCCCCAGGATCGATGAAGCAGGCCAGGGCTGATGCAGGGGGCTACTCAGAGGATTGCGGGCCAGTGGTCAACCTGACCACGATAGCGCGGGGTGTTGTCGATGATCACCTTAACGCTGCTGGCGTACCAGTGACGCCCTAGCGCGTGCTGCTCATTCAGGCGTTCTGCAATCGCCCGCAAACTGGCCCCGGCCTGACGCTGCGCAAGAATGGCACGCACCAGCGGCGCGGCCTGGCCATCAACGGTGATCAGCTCCTGGCCTGACTCACGATAATACCCCAGCGGCATGCCCCCCGACTTATAGCCGTACTGCTTGCCCCGCTCCCCCAGCGCCGCAATGGTGCGTTCACTGGTCAGATCGCGCTCAAGTTGCCCAAACACCGCAACAATCCCCAGCATCGCCTTGCCCATGGCCGTGCTGGTATCAAAGTTTTCTTTGCAGCTCACGAAGTCCACGCGGGCGGCGGTGAAGTCCTCAATCAAGCCTGTTACCAGCTTGACCGACCGGGCCAGGCGGGATAGGTCCAGCACGATCACGGCGTGTACCGCGCCAGCCTGAATAGCGGTGAGCATTGCGGCCAGGCCAGGGCGCTTGCTGGCCCCCAGTGTGCCACTCAGTCCCTCATCTTTGTATTCTATGGGTGCCTCCCAGCCCTTTGCGAGACACATAGCGGTACAGCGGGCCCGCTGCGCGTCAATACCCAGGCCGCTATCGGCTTGCTCGTTGGTGGATACCCGCAGGTACATGGCGGGCTGGATTGTGGCGTGAGCTGGTGCTGATGGTTTGCGCTTCGCTGCCATGGGAGCCTGCTTTCTGTACAGTAAAGGGACGTTTACTGTATCGTGAGCGCCGCTGATGGTGATCACCAGCGGCGCTCACGACTATCTAGCGTCCGTAGCGCTCCCAGACCAGCTCACAGGCTTGGGTATCAGCGCTGATGCTGGCCAGATCGGGGAAGATGTACGCGGCGGTGGTCAGGGCGTCCGCCAATGGTTGATCGGTCTCTGCTGCAATCTCGATAGCCAGGGCGATAAAATCCAGTAATACGTTTCGCGTGAGTGTCATGGTGTGTCTCCCTATCGTGCGCGCCGCTGATGATGACCACCAGCGGCGCGTGCTGCATCTAGTTGAAAAGAAAATCTACATCGGCTTGACTATCGCGGGCTGGGGCCGCTGGTGCGACTGGGGCAACTTCGCCAGCTCGCTCTAGCAATCGCTTTGCAGCTGCATGCCAACATGGATTTTGCTTTTTTGCGGCGGGGCATTGGCAGCCGTTGTTATCCACGATGTACCAGGTTCCTGGAGTCGTGCGTGAGGCGATTTTCAGGGTGTTGACGGTGGCATACCAGCACCAGGGCGATGCAGCCAGCTCAAGGGCGGCTTTGCTCAGGGCGTTGTACCAGCGCTTGTTATCAGCGACCTTTGCGCGGGCGGTTGACAGGGCGGCGGCGATGGCGGCGGTGGTGATTGGCGTGGTGTGTGTGTGCATCTGGCTTACTCCATGTGCTTGACTTGCTGGTGCTCGTTACACCTGCAAGTTGTTTCGTTTCCGTGAGTTAAATATACCATAATATAGGTCAGTTGACAAGGAGTTTTATAGTACCCTGGTCCTACATAACACCGGTACTATAGACAATGGGTTATTTTCTGTTATACTGACTGTCAATTGACCAGGGGACTAGCGACAAGGTGCAATTATGAGCGATGAAAATGAATACCTAAATGCAGTGCAAGCTGCTGAGTACCTGGGTGTTAGACGCCAGCGAGTTTATGAACTGGTGGAAGATGGGCGAATAGGCCGCAAGATCGCAGGCTACTGGGTGTTTACCACCACGGAGCTTGACGCATATAAGGCACAAAAGGGTGTAAACAAAGGCGGCAGACCACCAAAAATAAATAGCGCCCCCTACGTCGTAACGAGCGACTAGGGGGCATGGGCGCAATTGAAGTAAGCAATTCACGCCAGGGGCATAATACCAGCCCTGGCCTAGACAGGGAGAATGACCACGATGGATGAAAAACACAAAGTAGTCCCCACGCCAGCCCCTACACCAGCCCGCAAGCCCCATCCGA
>MWWB01000456.1_pt1 | contig 10262 bp, 9 predicted proteins | sample 1047291 | NCBI WGS metagenome assembly MWWB01 (sample SAMN06349976, study PRJNA376086) | soil metagenome | isolation source: MS4-1 sample Antarctic (ecotone) soil | place: Antarctica | reverse complement strand
AAACAAAAAAAAACCATCGAATAGTTACCGGACTCCAGCCAGACTGATAATACTTACAAAAAGTCAATAGTAAAACATTTTTTCGTCTAAACATCATCTATATTCAAAGCAGTCTCATAAAAGGTCGTTTTTAAGAGTAGTAATTAGTTTATCGCAATCTTATTCAGAATCTCATAAAAAACCACCTTTGCAGCATTTCCAATTTTTCATTTTGTTTAGCTAATCAATAATGCATGTAATTTCATCGAATGTTCGCTTTCGGTGATTTCCCAATACCAATTGGTACTGGGAATCTTTTGCAACACGCATGGCTTTATAAATATCCGACACTCTTTTCGACTTAATGTAGTTGTGCACTGGAATCCAGTGCACATTATATTATTCTTTATGTTGAAAAGAAGTCCGATTCTTTTGTTAATCAACATCTTTCTACGCTTTTAATCCCATTGAACGCTTTTCTTCATTAGTCGGATATAGTGAAGCCGAATCAGCAATGTTTTTAATTTCAGCATCCGTTACGAGATCGTCACCAGTTTCGCAATAAGTGTCTCTGATTGTTATCAGAATGTCATAAATATGTTCAGCATTTGCGCCTTTTCCTCTTTCACGACAAGCCCACTTAAAGAGAGTTAATTCTCTGCTTCCATCTTTAATGACGTAATCGGATGTCAGCGTTTTAGGCAGCTTAATATCCTGATGTTTGGTTTTTACCGATTCGCTGCTGAATCTGCTTTGCGTATTTCCCTTGTTTTTATCCGTGTTTGATTCATTTTTATCAGTGTCTAATTCAATATTTGATTCATCTTTATCAGTGCCTAATTCAATATTATCAATTTCTGATTCCTCATTATCAAAGTCTGGTTCTACCCATTTGGCAGGAATAGTTGACGGCTTGCCTATTAAATTCCACTCATAAGTTTTTCCTGTTTTATGGACGCTGCCAGGAGCAACAAGAAACCCGCCCTCGCTTCTAATATCCAATCCGTCTCCGACAACGCCAGCCGTATTCTTCAAATTTATATTATTTAAGTAGATGTGCTGACCGTTGCTGCATTTGACGGTTAATGAGCGACTGAAATCAATGTTGTATTCACAACTTAAGCGTTCGAGAGTCTGATCTCCGCCGTGTCTGTTATCAACATCAAGGACGCTGAAACCCATTACCTTGAATCCGATGTTGACGTTGGGATTTTTTCTGAAGTAATTGAGAATGCCTTTTTTATAATACTGGTAAATAAAACCGTTAATGTTTCTATAACAAAATATCGAATGCTTGCCCTTGTTTCGGCAGTCATATCCACTCCTACAACTGCATTTGACGCCTGTCTTTGTAAATATCGGATAATAAGTCGGAAGCACTATAAATCCGCAGTCCATATAAAGCTGAATGAGTTCTAACTTGCTCATTTTATTTAAATCTTCAGCAGTATATCTTTGCAGTAAATACCAATCTATATCATTAGGATAATCAAAAACATCATCTTCTAAGAAGTAGGGAATAGTAAATGATTCTTCTTCTATGTCTCTTATTTCTTTTATCTTATTTATCTTATTATTATTATCTTCTATATAATATATTTTTATCTTTTCTTCCCTCTTCACAACACTACGCTCTAGTATAGTAATAGGGATCGTTTTTGACAGTTTGTGCTTTAGATTCTTACGTTTACCGTTAGGTATCAATTCAAGTTGAAGCAAGCCCTTTTCAATCAAGTTTCTTTTAACTGTTCGCAGTTTGCTTCTTCCCACTTTCAAACGCTTCGCCTGTGTTGCTTCGGTCATCCAGCACTCATCTGGCAAAAGGTTGTAATAACGCTTTTCGACACCTCTTAACTCTTTAACTTTCTCTGATAATTCCAAATAATCTAATTCTTTAGTTTGTTCATTCATAATTAATCTAAATAACCGCTCGCAATTGCTCATCGCGGAAAACTCTTTTACTGAAAACTTCTCTAAACCCTCCTTTGTAAAATCTAATATCGTTTTATTACTTACCGCCCGTTATCTAAAATGTCCTGCATTTGCGTTTTAAGGCATCTGTGGCTGTTTTTTATCAGTTACGAATACTCTCGGTAGCCTATAAGTAAAACTTGCTTAAAAAGCCCTACTTTATAACTTTTACTTATAACTGCAATCAAGAATCCAGCCTGTTTGAAATCAAATAACTGATTAGTCTCGAACAATATCTAATATTGTATCATAAGATTTGTTTATAGTAAAGCATAAAACCACAATTAATTCTAATGTCTAGATTTAACCTTATTTACCTAAAATGGAACAAAATGGACTGAGTAGGAATTTTTGTTGACAATGTGGTTTGATTAAATTATAGTGGCTTCGACTTGTATACCGACGTGTTAATTAACATGTTCGCAGACTATTACTGATCTTTGCAAAGATTCTAAAAAGTTAAAATAAGTCAACCGATTTTCATAGTCGGAATAGGTTGATGATGGCTTAGTTTTACACTTAGTTACAAGCAAGCGTAACGTATTGATGATAAAAGTCTTATTGGTTGTAAAAGACGTTAAAATAGCAGTCTTAGAATAATCTAAAACTGCTTCATCTTGTCTATTGACAAGCATTTACAAAGCCACTCGTGAAATGAGTATAAAAATCAAAAAAGTGTAATTGCGTCTATACTCCAAGTCCTTTTTTATTATCTTTATAGTTGGAATCTTTGACTTTTCTTTGCATGATATTGAGCTACAAAGTTAGTAGCAGCGCAACAATTAAAAACCGCTTTCGTGTCTTATGTTTGTTAAAGTAAGACCACTGTCATTTGACGGGAGAAAGCACAATCAAACACACGATGTTTTTGAATAATTCATAGTTGCGTCTATACTACACAGGACTTTTTTATTATATATTACAATGAAGATTTTTATCTTTCTATGCAGCAAATTGAAGTAAAAAGCTGCGGTGACAACAACTAGAAATTGCTTCTAGCCTTGCGAGATGCGAGGCAATAATGAAGCCACTTGTTTAGCAAGTATAAAAGCGGAGAGGTATGGTTGCGTCTAAACAACGCAACTTTTTTTATTATATTTATGGAAAAAATCTAGATTTGACTCTACAAATAGTGCTTTTCACTTAAGACTTTTCTGACATTAGCAGAGCGTCCGTCAAGTAAAATTTAAACAGTGAATAAGCCAGAAAATCATCTCTTGTTGACCGCTATTAGTCATTGCATTTTGTAAGAATATGCTGATTTAATAACAAAAATTTTAGTTTGAAAATTGGGACAAATTTACCTTAACCCTACTTTCATTCATCAAAAGAATTGATTTATCAATAAGTTCTTGGTCAGTAATATCTGCGTCCATAAATAATTTTAACGAGTCCATTGGCACGTAAATTTGAAGATTTTCATAACTAGTTTTAGATGAATCTAAAAAATTTCGGTAAGCTATTTTTACTTTGAGTTCAACTCCTTCAATTTCTTTTGCAGTAAGTAGGAGCTTCCCTTTTCTTTTGATTCCGGGCAGGTATTTTTGAATTGTTCTGGCAATGCGTTCCGCTTGATTGACTCGGTTTGTGTTGTATTCTGTTCCATCGGCGTAGGAACATACAATATATTTTTTCTCTTTAAAGATTTCAATCCAGATACCAATTGATTGGTAATTGACTTCCTCTAATAGAGAAACTTTTACATTTCGAGGTAATTCAGCTAATTCCTTTGGCAACTTATTTATTTCTTTTTCTAAAATTGAGTCAAACATACTTTGGTAATAATCTGACTTCTTAAATTCCTCTACTCCACCCAAGAAAAGGACTTCGTTTAATGCCTTGTCTACATCTTTAATTGAATTTCCAAACTGTAACTTTAAGTCCACAACTCGGTCGTTCAGTCTTGACAAATTAACTTCTGTAAGTTCTTTCTTTCTCTCTATTTTGCTAATTTTATAAGCAACTATTGATGAAGTTGAGTATTGAGTGCGGTAGAGATTGTCTTTTAAGCCTCCGCTACTACCGTCATAAGCTGGAAATACTGGGATTGCTTTCCAGTTCTCGTTTCCATTTAGGGTTAGATTACCAGAACTATTTTGTTCAATCTTCACATTTAGCTTCAAAAATCCGCCCCACGATGAGTCAAAATCAGACCACTTAAATGTAAATTTTGGAACGACCGTTACATCTTTAGAGATACTTTGTGTTTGTGTGAAAGCAGAGATAGTAAAACACAAAACCAAAATGATTGTTATAGTAGTTTTCTTCATATAAATTTTTATTAGCTTTATATTAGGCTTTGGCTCGAGATAGAAAATTTAAAGTTAAATCGTTGTAAAAACTTTGTCTAAAATAAGATTAATTCGTAAATATGTCCAACGCACGATAATTCTTAATATGTATAATTGCATCTATTTGACGCCGTTTCTGTTATATCCACACACAAATATTTCTGGTTGTTTTCCACCTACTTACATATATTTTTGATGTAAAAATGACTTTTATTTCATGTTTTGAATTTGGTAGCTAAATAATTGATTTATATGAAGTTAAGTATATTAATACAAGATGGACTTTTGCTATGGCACTGAGAAAAAACGCACTTTATTTGACTGTTGCTCAGTGCCAATTGGTAGTGAGAATCTGACAATTCATTGAACAAAGTTTTGAGTTTTTCCAGTATCTTGCAAATAAATAAAAATGCTTTCTCTCGGTCTTTCCGACAGTCGGAATCTGTTTTCTCTGGCTTGAATTCTAATCAGAATAAGGGTAGGGGTTTAGATTCTCGCAGCCAATTGGTATTGGAAAGTTTGTTAAGAGTAAAAGAGAGCTACTTGATTTCACTCTCTTTTATGTTGGCTAAATTTTAATATTCTGACGGCAGCAAAAGAGTTGTCGCGCTTCGATCAGCTTCCGTGATTATCCAGATTTTTACATCATTATTGGTTTTATAAGCTGAAAGAATCCTAAAGCCTTCTTTGACTGATAATTCATTCTCTTCTGCATCTTCTTTTCCGACTATTCCCCAATCGCCTGATTGATGAAGTTTGATAAATTCAATCGGCTGTTGGTTAGATTCTTCCAATGCTTCTTTTGCGCCAGGTGTCATAACTGTTTGCCCCAAAGGGAACAGCACTTTGTTTTGCGTGTGTGTAATTGTATTCTGATTTTGCATCTTCTTTTCTCCTATATCGTTGAATGGTTGATGTTGAGGGATAGGAAATGTTTCGAGCATTTACCTATCCCATTAGTTTTTAGTGAACTCTTTCAAAGTATCTTTGAACTAATCTGGCTAAGGCTCTGTGATAGCAAGGTTGACCGTCGAAATAAGCTCGGCATTGGCAAGTTCCGTTAGCCTCGTAAATCTCATTTGATTTTGACCAGATGATTAAATGCTTGCTGTCTGAATCCCAAGCTAGAAATGGATTGTTTTCAAACTCGACAGTGGCTTTTCCTACGGCTTTTATCCAGCGCTTGTAACAGCCTTCTGTCAGTTGTTTGTTTTCAAATTGGTTATGAATAGTAACCAGAGTTTCGGCTACTACTTTGCTTAACACTTCGTTATTTATTGTGTCTTGTAATGTCATTAAGTTGCTCCTTTAATTTTGTTGATTAGTCATTTCTGACTTGTTAATATTTTACAATTGTAAAGGATTAATGTCAACATAATATTTTACATTTGACAAGTATTTTTATTACGTCTATTTTTAGGTGTATGAGTGAAGATTTAGGAGAGATTTTGAGTGTTCAGGAAGTTGCTGATAGATTAAAGCTAACCAGAGTTAGAGTGAATCAATTAATTGATGAAGGAAAACTACCAGCTAAAAAGGTTGGGCGTTCCTATGTCATAAAAGCAAGTGATTTACATCTTGTCGAAAAACGAAATAAGGCAGGCAGACCCCCGAATGTAAAAGGCAAGTAATTTGGTGAAACAAACAGTTTTGTTTTTGAGGATAAATTTAGCAACCCCCTACTCCTATAATACGATAAACTGTTCTAAATTACTATTAATTTTGATAGCCCCCTGTCGATTTAACTTGACAACATTCTTAAGATAAGTTAATTTTCGGTCATGAAATTTTCCCCCTTTTCTACTTCCCCTGACCCAGACATGCTCTACATAACTCCGTCAATCAAATCTACGATTGATAAGGTAATGCACCTAGTTGATTACAGGCAGGGTTTAACCACTATTGTAGCGGATGTAGGACACGGCAAATCGACTGTTATTCGGCATCTTTGGAACGAATTATCGAATAATAAAGAAGTTTCCCTAGCTTCAGTTTTAACCCCAAACTTTCCGTCAGATTTTGCAATGTTAAAGGCTATTTGCGGCGAGTATGGAATTGCACCTAGACGCGGAATGCTTGCTCAGGAATCAGCTTTTAAGGAATTTCTTGCAAACCTTGATGCCCAAGGAAAGACAGCAGTAATTCTGATTGATGAGGCGCAACGTCTTACTGGAAAGCAACTCGAACTTATTCGTGTGATGCTGAATTTTGAAACACCAAAATACAAGCTCGTTCAAATAGTACTAGCTGGACAGCTCGAACTGAAATACAAACTACTTGATGCTTCAAAGAAAGCACTTAGATCACGGATTTTTGCACCATCCAATCTCTCGCCATTATCGCCTGCCGAAATGCGACGAGTAATTGAATTCAGATGTTTAAAGGCAGGTTCTCTAAATCCGTTTACTGACGATGCTTTGCAGGCAATCTACAATCGTACATCTGGTGTTCCCCGTGATGTATTAACCCTTTGTCAAATATTGTGGGCAGCGGCAGCTAAAGATGGCGTCGAAGAAATTCCAGTTGAGTGGGTTGAGCCCATGGTACAAGAGGCGATGTTAAATGCGTAAATTGCAATCAGACTTAGAATACGTTTCCAACAATTCATTTATGACTTCCCAAGTGAAAGTCCCAAATCCTTTTGGTGGAGATTATGAAGACCCACTTGAAGCCTTGAAAGCTAAGGTTAAAGAGAAACCATCAATTGAAACCGACTCTACCCTTGAAATCGTTTCCGATGAGAAACCAGAGGAAGTTGGTCTAACTGGTCTAACTAACCGAACTAATCTAACCGAACTAACCGAACTAACCAATCTAACCGAACCAATCCGCCCAATAAAAAAGCATCCTATATCACCTGAGAGAGATTTTACGAAAACACCGAACTCTATTGGTCGCCATGTTATGGCTAAAGGTTTGTTTAAGGGTAAATCCAAACAGATTTATGATTACCTTTGGACAGCCTCGCGCGGAAGTATTACTCCAGTGCGAACACTAAGAAAGACTCATGGTGAAATTCAAGAAGGTTCTGGAATTGGCTCACTAAATACGATTAAAAATGGACTGAAATACCTCCAGCAGATAGGGTTAATCAATAAAACATCTGCTGTTGGTGAAGCAAGTGGAAATATCTATGAAATATTCACTCCAGAAGAGATAAATCTTACATCTACAGATAGACCAGATAGACCAGTTAGTTCGGTTAGTCCAGTTAGGCAAGAATTGGTTGAACCAGTTAGACCAGAAATTGGGCGAACTAACCTAACTCAAGTAGGTTTAGAATCAACTAGTTACAACGACTCTAAGACTTCTTTAAAGACTAATACAATAAGTGATGATGATGCGCTGGCGAAATTCGCAACTCGAATGAATGAAGTTTCGCGCAAACTGACAAAAAGGGGATTAAAAAAGGATGAAGAAGGGAAGTGGGAAGAATTAGCTGAACTGCTAGTAATGGAATTGGAGATTGCGGCTGCGAGAACAAAATCAATCTCAAATGTTCCTGCATTTCTGACCGAGCACCTTCGTCGTAGACTTATCGGTAAATCTGCTGCAATCGATGGAAAAGCTAAAGCCAGCAAACCTACAAAAGTAGCGAAGTCAGAGAATGTTGTAGAAGAGTACAAGGCTGAACCTTTGACAGAGCAGGGAAGGGAAGCAGTCTTAAAAACAATGCAGGAATATATTGGCAAAGGTCAAGAGGATTTTGTAATGAGCCAGCAGGACTCTTACACCAAAGATGATTGGGATTGGTTAATGCATGAGTTGAAACAAACGAATATGTGAAAGGTAAATGATAACTATGCATATTTACGAATTTAATTATCCTGGAATGATAATTATTTTATCTGATACAGATACAGCTTGGGCAATTAAAAGATTGATTAATAATATTGAAAGTTCTTTCACTGAAGCAGCAGTTGCGCTAAATCTATTTGAATCTGAACAGCAGCGACTGTATGAAGAATTGCACAAGGATGACTTACAAAAAGGTAACGATCCTGACTTTTTCATCAAAAAGTGGGAAGAGGAAAGAAATAAAAGAAATGAATTAACAATCAAATATCAAAGTCAATTCACCTCAGAGGGAAAGAATCCATATTCTTTTGAACAAAGGTTAATCATAGATGAGTTAGTAGAAACAGAACTCAAAAATGAAAAATGGAAGTCTGGTGTTTTTCCAACAAGCTATGAACATCAGATCATTTTTATTTATGCAAAAGCATTTGTTTCTGCTTTGGATATGGTGGGGAAGTTACTACATTTTTTGTGGAAAGATCATAAAAACATTTTGCCACAAGGTGTTATTGATCAAAAAAATAAATTTTTTCAATTGTTACCTCAATTAGAACATGTTCGGAACTCTGTTCAGCATCATGAATACCGTGTAAGAGGGCTTAATAAAGATAGTCAACCACTAGATATACAGCCAGGATCAAAAGGAGGAATTAACATAGTCGGAGGTAAATCTTTGGTTTTAAACCATCTTAATGGTAATAAATTCGGAACAACTATTAATGATGGTCAATTTGTAGAAGTTGAAATAAGTGATCAAACAATGAAACCAGTCCAACAATGTATTCAAGGAATTATTGATTCATTTAGTTGGGAGGGAATCGGAAGTAGTCACCCTAATTAACAGGTTTTTATTGGGCTTTTCGCTGTCTTGAGTCCGATAAGAACCATTATGTAACGTGTTTTCCTTCCTTTACACCTACAAACCACAATCAGTTGTATTTTTAGATAGATTTTCTGTTAGTTGTTGCCCACTATATCTTGTGTTTTTGGTTTGAATTTTTCCGATACTAAATGTTGTGGGCTATTTTTGCTTATCAGACGTAAAAACTATTTCAAACAAATATCTAAGTTGAAGACCATAATTACGCCTCTTTTTATGTAATATAATGTGCCATTTATTACAGATTCCTGTGAAATATAGATATATTGAGTAAAAATACTAAAACTAAAAATAAGAGAAGAAATATGATTACTCTTGCATTAATACTGCTCGCTATATCGTTGTTAATTTTACTTTGGGAATTTTCTACTTGGAGTTGGGATGATATAGATTTATGGCTCAAAATTGCATCTGTTGTATTAACTGCTTTCACAGTTGCAGTAGGAGCAGTAGCAATTATATCAGGATATTATTTAGGAAAGCGGCAAGCGCAGGAGATTTTAACGCAACAAAAGAATATTGAAATACTCAAAGGAAATAACCTTGAGCTCCAATCAACTGTAGAACAAGAACGTATAACCAGATTGCAGCTTGAAGAGTCTTTAGAGCCAAGAATTCTTGCACATAATGGAATAGTAAGAGATAGATTAAAGGCGCTTGCGGGAACACCATTTATTATTGAGGTTGTTGAAGACGGTGAAGCTGTTCGTGCTGCCAATCAAATATTATCCTTACTAAAATCAAGTGGATGGAATGAGCTAGGAGCGATTAAAACTAATTCTGCACCAGAAGGAGTAAGAATTGAAACAATAGTTCTCAACAAAACAATAGATATTCAACCAACATCAAGCGCAGAAATTTTAGTTGAGTTTTTAGAAGCCAATGGGTGGGAAGTTAGAAATGGATTTAATTCAAGTAGTTTAAGTGGAATTCTTGATCAAACAGGAAATAGTGGAAACATACCAAATGGGACAGTTAGAATTAGAGTCGGCAACAAACCAACGATATATTTTATGGAAAAGTTTATCTCGAATGAACAAACAAGAAAAGTGCTAGAGGAGCTTAGAAGCGAAACAAAAGCAAGAAGAGAACGTCTTAGAGAAGAGTGGGGGCTTCCACCTCGATTGCCCTAGGTTTCGAGAGTAAAACTTAACAAAAATCTGCGTCTCAAAAAAGACCATTTTTGAGACAAGAATCACCTAATTTCTTTTGACTGCATCATACGAATATGAAAAGGATTATATTTTTGTCATTAGGTATGCTTACCGCTTTACTTTTTATTCAAATAGATGCGTTTGCTTGTGGCTGTCCTGCTCGTAGTAAAGATATTACGAAAGAAGTAG
>MWWB01000455.1_pt1 | contig 10267 bp, 6 predicted proteins | sample 1047291 | NCBI WGS metagenome assembly MWWB01 (sample SAMN06349976, study PRJNA376086) | soil metagenome | isolation source: MS4-1 sample Antarctic (ecotone) soil | place: Antarctica | reverse complement strand
TCATTTCGCGGTAACTGATCTCGCAAACTATTTCGGGCTTTACCCATGTTACTTCAGCTTTTGGCGGGTTGGGTCTGAACCTCGAAGGTTTATTATATGCAGGCGGGTGTATGAAAGGACAATCAGGTATTTCAAGGGGTTTTAATTTCTCCAATATCGTGTTTTGCATTTTCACATTAAAGCCTGTACCCACCGGGGTTACATGATAAAAAGCCTCATCCTGGAACCATCCTAATAACAATGCACTAAATGGCTTCGGTGTTCCTTCATTCTTTGTATAACCACCAATAATCAGCTCCTGGTGTTTTTCTGTTTTAATCTTCAGCCATTCTTTTGTGCGAAGGTCCGGTGTATAAAAGCTATCGGCCTTTTTAGCCATAATACCTTCAAGACCCATTTTTTCGGCAAGGGCAAAAAATTCGCTTCCTGTTGCCTCAAAATTTTCACTTAGTTTAATCATGCCTTCGTTTGGTACAACAGTGCGCAGTATTTCGCGGCGTTCGTGGAGCGGTACATTCATTACATCCATCCCTTCGAGCCATAAGATATCAAAAAGGTAAAAGGCAAGAGTGCCGTCAGCTTCGCTTCGCCAGTTTTGCAGATCGCCAAAGTCAGGAACACCCTTATCGTTTACCACCACAATCTCACCATCCACCACCGCATTCACCGCCCATTTTTTCAATGCATTGTAAACCGGATAAAACTTTTCGTTAAACGATTTATTATTTCTTGACCGCAGCTCCACTTTACCCCCGTTTACATAGCCCAGCGCACGGTAGCCATCCCATTTTACTTCATACATCCAACCGGGTTCTTCAACAGGTTTATCAACCAGGGTAGCCAGCATAGGCATTATATCTGTAGGGAAAGGGGCTTGTTTACCTTTTGCTGCTGCCGTAGTAGGTTTAGCGCCAGCTTGTCGTTTTGCTTTCATTGTGCAGGCATTATTGAAGGAATAAGGTAAGAAATCGTGCCAGTGATATATGATATTAATCAACTTTTACCTGAGTCGGCAGCTATTAGTGGCAGGCTTGTATTAAGCAGCTATACAAAAGACTATATCAGGAAGTTAAAAAAATTATAGGAGCTTAGCTTTCTTTCGTACGTGTTATTAATATTTTATCGATCCTTCTTCCATCCATATCCATTATCTCAAATTCAAAATTATTCCACTTTAGCTTTTCACCAATTGTTGGAATATGTTGAAGCTCGCTCAGAACTAATCCACCTAATGTATTGAAACCGGAATTAATGATGTCCGCTTCTTCAAGGTCAAAATATTCGAGGAATACAAAATAGGGTACTTGTGCATCAGCAAGCCATGAATGCTCTTCCCGCTTTATTATCTGGTATTCTTCCTGATTATATTCAGACATTTCACCAAGTAATGCATTTACCACATCATCCATCGCCACCATTCCTTGTATGGAACCATATTCATCCACCACCATACCGTAATGAAATTTCTGTTCTTTAAAGCTTTCAAGCACTTTGAAAGCTGGTGTGTTTTCTAAGAGTAATAATGGTTTTCGCAGGTGATCCTGCAGGCGAAAAGATACACTGTCCAGATCCAAAGCAAACACATCTTTTACAGAAAATGTACCTACCATATTGTCAATCTGACCATCAGCAACAGGATATACAGAATGTGCTTCTTTTTTTACTTTCTGCTTTACCATACGCAGATCATCATTTATATCCAGCCATATCAAATCGGTGCGATGCGTCATCAGTTCACCTACTTTCCTGTCGCCTAAGGCAAAAACCCTGTCCACAATATTTTGTTCAATTTCCTGTATAGCTCCGCTTTCGGCGCTTTCCTGCATAATTACTTTCAACTCTTCCTCTGTATGTATTTCTGAACCGTGTATGGGTTTTATGCCCACAATTTTTAATAAAAAGTTAGCAAACCCATTTAGCACAAAAATAAAGGGGCGAAAGATGAGATAGAAAACCCGTAGTGGCAACGCTATACCAAATGTTGTTTTTAAGGGATGACGTATAGCAATGGATTTTGGAGCCAATTCTCCAAACACAATATGTAATACAGTGATAAGTGCAAAGGCTATTGGCAACGAAATATTATGTGCTGCCTGTTCAGTAAGGTTTAGGTTTAGCCCATTAAATATTCTTAAAATGATGGAAGATACAACTCCTTCCCCTACCCAACCTAAACCAAGGCTGGCAAGGGTTATGCCTAATTGTGTTGCTGCGAGGTAAGAGTCTAAGTGATTTAAAATTGTTTTGGCTGTACCACTCACTTTAGTGCTTTTGTGCCCTTTAGTTTCAAGTTGAGATGAACGAACTTTTACAATGGCAAATTCAGCAGCGACAAAAAAGCCATTTAAGAAAACCAAAAATAAGGTGATTAAAATATCAAGAAACATTCATTATATAATTTGGTAAGGGCGCAAATTTAGTGAATAGTGAACGTTACTTAGAAGAAAGAACATTCTACTACTTAACTGCCGGTACCTTCCGCCAGAAATCTCTTCATCATCTCGAGTTCCCTTGCCTTCTTTAGCAGTCACTACTATAATGCGATAAAAATATGTTGGTATCACAAAAAAACATCCCCTGCTTTTTTATGATGACCTGTAGGCTATTGGATGATCGTTCTTTTTATGCTGACCCAGAAAAACGCGGGCATAAATTCTTACGATGGCTAACTCAATAAATATGAAACTGAAAGATGTTAGAGCAATTAATACAGGCTGGTCCTGATGAATATGTGTGAATAATAAATCAATGCCTAAAAAAGTAGGCGTGAATGGAAAGCCAATCAAGGCTAAACAACTCAAAAGAAAAATGAAGGCAACTTTCGGCTTCTCATAAGTATACCCATGAAATTGATTCAAACTAATATCATTGTCTACCTGTTTAATTTTATTTAAACAAGTATAACCAACAATAGCACCGATAACTATTCCGCTTAGGTAAATGAGCGCTTCTTTTAAATCCACGTTATCATCTAACACTATTGATAAGGTTACAAAACATTGGCCTGCAATTGTAAATAGCCATGCCTTTCTTGCATCATCTCTTTTTGAAAACGAGGTTAGTACCAACAACAAACCAAGGAGCGAAAGAATATGACTTGCAATATAATCTATCTGAATTGAGCTCCTTTCCTGCGCTGCAAAACTCATGGAGCCTAACAGGAAAACGATAGCTAATAAAACAAGGGAAACTGTCTTTCCTAAAAAGCTCGTACTGCGTCCTATCCATTTAAAAGGGCTCCATAGAAACCGGAACATAAACCAATCGATATTCCATTCTTTTATACCCAATACGTACACCGCATTTTTTATTTTTTGTAATAAGCCTTTGCCTTCATTTTCAGGTTGAGGTTTATAGTTGAAGACCATATCGTGTATCTCGTAGCTTAATACAGACGGCGACACTAACAACTGGTAGGTTCTTAAAAAAGCATTGCCTGCAAAATGAATTAAAGCAAGGGTATGAAAACCTAATGCCACCTCAATAAATATTAAACCTATTTGTGTAATAGATGAATACGCAATTTGTGTTTTTACGGTTGATTGAACTCTTGCAATTGAAGAGGCAATAAGGCTGGTAGCTAATCCTAATACTATGATCAATACTTTTATTCCAATTATATTTTCCCAAAGCGGGTAAGTTCTGATAAGCAAAAAGGCACCGAGGTGAACAGATAATGAACCATAAAAAACAGCGCTTGAAGTGGTTGGTCCTTCCATCGCTCTTGGCAACCATGATGAGAAAGGAAGCATCGCAGATTTTGCTGCTGCCGAGGCTACAATCAGAACGGTTGAAAAAATAAGAAGTGAATGATGATCCGTAAGATGGTCAGCAATAAAATTTGTATCATAGAACTTTAGAAAGGTAATATTTTCATGAAAGAGGTGATGAAAAGCCCACATGGCAAGCATAACACAAACGTCTCCTAAACGATAAATTGAAATTACTTTCAAGGCATTTTTTACAGGCAGATACCTGTCTCTATAAAAGGCAATAAGCAGGAAAGAGCAGAAGCCAAGTATCTCCCAGCCAATAAAAAGTGTTTCGAAGTTGCCGGAGAAAACGACTAAGTTATAACCCAGGAAAAACAAAAGCAAGGTGTTGAAAAAGCGTTTGAAGCCTTCGTCCCTGTGCAAATAATAGCGGCTGAAGATGGAAACCAATAATACAATTAAGGAGCCGACCAAAGCAAACACGGCTGTGGTTTTATCGAAATAAAAATTAATAAAAAATTCAAATTGGGGTGATTTATAAAGAACAATATGTTTGATGTTCAAGATTTCATGTCCGTTCAAGATCCAATAAATGATAAAACCTACACAGCCAGCTAAATGAACACCGGTTATTCCGGTAGCTAACCATGAAATAATTTTTTCTTTATTCCGGGGAATTAGCAGGCTTACTAAAAAAGCAAACAGTGGTATTAAAACAAATAATTGAAGTAGCTGCGACATGAATAGTTTATTTTAATGAGTAGACAGGCAAGTTTTCCTGGGTGGCGTGTACAATGTTATTTGTCTCCATCTCTTTGGCATCTTCAAGCAGAACAACCAGGTCATCCACAATATTTATTGTTTTTACAACAGGTACATACTCTGTAAAAACTCCATTCACGAAATAGAAGAACTTATTGGTTTCAGGGTGTACCACCAATATGTGCACCCATTCATTTATATACCATTCATACATTTCAGGCGCAGACTTAATTACTTTTAAAACAACTTCAGGGTAATGTTCTACTATAACCAGTAAACGAACGGGGTCGTGCACTTCAATCATTTGTAATGGAAGGCCCGGCCGTAAATCACCATCACTGCTGTTAGCCACTCCAAACAATCCCATTACATTATGGGGCAGTTTGGTGCCTGCACCCAACTTATAATTATCTACCCTCGAAAAATAATACTCCAGGTTAATGCCTCCGCATACTGGTCCAATGGGTCTCATAATTCCTGTAAGCAGTTTACCTTCTAAATCATTATGGTGATCATAAGAATTTAAAAAGGCTCTCCTGTCTAAAAACAGGCCTTTGGTTAAATCCCGCTTGGCAATAACACAGAGTGTATTGGTACCGTGACCTAACTCCGGCCTTGGTTCGAACATTGAAACGGATCTCTTATGAATTTCTCTGCGTACGTGTTGTAAGCTTTTTTTTGTGTCGATACTCGCAAACCTTCTCGATCTTTCTTTAGCGTTTAAATCCAACGCCTTTTCAAATGCTTCGATATTTGCCTTATGACGTTCAGCATTTTTGGCGGTCAATACTTCTTCATCATAAAATTCCATCTGGTCTGCGGCTGTATCATGCAGGGCGCCAACAAATTGTGTACCTGCAGGTATCGCAATACCTCTTTCATTCAACAATGCCCTTACTTTTTGGTGATTAGCCATAAAAGCAAATACCCTTGAATTAACTGAGCCGGGTCTTCCGCTACAGGCACCGCAATCGTGTGCGCCATGGTGCGGATTATTAGCGCTGCTGCTGCCATGAGCAACCGCATACACTATTGGAGCAAAATCTCTCACTAAACCAATGCCTCTTAATAACCCTTCAACCCTGGCCGTCATCTCTTCAACAGTAAAGCCGATTTGTAAATCATTCTCCCTGTCATCCAAACTTTTATTCTCAATAGTTAGTTTACCATCTTTGCTCATATGAGCAAACGCATTAGAGATTGCAGGGCTCATTTTAGGGCTGAAAATTGTTTGCACCAATTTTATAGCAGCCAAAAAACCAAGCGTAAGTGTGCTTATGAAACCATAGAAAAAACCATGTGTTTTATCAGTATAAAGCAGCTCGTGTTTTCTCTTATGTTTTACATCAAATTCCTTGATGAGATATTTAGGCGTAACAGGTGCAGGGCATAGTTTATCATAGAATTTTCCATTTTCGGGTTGAAAGTAAAACTCTACCGAAAAAAATCCCGGCGTGCCTAAAGTTTCGCAACCAGGGTCAACATGCTCGATGTGCCGGCGTAAAGAATCCTCCCGTTCATCAATGCAGAACATGGCCTGGAAAGAAGCCCGTCCTAAATCCTCCCCGGTAGGGAGGACTTGAGAACCAGCCTCATAAAAATCCTCTCCAAAGGAGAGGATTTTTGGAGCCTCATTTTTTGGTCTTGTTTTAAGGTGATGTATCCCTGCAAGCACCTCATCGTAATAGCTCCATTCAAATGCATCCTGCCACAGTTTAAAAACTTCATGCAATTCTGTTGGAGCAACATCTGCAAATAAATCTATAGGTTCGGTATTTACACTGCTGCTTAGAGGCTTCCAATGCTTTCCTAACTCTGAGTCAAGCGCATCAATTTCAAGCAGCAATTCAAAAACAATCAAATCATGAAGGGATATTTTCTTTGTATCCAGCAATGAATGTGGCACTGCTTCAACCGTCGCCGCCATCCCCGACCATCCGCGATGGCTAAATTGCTGATCGAATAAATATTGTTCAAAGTAAGCTTCATCACCAACTACAATTTTTAGAAGATCAGTAATTGATGCATCTCCTTCCATTAAAAGTTGTTTCGCTCTTTTAGTTTTGAAAAAACTGGTGAAGCTGTTTTTTTCCAGTTCTCTTATCGACGAAAGAAACCCATCTTTTCCCATTGGAAACTGCCAGATCGAAATCCCCTGGTCTAAATAACTGCCTAAAATTCTAAACAGCAATGGCTGAACAAGATTATCCAAATCTATCCTGTAATGATCTTTCCAATTTGCCCGTAGTAAGCCAATTCTTGCAGAATTATGAGTATCGTATTCTTTAGTCAATAAATTTTCCTTCCATTGCTGCAACTTACCTGCACCTTTTTTTTCTGATATGATTCTATCAAGTACTTCACTTTTTATACGTCCTATTTTATACAGTTCTCTAAACTCGGTTAATTGAAGCGTAACCTGGTAACCGAATATTTTAGATGCTTTAAAAATGGCATCATAAAACTTCATTTGCTGAAATGCGTGCAAAGAATTATGATGAATGAAATCTTTTAGTGGTGTTTGAGAAGGCAGATAATGCTTAAGATCGTGCAATACATGTGCTTCGTTGAATTCTTTATGGCTCATATTAATCCACGTATTCTCTTTAAATAATAATAGTTATTTCTGCTGATGGGCAGCATTTGATAAAAGTTTATGTTCCAATTCATACCTGTAAATCTGGTCAATATTTTCGCTGCTGTTGTGTATAACAGATAAGTCTTTAACCAATCCATTATGTAAGCCGTACACCCAACCATGAAGGTGCAATTCTCTTTCGGCCCAGGCCCGTTGCACTATTGTGGTTTTTGCCAGGTTCCTCACCTGTTCTATTACATTTAATTCTGTTAAGCGGTTTGCCCTTTGCACTTCATCTTCAATCGCATCCAGTTCTATGAAGTTTTTATGATAAACATCTTTTATGTTTCGCAACCAATTGTCAACATAACCGTGGTAAGTATTAGTCATAGCTGCCGCTACACCTCCGCAGCCATAATGTCCGCAAACAATAATATGCTTTACAACCAAATATCTTACAGCATATTCTAACACACTCAATAAGTTGCTATCGGTATGAACCACCACATTAGCAATATTGCGATGGACAAAAATTTCGCCGCTTCTCGTGCTCGTAATTTCATTGGCAGGTACCCGGCTGTCGCTACAGCCTATCCATAAATAGGTAGGAGTTTGGCCTTTCGACAGTTTCTTAAAATAATCCGGATCCTGGAAAAGCCTGGTCTCAGCGTATAATTTATTTCCCTGAATTAGTTTTTGATATGACTTTTCCATAATGAGAGGGTTTTTGATTAATGCAAAACTGCAACTCAACAAATCTTTGAGTTAATTTTTTAGCGCCAAAAGTTTCTCAAACAATTTTAAGTTTTTTTGATGAAGCCTTGTTTTTCTTCTCCAGATGATAAACGGAATGAAGATCTTTAGTGCAGGTAAATGTTACATTTAGATCTGTTATTAATCCATCTTTTAAGTCGTATACCCATCCATGAATACGTAAAGATTGGCCTTTTTCCCATGCATTTTGAATGATGGAGGTTTTTCCCAGGTCATGTACCTGTTCAACTATATTCAGCTCTACAAATCTTCTTGCTCTAAGTTCATTATCCTCAATGGAGTCAAGTTCTTCATGATGAAACCTGTAAACGTCTTTGATGTGTCGTAGCCAATTGTCAATTAACCCATATTGTTTATTCCCCATTGCTGCAAGTATTCCCCCGCATTCATAATGTCCGCAAACAATTATATGTTTCACTTTTAAAACATCAACAGCATAAGATACTACGCTCAATAAATTCATATCGCTATGCACTACCATATTTGCAATGTTTCTGTGCACAAACATTTCACCAGGTTTTGTTCCCGTAATTTGATTTGCAGGAACACGACTATCAGAACATCCAATCCATAAGTAATCGGGTTTTTGTTCGGTTGCCGATTGTTTAAAAAATTCCGGGTTAGTGTAATTTTGTAATGTTACCCAGGCTTTATTGTTTTCAAGTAATTTTAAATATTTTTCCATTTTGTTTTGTTTTTTTAATGTAATGATTGCACATGTAATTGATTTTCTATCCGGTATTTCTCCCGGAATCCTTCAAGGCTGCACTTAATTTTTTTAAGCGGAGCTTTAATATCCCTGAACTCTTTAATTAGTTCCAGCACATCAAAATCTATATAATCTGTATGCGAAGCATCAATTATTACACTTGCATTTTCAGGGATGTGGTCCAGCGTTTCTCGTATAGCTGCTTTATTTAAAAAGGATACTTCTTCAGCTAAACGTATTTTTATAACATCACCCTCCTTGTGTTGGTCTTTATGAAAAAAGTATGCGTTCTTAAGGTTGCCATGTAAAATACCTATAGACGCAGCAATAAGCCCTGCTACCACTCCTATTAATAATCCTTCACCTTTTACAGCCGGAAATACACCAATTAGGTCAATTGAAAGAATTACAACTACGGTAACAAAAAAAGGTATTGACTGGTATTTACCGTTTCTAATCATTTGCCTGAACACTAACAATTTACATAGCTTATAGCCTGTTAAAATCAGTACTGCGGCCAATGCTGCTAAAGGAATTAGATTTAACACAGTAGGAATAAAGATTACGCAAACCAATAGTAAAAAGCCATGAAAAATAGATGACAGTTTTGTTTGTGCACCTGCGTGTACGTTAGCACTGCTTCGTACTATTACACTTGTAATTGGTAACCCCCCTATTAAGCCTGATATAGCATTGCCCACACCCTGGGCGAAAAGTTCTCTGTTAGTGTTGGTAACATTTCTTTTCGGATCTAAATTGTCGATTGCTTCAATACTTAACAATGTTTCTAACGAAGCAATGATAGCTATCATTACACCTGTAACAATTACTTTGCTTTGTAAAAACCCGCTAAAGTCGGGTAAGGTAAAAAAGCTTAAAAATTCAGCAGGACTTTTTGCGGCCTTAATTTTTACGAGGTGATCTTCACCAATTGCAAGCGGACTATTTGTCGCCTTCAATAATTCATTAATCGCTATAGCTACAATAACTGCCACCAATGCACCAGGTATAAATTTTACTTTATTCTTTATAAAGGGTCTTTCCCAAACCAAAATTATTATTATCGACAGTATACAAATAATAAGAACGCCAATATTTATCTCTGCTAACGGTTGCAGCAATGGATGCCAGAATTCGTCGGCTTCTTCCGTCATTACACTTCTCTCGTTTCTAAAGCCGAAAGCATGCGGAATTTGTTTGGCTATTATTAAAATTCCAATACTCGTTAGCAGGCCTTTAATTACACTGGACGGGAAGTAGTTGGCTATGCCACCCAATCTTGCCACGCCAATTAGTATTTGCAAAATACCTGCTATTAATACGGCACAAAGAAAAAGGTCGAAGGCGCCAATATTGGTAATAGCCCCTAAAACCAATGCGGCCAAACCAGCTGCCGGTCCACTTACGCTAAGCCTTGAACCGCTTAAAGAACCTATTACAATTCCGCCAATGATACCTGAAATTAAACCACTAAAAAAAGGAGCCCCTGATGCCAAAGAAATACCGAGGCACAGCGGGAGAGCAACTAAAAAAACTACCAATCCGGCAGGTAAGTCATTTTTTAAATATTTAAAAGTTAATCCATTTGGATTGCTCATAATTAAGAAGTTAAGAAGAGTAAAATTTAGTGCACAGCATGTAACCCTATGTTCGGGTAATTATATTAGGGATAACTAATAAACAGCAGCAATAGTAACAAGGTTAAATACCGGCAGGTTTAGAATATTGCAA
>MWWB01000454.1_pt1 | contig 10267 bp, 7 predicted proteins | sample 1047291 | NCBI WGS metagenome assembly MWWB01 (sample SAMN06349976, study PRJNA376086) | soil metagenome | isolation source: MS4-1 sample Antarctic (ecotone) soil | place: Antarctica | reverse complement strand
ACTTGGAAAAGCATCAGGGGGCCCCGTGTCCAACCGGTCGCGCGCGGCCATGGCGTGCGTTTTCCGGGCCTGGGGTTTCCGGCGTACTTTGGCCCCCTGCCCCGGTCGGACTACCCCCGGACATTCACGCCGTATGCGCGCCTTCCTGCTCCCCCTCCTGCCTTTGCTGGGCCTGTGCGCGCAAAGCCACGCGCAAGCCTTACCGCTCATGGGCGTCAAATCGTACGCGGAGGCCGCCGTGCTCCTCGCCACGGGCGCCGTCCGCACCGGGCACCTGCGGTTTTACTACCACCTGGACGTCATTGCCCTGACCAGTGCCAACGACAGCACCGACCTGCTGCCCGCCGAGCGGGTGCGCGGCTTTGCGGCCCGGGACGCCGCCGCCGCGCAGGCCCCGGGCGACGCGTTCGTGGCCTTGGAGCGCGTGTTTCGCACGTTTCCCCTGCCCGCGGCCCAGCGGTCGCCCACCGGCTGGGGGTTCTACGAGCAACTCAGCCAGGGCCCCGGCCCGGTGCTGCTGCTCCGCCGCCAAGAAGCCACGGTGGACCGGGTGATCGTCCCGGCCCGGCCGTCCACGGCGCGGCTACCGGCGGGCCGGCCGGCGGCCGGTAGCCGCGTCGTGGACCGGCCGGGCGTGCCCGCCGTGGCGCTGTACCTGGCCACGGCCACGGGTCCGGTGGTGGCGCTGCGCAGACCCGGGCACGTGCTGCGGCACTTTCCGCGGCACAAGCAGGCGCTGCGGGCGTACGCGCGGGAAAACGAGTTGCGCTACGCCGACAACCTGCGGGACTTGGCCTTTTTGGTCGACCACGCCAACACGCTGTCCCTAACGCGGGAAAGCACCCCTTGACCAGGCGCTGGGATTTGTGACACGTTCAGCGAAACGGTCGTTTTGCTTATCCTGTGTTGAATGGGGGAATGGCGTCAAATACTGACGGTTGTTGTGGGTCACCTTGCTATTTCATTTTAGCCTCTCATTGATAAGCGTAATAATTTGCGCAAACCCCTGATTTACCTGCTGTTTCAGTTCGGTTTGTCCTTGTTCCAATCTAGTTTGCCCTTCTGTCAACTGCTGCGTTTGAGTAAGCAAAAACTCGATGTTATCGCTCTGGGTGGTTAGCGAGTTGGTGACAACTACTGTGAGCTGTCGCACTTGGGCCGACACCCGCTCTACTTTGGCGGCCGTTTCGTCCTGTTTAGCAAGCATTTCGCTAATGACGGGTTCCAGTTGGTCTAGACGTTGTTCAGGTGTTGGCATGGGTGGTTGGGATATTGGTTTGCTCAAAAAGGTCTAGTTGGGGTTTGGGAAGGGGCGTTTTCTTGTCCTGTTGCACTACGTACTCGTTCACCATTACCAGCCGGCTACCATTGAAGAAAATAGCAGGGTTAATAAAGAAGGTATAAGCCTTATGAGTACGGGCTATAAAATTATTTTTAAGTAATTCACTTACACCGCTATAGATGGACGCTTTGCTAGTATAACCTGTAAATTTCATACAGTCTTCTAAGTCAAAAAGCACTTGGTCTTTGGATACATGTAGGGCATCCAGGAAGTACCCAAATGCCTTGATTCCAGCACTACTAAGACAAAACAAAGTCTTGATGTTGCCTTTGAAAATCTTTCTAAACTCTTCCTTGTCAACTACATGTTTTGTACCAATGAGCATGCTATGCTCTTCGCCTGTGTCGGTGTTCACCATTGCGAACTCCTTGGGGTTCCCTACCTGCACCACTTTGTTCCGAGTAGGAACCACCAAAGAAGATAAATAAGGGTTGCTTTGGTGTACTGGAAATGAAGTAAGTTTTCCAGCTTTTTCCATTTTTTCCATACTGAGAGTTCATTTTAGGAGCAGCAAATATAAACTATAAAGTCAGTCGTTTTAGACGTGTAGTTCAAATTTTGTGTACAAAATTTGAACAAATAGTTTTGAGACCTTGAACTCTCAGTTCAGGAACCTTGAACTTTTTTTTTGGATAACTCTATCATTACTAATATTTTATCCATTTTTCCCTTCTTAGCTCTTAAAAAGGGGTATTTCTTACCCTCCAATGCTCACGCCTCCCCCTCCCCGACTTTGCCCTTTGCTCTGTGCCTGGTCGCGCTGGGCGGTGCGCTGCACGGCGTGGTCGTAAGCCTCCTTCATCGGCACCCCACCCGGCTTCAGTTCGGCCAGCTCGAACCGGCTGCCGGTGGCCGTGTGGCGCAATTCGCCCTGTTTGGTGGCCGCGTCCTCCCGGTAGGTGTACCCTGGGAGCTTTTTTAGTTGCTCGGTTAGGTCCCCGGCTTGGCGAATAGGGGCCTTTAGAGCCTGCTGAACGTGTTTTTCGGTTTCCACCTGCCTGTCGGCGCGCACCTTCCGGGCATGCTCCAGTACTTTCTCTGGCAAGGGTTCGCCCTGCAAGACCTGCACGGCGGCGCGGGTCCAAGCCCCTTGGTACAAGTCCCGGCGCCCGATTTCCTTCGTTTTTGTGCCCTCTACGCTCGCCAACTGCCGGGCAAGGGTCTTTTCCCGGTCTTTGGCCCCGGCGCTGTCCTGCGCGATGCTAGCGGCCTTGCTGGCCCGCTCGTTGGCCGCAGCGAGCTGCCGGGCCAGTTCCGCGTTTAGCCGCGCCTCCTGGTCGGCCCGCCACTTGCTCAGGTTGACCAGGTCCAGCCCGCTCGGCCCCTCGATGCGCAGGCGCGTGGCCGGCTCCGGCTTGGTCAGGTCGGCCAGCTCGCCCCGGCTTCGCTCCTGGGCCCCGTAGACATGGCGCATGACCTCGTGCTTGGCGCGGCTGTGCTCGACCCCCCGCTCCATCCCGAACGGCTTCATGGCCTCGGCGTACTCGGTTTGCAGGGCGCGCAGAGTCTTGGGGTTGAACAGGTCTTTGGCCGACAAGCGGCCGTCGGCCGTGAGGGGCACGACTACGGCGTGAAAGTGCGGGGTCAGCTCGTCCTGGTGCAGGGTGCAGCTCACCACGTTTTGTTCCCCGAACTTGGCCTTCAAAAATGCAATATTGGCCTCGGCCCAATTACTCTCGTGCCAGTCGTTCGGGCTCCCATCGGCCTGGCGCTTGAACGCCTCGGGGCTGGCCGTGAGCAGCACCTCTACCCCGCGCACCGAATCATGCCGGACTTTAGCACCGGCCTCCTGAATGCGTTCGGTGGCCAGCTCCCAATAATTGCGCTCGGCGGTGTTGATATACTCGTGGTTCATCGGCTTGCGTTCGGTGTCAGCGTTGGGCGTTTCACGAAGCCGGTAGTTGTGGGCGGTCTTGGCCGCGCCCGCCTGGGCGGTCTTAATCTTGGCTACTCGGCAAATGGCGTAGGGCATGGGGCGGTGGGGAAAGGGGATTTACGAGTGCGTAGGGCCGGCTGCAAGCCCCCCACCGGACGCAGTCCGGTATAGTGGGTTATACCGTTGTTTTTCTCGCGCGGTTTTGGGCCTGTTATTTACGCTAATTACTTACGCTAATGGGTCTTTTTCAGGGTACATTTTGGGCAAAACTTACGCTTATCACTTACGCTAATACCTTTATTTACTCTTTCTGATGCGCTTCATCCGGGTGGCCTCGGCGTTGATTTCCTGCTGCTCGTTGTACTGCACCTTCTCGATAATGGAGTTATTTGCTACCCCAGCCCACCCCTGTACTAACGCCCGTAATTGACTGAACGCCTCGACTGTCGGCAATCCCTCGACCTGCGCCAGTGCTTCCGTGGCCGACCGCCCGACCGCTACCAACTTATCCGCTAAATACCGTTCGTCTCCGTTGGCGGGGTTCCTCCATGCCTCGCCCCGTTTGATGAGTTGGTGCTGCACCACCCGGCACGAAACCGAACAGAATTTGCCCCCTCGGCGCTTCGGCTCATAGTCCTTTCCGCATTTCTGGCACTGCACTATCATAGGATAAATTACAAAATACTCCCCGTTCCGGGGATAGGTTTTTTCAGGCATTTTCCCCGCCGCGCTGTCTGTCTCTTTGCTTCCCCACTGCCCCAAACAGCGCGGTGGGGAAAATGCCTGAAAACCAAAAAACCACTCCGCAGAGGGCGAACCTTCAACGCGGAGTGGTATTAGAGCTGGGCCAGCAGAGGGCGAAACCTGCAACGCTAGCCGGCGCGTTTGGGGGCTGTTCTATTCCTGGCCAGTTGCTCCTCAGCAGAGCCGGTTACGCTTCAAACAGCTTTCAAATCTAATTCCTTTTTCCCTTTTGTTCTGAAAATGGACTATTGGGCAACTCTGTTTAAGATTGTAGCATCTGACTAAATAATCAGGGTGCAAAAGCACAATGAGATTATAGCTTCAATTTTTGTCCCCTTCACCACGCTGCAATGAAACTGAGTAAATATTTCCTTTTTTCTGCTCTCTGTATTTTATTATCAAGTACTTACACTTGGGCGCAACGTTCGTCTACTGGTCTTGATTCACTACTTTATGGTAAAAAGGGGCTGCGGGCTCGCTATCCGAACTTGGGTTTGAGTATTGGAGTCGTGCGTGGTTCTGCCACAGCTTACTATGCTCTAGGTAATACACAACCAACTCAGGGCGCGCCGATAGACAGCACTACGCTATTCGAAATTGGGTCGATTACGAAAACTTTTACCGCTTTGCTACTTGCTTGGGAGCAAGAAAAAGGGAGTCTGGCATCGGGGGCTTACCTAGAGGCGGCGCTACCGACCAACGTGCGTCTGCGACCGGGTTTGCGTCATCGAGTGAAGCTAACGGCTATGGCTTCGCATCAATCAGGGCTACCTAATCTCAGCAACGACCGCTACATTCAAGCTCTGTTTGACCAGGACCCAGTACAGCCTTTTCACTTGGTCACCCGTGATTATCTGTTTAAAATCTTGCGTGAAACCGATTCGCTGCAAGCAACTGGCACATACCACTACAACAACTTTGCATTTTCTCTGCTAGGAGCACTTTTGGCGCAACGGGCCGGCCTTTCATATGGCGACCTAGTGCAGCAACGTATTGTTAAGCCGCTCGGGCTGCGCACGACCGGCTTAACCTATCACACAGCCCACATTGCGGGCCGTTTCACAACCAAAGGGGAAGTTAAACCTGCTATCATCGCCAATGCAGTAGCTCCCGCTGGGGGGTTAAAGTCCAACACTGTTGACCTGGTGCAGTATATGCGGGCGCAAATGATGCCCCCTGCTGGCGTGTTGGGACGAGCCATTAAGCGCACTCAACAACCTGTTTATCGCGACACTACTATCACGATGGGGCTAGCGTGGGAAATCCAACAGCTAGGCGGGCACCGTGTGTACCAAAAGGATGGGGACACATTTGGCAACTCTTCCCTTATTCGTTTTGACCCAGAAAAACAGGTTGGTTTAGTCATTTTGGCAAATCATCAGGATGCCAAATTGGTAGCTGAAATAGGAGAACTGGTTTATCAGCATTTGATGAGTGGCCAACCGCTATAAGTCACTATTACTTCTCTCTACAGTTGAGTGCTTTTAGCCATCTCACGCAATTGCTCTAGGCTAGGATTGAATGGGAGCGCGAGCTGGCCGGGGTTTTTCTCTTGTATCTGCTTGCGAACGTAGCTTTTAGCGAACGTTACTCGGCTGCCATTGAATATCACAAGGGGGTTCACAAAGTAGATTAGTGGGTCTGTGCTGCGGGCTATCAAACCAGCTCCTATCAGCTCAGCCAAGCCGCTCGTAACAAGCCCCCTACTCTTATAAAGAGTGAATTTCATGCACTCCGATGCCGAGAAGTAGAATTCATCTCGACCTGCACGGAGCTGGCGGAGAACATAGGTGAACACCCGGATGCCACGTGGGCTAAGCTCCCAAAAGTTAAGCAGACCGCTCAGGAAGACTTTTGCAAACTGCTCTTCGTCTACTTCTACCTCTCTAACAAACAGGCTTTCAGCTACTTTCTCGCCGTTATTGTCGATTACCCAATACTTATTCTCCCCATTGCTGGTCTTCGGGGGCTTGATAGCCTGACGCTTTTTTGTGGTGCTAATCTCTAAAACGGCCTTTTCTGAAAACGGATTGTTCTCATTTTCAGGGTAATCCGTTAGTTTTCTGTACCAAGTCGTCATAGCTTTTTGATTTTTTGCTAGGCAAACTTAATCAATACGTTTAAAAAATCACCCCATTTTTAAAACCATTTACTTTAAGCTTTAAAACACCTTGTTGCAGAAAGGGTAGTGTATTTTTAAAAATGATTAGCCGCTATCGCGGAAAAGTACAAACAGCATGTTTTAAGGTTTAAAACAGGCGTTTTAAATCTTAAAACAGACCCCCCTTGAATATCAGTTAGTTATGGCATTTGACTCTTAACTCTTACAAGACACCCCCCGCAATGCAATTGCGGGGGGTGTCTTGGCATTGCGTTTGGCGGTCAGTCCATACCGATTCCTCCCCCTCGGCTCTGCCCCTTGGTCTGGACCTGGTCACGCTGCGCGGTGCGCTGCACGGCCTGGTCGTAAGCCTCCTTCATCGACACTCCGCCTGGCTTCAGTTCAGCCAGCTCGAACCGGCTGCCGGTGGCCGTGTGGCGTAGCTGGCCCTGTTTGGTGGTTGGGTCTTCCTGGTAGGTATATCCTGGAAGTTTTTTTAGTTGCTCGGTTAGGTCGCCGGCTTGGCGAATAGGGGCCTTTAGGGCCTGCTGGACGTGTTTTTCTGCCTCGGCCTGCATACTGGAGCGAATCTGCTGGCCGTACTCCAGCACTTTCGCCGGCAACGTCTCGCCCTGGACCGCGAACACGGCCGCTCGCTTGAATCCCCCCTCGAACGATTCCCGCCGGCCGATTTCCTTCGTTTTCGTGCCCTCCACGCTCGCCAACTGCCGGGTAAGGGTCTTTTCCCGGTCTTTGGCCCCGGCGCTGTCCTGCGCGATGCTGGCGGCCTTGCTGGCCCGCTCGTTGGCCGCGGCGAGCTGCCGGGCCAGCTCCGCGTTTAGCCGCGCCTCCTGGTCGGCCCGCCACTTGCTCAGGTTGACCAGGTCCAGCCCGCTCGGCCCCTCGATGCGCAGGCGCGTGGCCGGCTCCGGCTTGGTTAGCTCGGCCAGCTCGCCCCGGCTTCGCTCCTGGGCCCCGTAGACGTGGCGCATGACCTCGTGCTTGGCGCGGCTGTGCTCTACCCCGCGTTCCATCCCAAACGGCTTCATGGCTTCAGCGTAGTCGGTTTGGAGGGCGCGTAGGGTCTTGGGGTTGAAGCGGTCTTTAGCCGATAGCCGGCCGTCCTCAGTGATAGGCACGACCACGGCGTGAAAGTGGGGCGTTAGCTCGTCCTGGTGCAGCGTGCAGCTAACCACGTTTTTCTCCCCAAACTGAGCCTTCAAAAATGCAATATTGGCCTCGGCCCACTGGCTGCCGTGCCAGTCGTGCGGGCTCCCATCGGCCTGGCGCTTGAACGCCTCGGGACTGGCCGTGAGCAGCACCTCCACCCCGCGCACCGAATCGTGCCGGACTTTGGCCCCGGCCTCCTGAATGCGTTCGGTGGCCAGCTCCCAATAATTGCGCTCGGCCGTGTTGATGTACTCCCGATTGAGGGGCTTGCGCTCGGTGTCGGCGTTGGGCGTTTCGCGCTGCCGGTAGTTGTGGGCGGTCTTGGCCGCGCCCGCCTGGGCGGTCTTAATCTTGGCTATTCGGCAAATGGCGTAGGGCATGGGGCGGTGGGGAAAGGGATTTACGGGTGCGTAGGGCCGGCTGCAAGCCCCCCACCGGACGCAGTCCGGTATAGTGGATTATACCGTTGTTTCTCTCGCGCGGTTTTGGGCCTGTTATTTACGCTAATTACTTACGCTAACGGGTCTTTTTCAGGGTACATTTTGGGCAAAACTTACGCTTATCACTTACGCTAATACCTTTATTTACTCTTTCTGATGCGCTTCATCCGGGTGGCCTCGGCGTTGATTTCCTGCTGCTCGTTGTACTGCACCTTCTCGATAATGGAGTTATTTGCTACCCCAGCCCACCCCTGTACTAACGCCCGTAATTGACTGAACGCCTCGACTGTCGGCAATCCCTCGACCTGCGCCAGTGCTTCCGTGGCCGACCGCCCGACCGCTACCAACTTATCCGCTAAATACCGTTCGTCTCCGTTGGCGGGGTTCCTCCATGCCTCGCCCCGTTTGATGAGTTGGTGCTGCACCACCCGGCACGAAACCGAACAGAATTTGCCCCCTCGGCGCTTCGGCTCATAGTCCTTTCCGCATTTCTGGCACTGCACTATCATAGGATAAATTACAAAATACTCCCCGTTCCGGGGATAGGTTTTTTCAGGCATTTTCCCCGCCGCGCTGTCTGTCTCTTTGCTTCCCCACTGCCCCAAACAGCGCGGTGGGGAAAATGCCTGAAAACCAAAAAACCACTCCGCAGAGGGCGAACCTTCAACGCGGAGTGGTATTAGAGCTGGGCCAGCAGAGGGCGAAACCTGCAACGCTAGCCGGCGCGTTTGGGGGCTGTTCTATTCCTGGCCAGTTGCTCCTCAGCAGAGCCGGTTACGCTTCAAACAGCTTTCAAATCTAATTCCTTTTTCCCTTTTGTTCTGAAAATGGACTATTGGGCAACTCTGTTTAAGATTGTAGCATCTGACTAAATAATCAGGGTGCAAAAGCACAATGAGATTATAGCTTCAATTTTTGTCCCCTTCACCACGCTGCAATGAAACTGAGTAAATATTTCCTTTTTTCTGCTCTCTGTATTTTATTATCAAGTACTTACACTTGGGCGCAACGTTCGTCTACTGGTCTTGATTCACTACTTTATGGTAAAAAGGGGCTGCGGGCTCGCTATCCGAACTTGGGTTTGAGTATTGGAGTCGTGCGTGGTTCTGCCACAGCTTACTATGCTCTAGGTAATACACAACCAACTCAGGGCGCGCCGATAGACAGCACTACGCTATTCGAAATTGGGTCGATTACGAAAACTTTTACCGCTTTGCTACTTGCTTGGGAGCAAGAAAAAGGGAGTCTGGCATCGGGGGCTTACCTAGAGGCGGCGCTACCGACCAACGTGCGTCTGCGACCGGGTTTGCGTCATCGAGTGAAGCTAACGGCTATGGCTTCGCATCAATCAGGGCTACCTAATCTCAGCAACGACCGCTACATTCAAGCTCTGTTTGACCAGGACCCAGTACAGCCTTTTCACTTGGTCACCCGTGATTATCTGTTTAAAATCTTGCGTGAAACCGATTCGCTGCAAGCAACTGGCACATACCACTACAACAACTTTGCATTTTCTCTGCTAGGAGCACTTTTGGCGCAACGGGCCGGCCTTTCATATGGCGACCTAGTGCAGCAACGTATTGTTAAGCCGCTCGGGCTGCGCACGACCGGCTTAACCTATCACACAGCCCACATTGCGGGCCGTTTCACAACCAAAGGGGAAGTTAAACCTGCTATCATCGCCAATGCAGTAGCTCCCGCTGGGGGGTTAAAGTCCAACACTGTTGACCTGGTGCAGTATATGCGGGCGCAAATGATGCCCCCTGCTGGCGTGTTGGGACGAGCCATTAAGCGCACTCAACAACCTGTTTATCGCGACACTACTATCACGATGGGGCTAGCGTGGGAAATCCAACAGCTAGGCGGGCACCGTGTGTACCAAAAGGATGGGGACACATTTGGCAACTCTTCCCTTATTCGTTTTGACCCAGAAAAACAGGTTGGTTTAGTCATTTTGGCAAATCATCAGGATGCCAAATTGGTAGCTGAAATAGGAGAACTGGTTTATCAGCATTTGATGAGTGGCCAACCGCTATAAGTCACTATTACTTCTCTCTACAGTTGAGTGCTTTTAGCCATCTCACGCAATTGCTCTAGGCTAGGATTGAATGGGAGCGCGAGCTGGCCGGGGTTTTTCTCTTGTATCTGCTTGCGAACGTAGCTTTTAGCGAACGTTACTCGGCTGCCATTGAATATCACAAGGGGGTTCACAAAGTAGATTAGTGGGTCTGTGCTGCGGGCTATCAAACCAGCTCCTATCAGCTCAGCCAAGCCGCTCGTAACAAGCCCCCTACTCTTATAAAGAGTGAATTTCATGCACTCCGATGCCGAGAAGTAGAATTCATCTCGACCTGCACGGAGCTGGCGGAGAACATAGGTGAACACCCGGATGCCACGTGGGCTAAGCTCCCAAAAGTTAAGCAGACCGCTCAGGAAGACTTTTGCAAACTGCTCTTCGTCTACTTCTACCTCTCTAACAAACAGGCTTTCAGCTACTTTCTCGCCGTTATTGTCGATTACCCAATACTTATTCTCCCCATTGCTGGTCTTCGGGGGCTTGATAGCCTGACGCTTTTTTGTGGTGCTAATCTCTA
>MWWB01000453.1_pt1 | contig 10267 bp, 11 predicted proteins | sample 1047291 | NCBI WGS metagenome assembly MWWB01 (sample SAMN06349976, study PRJNA376086) | soil metagenome | isolation source: MS4-1 sample Antarctic (ecotone) soil | place: Antarctica | reverse complement strand
GCTCAGAACCGCACCGCCCGTCGCAGCTAAACCGACACCCGCGACACCCGTCGCCAAACCCGCTCCCTTCGCTAAGGCGGGGTTCTTCTTCATCAGTTCAATGGTGGCGCGCAGGCCTTCGTTGAGCTTGCCCACCGTTGGCGCCAGACCTTCACCCATCACCTCGCGCAGTTCGATGAGTTCGTCTCTGGTTTTTTCCAACTGGCCTGGCAGCGTCCCCTCGGTGATGATCTTGCCCCTGTCCTTGAACTTGGGCTGTTCGCCCATCGCAAAAATCGCCTTCCTCACCATTTCGGACGTCACGTCGCCGTTGCTAATCCTTTCGCGCACCTCGGAAGTCTCCACGCCCAACTGTTTCGCCAGATAGGGGTTCAAATTAATGCGCGCCTGTTGAAACTGGCGATTGTCAAGCCCCGTCAAGCGCCCCTGGCTCTCGACCTGCGACAGGTTATACATGATGCGTTGCAAAATCGCGCTGCTGCCACCCATCGCGGCGTTAATGTCTCCGATATTTTTAACCAGTTTTTGCGAATCCTCACGGCTCGTTCCCTGGTTCACTAACTGATTCTGGTAGCCCAATATGTCCACATAGTCCGCGCCAAAGGTGTTTTTCGCCTGTTCGCGCGCTTGTTCCATCACGCGAGGAGCGTTGGCGCCTTCGAGAGTTTCCACGCCCACGCGCGCCAGTTGAGCGCGGCCATAAGCGCCTAAATCCTCCGAGGTTTCGCCCAACGCGATCGAACCGGCCCTTTGCAGCGCGCCGCCCACAATCATCTGAGGGTAGTAGCTTCCGCCACCATAGCCGCCGCCATAGCCCTGTTGCGCCTGCATCTGCGGGAGGGTGGGAGAGGCGCTGGCTTGCTGCTGCGCGGCCAGACGCGACGCGCCGCCAGACGCCGCAACCTGCGCGTGCATTTGGGTTGCGACGGTCGAAACCGGCGAACCGCCTGGAGCGGGAGCGTTGGCGAGCCTGCTGTTGGCGACCGCGCCACTCTGCGGCATTCCGTGCGATGTGGTCGCCAGTTGCCTTTGCAGCGCCATAACCTCGCGCAGGTCGGCTTTGAGACGGGAAAGTTGGGAGCCGTCGTAGGTGTCTTTGACGGCAATGGTGATGTCGGGCATGATGGTGGTTTCTCCTGTTTAGTTTGTTGATGACGAAAGTTTTGACGCTTTCAAAACTCATCCGGCGCGGCGGTTTCAGTCGGCGAACGGGTCGACAACTTCCGCTTCGACCACATATTGGTGCTGAGTGAGTGCGCGAGGCGCGGCGCTCGCGGTTGGCGCCTGAAGCGACGGGCCGCGAAATGGCGACGGCGCCATTTTGGGCTGCTGATATTCCACGAAAGCCAGAAAATCGGGATCGCCTTCGGCCTGTTTATCAGGGTTGCTTTCGATGCGGATTTTGCCGTCCCAGCCAAATTTTCCCGCGATGATTTGAGATCCATCGTGGCGCGTGGTGAGCCAAAGTCGGCTGATTAAGATTCTGCTCATGGTCGGGTGTCCTCTGGGCGGAAAAATGAGAAACCGTTGGCAGTGACCGGAACGGTTTCTTCACTTCCCAAGGTTGAGTCACGGAAGGTTTTTCCGTTTTTCCGCTTCCCCCGTATTAGGGGGGGAAAGCGGAAAAAAAAGCGGAAAAATTTCCTGCCGCCTGACTGAGTTTTTCCGTTTTCCGTTTTTGGCAAAACGGAAAAAGCGGAAAAACGGAAAAATCACAGTTTCAGGCCGTTTCCTCCTGCTCTGGGACGGGTTTATAAATCCGCTTTTCGATGCGAACGCGGCCCGCTTTCACCAAGTCGTCGCGGTATTCATAGAACTTGGTGGATTTGCAGATGCCCGCGTTTTCTGCGGCCTCTTGCCATTCGCTGCCCTTGGCGCCTTCATCTGGCAAAACCTCAAAAACTCGTTCCCGCGTGGCTTCGGCGCGATTGATCGGCAAGAGGGAGTCACCGGCAGCGCGGTCAAGGGTGAGCGAGGTTTGGCCGTCGGGCAATTCGATGGGACGCTTGGTGAAAACCATCGGCGCGAAACCTCCGTCGTCCTTGGCTTTATCGCTAAACAGCATGATGGCGTCGCGCTCGGCTCTGACTTCCAAGTTGAAATCGAGCGCGCCACGAATAACCGTGCTGCCGCGCTCTTTGCCCTGTTTGTTGGCGTGATGGATGAAAAGCACCGTCGCGCCGGTTTCCCGCGCGATTCGAGCGCCCGCGTCCTGAAATCGGCTCATGTCGGCCTGGTCGTTCTCATTGAGGCCAACGGCGTGGCGCGAAAGCGTGTCGAGAACAATCAGGCGAGGATTAACGGGTAAGACGTTGCGAATGAACTCGCTTAAATCCCGCTCGCTGGCGATTTGGGGCGGCTGTGCGACAAGGTAGAAATCCTCCGGCCAATCGAAACACTTGCCGATGCACTCGGCGCCGATGCGCTTTTTGAGTCCTTGAACGCCCTCGCCCGCGCACCACACAACGGCTCCCGCTTCAACGGCGCGGCCATGCCATGCAAGGCCCGCCGCAATGTGAAGCGCCATGCTTAAGCCGACGAAAGTTTTTCCGGTGCCCGACTCACCCCAAACCTGCCCAACGCTGTTTTCCTCCATCATGCCCGCGATTAGATACTTCTTGGGTTGCAGGGCTTGAATCGCTTCGCGGTTCATCAACGCGAAACGTGATGGCTTGCCTGGCGCGCTGCGTTGGAGTTCATCGAGCGCGTTCTTGAGTGTGTCTAAGATTTGGCCGGTGTCTTGGCCGCCCGCAATTGCCCGTCCCGCGTCTTGTGTCAGGGCATGGGCTTCGCGGGCGATTGAGAGGTTTTTAACGATGGCCGCATAAAATGGCGCTTTGGAAGCGGCGTCGCACTGGCTCACTGACATTTCCAGAAGGGGGAAAAAATTGTCGTCGCCGCTTTTGCGAAGTTCCTCGCCAACGCTCACTAAGTCAACGGGCTTTTGATCGTCGGCAACTTTGAAAATGGCCTCGGCGATTTTGCGATTAACCCTGTCCTCGAAATCGGCGACCGTGATTATGGCGCGCACGATGTCAATCTGCGCGGCGTCAATGAGCATCGCGCCATTGGTAGCGCGCTCGGCGTCACGGTTGAAAATGCGGTCTGCATTGGGCGCCGCGTCATTGGCGTGGCCGGTGGCGCTGTTTTTGGGCTGCGCGCCCTTGTTCCGCTCGCGCGGTGTGTTAGAATTATCCATAGTCTGTTGAACCTTTAGCCGTCTCCTGTTTGCAGCAGGGGCGGCTTTTTTATTTGCCGCCTGGCCCTCTCCTGATTTGAAATGCAAAAAGGGCCGGAAATGGGGTGACGCTACCCACTTCCGGCCCTTCTCGTATTTGAAATTCGCTTAAAGTCGCTGCGAGGTCTTGAAACCTTACGACGATTTAAGCATCCTTGAAAACGAAAACAGCTTTGGGCGCGTCACTGCCCCTCTGCGATCTATGACGCTCCGTTGTGCTTCCTTTACTTTGGTCGGTGGAGAAAGCTGGCGGGGCGTTTTCAATTCACTATCTATTTTTTTACTTTAATTCTCTGTTGACTCGGTAGTCACTGATTTGGTGTTTTCGAGAAATCCCCAAAAAAACCGCTTCTAAATCAACTATTCATCAGATTTAATTTTGCTTGTGCCTTTGGGTCGTCCTCTCGGTCTGATCGTTGCAATGGCGATGTAAGCGTTTGAGGCCTGAATTTCACTGGTAAAACGCCACTCGCGGCCCTTCTTTTTGAGTCCCCATTGTGTGGCCTTCTCTTTGAATACCTCTGTGGTGGCGTTCGGACTTCTGCCAAAGAAGGCCACGAAGTCGGCGACATCTAAAAATCCCTTGGTCTTGAAAATCTCGAAAAGCAGCGTTGATTTAAAATCGGGTGCGTGTTGGATTTCCAGTTTTCGGCGCTGCATCTCATTTTCGGCTTGCATCAAAGACGACTCTAAGCCTTCAATTTTTCGAGCAAATGGAAAGGCGTTTGATAGGCTGCGCGGCTGATGGAAACCCTCTTGGCGGTTTCTGGCTTCGATGCTATCCAACCACGTATCAAATCTGATTTTTTTGTCGCCATGAAACTCTAAGCGGGTGCGCCAAACTTCCAAAATATCGCACGCGATACCATCTTCTGACGGGAAAAACGTTGTGGAAAAAACTAATGCGGTGCCCTTTATTGTTTCGCGTCCTGGCGGCGTCACCCAGTTCGCCTCCGGCATAATGATTTGATAAACCAAATTGTCGGGGCCGGTTGTGCCGCTTTCACCATATCGCTGGCGTAAGTCGGCCAGTCTTTCCGCGTTTTCTGGCGCGTCTTCGTATTTGGATCTCATGCACAGCCAGAACCCCGACGGCTTGAGTTCAGGCGGCAATTCGCCGAAGTCAACTTGGTTCATCGAATCCCCAAAACAACTTTCCAAAGTGGCCGTGCGTCGCGTTTGACGGCGATTTGAGCCGCTTTAACCGGCTCGGTGTGTGCAACTCCATCCGCCGAAATTGCGAACGAAATCGGTGCTTCCGGCGCGGTCGCGGTGCCTTCGGTGAGCGCCTTGGGCATCGCTTTAAGTGCTTCCCGAAGTGCGGCGCGAAGTTCGGCTGCATCGCGGTCGCGTTGCTCCACCAGACCACGCAAAAAGCGATTTTCTTCCTTCAAATGCGCCAATAAATCGTCGCTTTCCTCTGTCCTTTGCGTGTCCTTTGCGGTTCCGGCGCGCGCAATGGACACTTCCGGCGCGTTGTCCATCGCGCTGTCCTTTGCGTGTCCATCACGCCCGTTTTTTGTCCGTTCCCCTTCCGGCACGGTTCCGGCGCGCTCCGTTTTTGTCCTTTGCGGTTCCGGCGCGATGTCCTTTCCGTTGTCCGGTGCGATGTCCATCGCGCTCGAATCGAGATGGACACGCCATGCCATGCCGCCCGCCGCGAGCGGTTCCTTTCGCGCTTCAATTTGCCCAGCTTTAATTCGCCGCAAAAGCGTCTTTTCGGACACATTCAGCGCCGCCGATGCCTGAGCCACGGAAACCCATCGGGCGGGCGATTCCTGGCTACTGGGCGCGGTTGTGGTGGCGTCGGGCATAGTGAGTTCAAAGCAGGGCGACAAATTCATCAACCGTTAAACCCGCCGCTCCAATGATTGCGCGCAAAGTTCCTGGTGCAACTGGGTTATGAAGCGGCACCGTAATTCCAGCGCCAGATCCGCCGTGCATTATGGCGTGACTGCCTTTCGTGCGGGCCTGATAGTAACCCTGTTTTTGCAGCGCTTTGATAACTTCGCGCCCTGAGACTTGTGGAAGAGAAACGGGCATGATTAGCGGCTCGCTGCGGGGATGGTCTGGCCCGATTCGAGCGCATCTTCAAGCCATAGTTCCATCGCTTCCTTGATGTTGGATAGGGCCTCTTCGACGGTTTCGCCCTGGCTGATGCAACCAGGCAAGGCGGGACATTCGACTGTCCACCAACCATTATTTTCAGGTGGCGAAACCAAAATCACGCGGCGTGGTGGCAAGCTCAAACCTGAAACTTCGGGCTTAACCAAAGTGCTGTAACCAGTGAGTTGTTCAAGTGTTGCGCTCATGCTGCCACTTCCTCAGCCTTGGCTTCGAGCGACACGCCTGCGCGCTTGGCGAGACGCTTGAACGAATCGAGCAATGACAACGTGCCTGGAAGACGACGCTCGCGCTCCATGTATCGAACGGCGCTTAGGCTGCAATTGATTTCCTGTGCCAGTTGCTGTTGAGTGAGTCCCAACTTCGCGCGAACCGCTTTAACGGCATCGGATGTTTGCCCGCCGCTTCCCGTTGGCCTTCCGCGCCCAGATGTCGGCGCCGTTTCATTGGTGGGGATTGTGTCTAACATGGCGCTCAGTATAGCGTCAAAAAAATACTTTGTGCAAGTGACAAAAACCCCTTGCAGAGTGTTTACATAGGTGTCAATATAAATAGCGTCAAGCAACAAAAAGGGCGCCTCTCCCGCTAAGAAAAAACGCCCTTCCCGCTTGCCAATTCCCGATTAGGAGTTAGCAAAATGCAAGTATCTCAAAGATACGGTTACACCCGTCCCGCCGCGATTGCGGCCCGTCTCTGCGCCCTGCGCGCCCGTCTTGTCCCCATTGCCTGCGCCGCCGCGCTCTGTGGCACCATTGCGCCCCCAGCCGCGCCGGTCGCAGTCGAAGACGCCCGCCCGCTCACCGATGCCGACGCGCCGCCCGAAATGGAAGTCGCGCCCAGCATCGGCACACCCGCGCCCTTAGAGACCGTTGAATCCCTCGCGCATGACTACGACGGGTTCCAAGCCATGCGCGCCCAGCACGTCCTGCTCATCGAATCGCACATCGTAGAGCGCGAGACCTTGCGCCGTGACCTCGAAACGCTGCACGCGGGCCAATGCGACGCCCGCGATTATGGCGGCGACTTCACTGCCGAAATAGAAGAAATCGAATCGCGTCTTCAAACCCTTGATGATTATCTGGTCTTCGAGCCGGACACGCCATTCATCTACGGCTTCGATGACTTATCGCCGGAGCGGTTGCAAACCCTCGTGCTGGCCTGATTCTGCTCGCGGCTATCTTTGTTCCGAACAAAGATAGACGCCCAACCCCCAAAGGAAACACCATTATGGAAACTGTTTTTACCCCGACTGCAAGCCTTCCCGAAATCAACGCGAGTGGCCTGTGCGAAATGGCCCGCCGCGCCGCCGTGCGCTCGGTTATCGAGCATGACATGAACGCTCTGCCCGTCGCAAGCCCTGGCTTTCGTGACGCCGTCATCGCCGAAGCCACGCACATTCTCTTCAAGCTGGCCTTCGACACCAAAAGCGGCCCGCGTGAAGACTGGGACAATGCCTTCGAGGACTTGCAAATTTACGAGATGGAACGGTCGCTCAAAGCGTTGCGAGTGCTGCGCTGTGTGACTGACGAACTGCACCGGCTGTCTCAAAGTGCGATGGACGAAATGAAGGACGGCTTCAAGGAACAGTGGAGCGAAATAAACGAGATGGCCGCAGAGTTTGGCGGCGAAACGCTCGTCGAAGATTATCCCGCCGACTGGCCGGAAGCTGCACCAGAAGCCGTTTGACTTTTCCTGCTGCTTCCAAATGTTGTAAATCGGCGGGGTAAAGTCGGTTAGGTGATTTGCGGCGGGTTTGAGATTTTCTGGCAATTCTGCCGAAAAATCCGAAACCACGTCTTTGACTGGCTGAACACTGCAACCTTCTTTTTGAGCAATTTCGTCAAGCGTATGACACGCCATCCACATTTCAAAAATCCGTTTATTGCGCGCTTCTTTTGAATCTTTATCAATCCGAGAAAGCCAATCGCGGACGGTGCGCTCTGAAACCGAAAGGATTTTGGCGAGGTGCTTGGCATTTCGACCAAAACACTACGGCGGCGCATGAAGGCGGGAGTTATCAAGCCGCTTCCAACTCCACCACTGCTTAAACAACCGGCAAAACTTTTGTTTTACCGTTCGGAAATCGAAAAAATCCTGAGACCGCGCTCCGAATAAGAGTGCGGTTTTTTCATAGTTCGGTTTCTTCCGGTTCTTGTCCGGCGTCGAGAGCGGCGACGACGCGGTTGTAGAGTTCCACGTCGCAGGGCAAAAAAGTGGTGTTCCACTGGGTTTCGATGCGCTGGCCCAGAGCGTCGTTTTCGTGGCTGTTTGGTGGGTTTAAAGCGCACTTGGTGAAGTCTCACGTTAGTCAGGTGCGGTTTTCCCGCACCTGACTCCTCGTTGGAAGCGCACTTGGGGGAAGTCTCACGCCCACGCGCGCGACGGTTTTGCTCACGTCGTCAACGGTGGTGAGCGCGCCGCTTTGCAGGGCATCGCAGAGTTGCGGCCATGTGGTTTCGGGGGCGCGGGAGACTTCGTAGAGGTGAGTGGCTTTGTCGGCAAAATCATAAGTTAACTTATGATTTTCCACTGCAAGATAAACGCGGGCGGCGGCGGTTATTTGAGAAATATATGCTTGCGTTTTCCCGATTTGACGACCGTAATTTGAAAGCCCACCTGTTTTACCGCGTCCTTTCTCCCCGAGCGTAACACTTCCCAGCGCGTGTATCCCGATTTCAAGCGGCGAAAGCTCGCCCTGCGCGTTGTCGGTTACGAGGCGCATATAGGCCTCGTCGTCGCTCATCGGCTTCACGCGCGCGACGGCTTTGCGCTCTGCGACGCTCACATAACAATAATTATCGGAGCAAGCCGTTTGGCATTAACACCCGCCCCAAACTTGGGCCGCTCATCACGCGCCGACGCCCGATTATCAGTAAGACGCCGGTTTCGTGGCAGATTGCGCGCTTAAAGCTCGCCAACTTCGGAGCCGCGAAACCATTAAATCAACGCGACTCGTTGTCCGCTCGGAACCGCGCCGTTCCCTTGCTTTGCTGTTTGGAACGGCCAACCCAAAAGCCGCACGCTGAGACCAGGCACGCGCCGCGGCGTCGGTGTTGGTGTCAAGGCCAAGTGATTCGCGTCCCTCATGGATAAGAACCTTCCACGCTTCGACACATCATCACGTCGTCCTGCTTCGACTTCGCACGCTCTGATGCAAGGCCGATGCAAGGCCGATGCAAGCGCACATTTAGAACCCGTTGGATAGCCGCGCCGCCAAGCCTCGAAAGCGCCTCAACGTGGCCTGCTGCCACGTCTCTGGGCCGGTCGCTGAGTGACTACCCCCTACCCCTTGTTTTATGATCGGGCATACCCTTCTCTCAGGGGCTATCAGACCCATTCAGACAAAAATTGCACTCTCGCAACTTTCCTTTAGGCCCCTCCATTCGAGCGTGTTTTGCGACGGCGGTTTACGTTGCCTTCATTTCATAGCGCGATTTGATTATTTCAGCCGCCACTGGGTTCGTCTTTTTGAGATGGGTTTGGAAGGTTTGGAAATCGTCATCGGATAAACGCTGCTCGAACGTTTTGTAGGTTGGCGATTTGGGAAGATTCAACGCGCGCCCGAAAATCAGCAACCGCTCCGGCACTTGCCGTTCGAGGTGAAGCGCGAGTCCGCGCTGGCCTTTGTTGAGATATAGTCGAAGCGCGAAGCACGCTAAAAGCTGGGGACGAGTGAAAAAGCGAACGGAAAACGCGCGCGAATAATCTCGCAAAGTCAATTCGGCGGCTGTCAAAATGTCACGAATCGCAAATAAACGATGTTCCCAGAGCATTTTTTCGATGAGTAAATCCCGCTCACGGTCGCGTAATCTATCGTAGTCCGCGATGGATTTAGCTAACCCTTCAGCGTCGTGTTTAAGCCACTTCCATACATGCGCACGCACGCCCGACGGTGCCCGACCCAGTTCTAACCACTTCGCCAGCATCGCTTCTATTTCATAATCCGACAGCTTGCGCCGCTTGTATTTTCGCTTTTCCATCTCAAATCACCTCCAAAGGTGCGGTTTAAGTCCGTGTTGCCTGCTCCACGCCGCCCACCACGCGCTCGGTTCTGGGGTGCATCGGAATGGTCAGCAAAATGGTCTGGGTTCCATCGCTGTTGTTGCCGACTTTCCCGACTTCGATGCCCTTGGCGTTGGTGACGTGCATTCCAGGGCCTTCGACGGGGACGATTCCCGCCGCCTGCTTCAAAGCCTCCCAGTCGGCGGCGTCCTGTTTAGCGGCCTCTTGCGCTGGTATCCGTTGGATGCGTTTGTTGAGCTTTCCGCCTTCCATCTGCGAGTTGATGGCGTCGCGGTCGTATTGCTCGCCCAGAGCGGCGTGTTTGCCCAGTGGATCGAAGCCGGTGCCGTAAAAACCGCTTCGCGCGTCGTCGGCTTTCGCGCGCTGCTCTTTGGATTTTTCAAACCACGCATCGCGGCGCTTCATCAACTGGCCTGCCGTCTCGCCCTGGGTTTCCTGTAAAACTTCGGGCGAAAGTCCGTTGCCTTCCTCGAGCCTTTTGTCCTCGTTGTCATTGGAGTGCTTTTGTCCGGCGCCTACGGCAAGGCCTGCGACAAGGACAGCCGCCGCCCCCAGAATTACGGGTGAAGCGAGAAGTCCCGCAACCACACCCGCCGCATCCGCGCCGCCCGCTCCTGCGGCACCTGCACCGGCTGCTCCTGCTGCTCCTGCCGCTCCTGCGCCTGCCGCGCCTGGAAGTCCGCCCAAAGCGCCACCGCCCAGTCCCCCGCCTACCGGCATCACGAAAAGCGGGTTCATCGGCGTCGCGCCCCGCGCGAAGTTGGTGCCAAACAAAACACTGCGCGGCCCCGCCATCTTGCTACTTTGCAGAAAGGGCAAGGCTTGTCCCAGAAGCCGTAAGCCCGCAACGCTCAGAACCGCACCGCCCGTCGCAGCTAAACC
>MWWB01000451.1_pt1 | contig 10272 bp, 8 predicted proteins | sample 1047291 | NCBI WGS metagenome assembly MWWB01 (sample SAMN06349976, study PRJNA376086) | soil metagenome | isolation source: MS4-1 sample Antarctic (ecotone) soil | place: Antarctica | reverse complement strand
TTGACAATCAAAGTTCATATATCAGCATCTATTATCTCAAGCCCAAATTACCACAGGTACAGTTTATTGTAAACGAAAGCAACAAGGGTTTTGCAAAAGCCTGCAACCAGGGACTGGCTATAGCGAGGGGTGAAAATATTTTATTCTTAAATCCTGATACTATTGTTACAGAAGATACTTTGGAAACTGCTATAAAATTTCTTAACCAGGATGAAAACATCGGAGCTATCGGCGTTCGAATGATAGATGGAAAAGGAAAATTTTTAAAAGAATCTAAGCGTTCTTTTCCCGGGCCAGTTACTTCTTTATTCAAATTGTTTGGCTTTGCCCGCGTCTTTCCGCGTTCTCCTTCATTCAGCCGCTATCATCTTGGCCATTTAAGTGAACATGGCAATCATGAAGTGGATGTATTGGCAGGAGCATTTATGATGATAAAAAAACAAGTGCTCCTAAAATGCGGAACGTTCGACGAAACATTTTTTATGTATGGAGAAGACGTGGACCTGAGTTATCGCATTCAAAAAGCCGGTTACAAAAATTATTATGTTGCCGATGCAGAGATCATTCATTTTAAAGGAGAAAGCACAAAGCGGGGCAGCCTAAATTATGTACGGATGTTTTATAATGCTATGAGCATTTTTGTACAAAAACATTATGGCGGCGCAAGGGCAGGCCTTTTTAATGCCTGCATTCATTTTGCAATCTGGTTTCGGGCCCTGCTTTCTGCGGCCGCAAAATTTATTAAAAAGGTAGGACTGCCTATTATTGATGCCATTTTAATTCTGCTCTGTTTTTTATTTATAAAAGAAGTGTGGGCAACTTATGTTCGTCCTGGAATTGATTACCCGGATCATCTGCTTTGGATTGCCCTCCCTTGTTTTACAATTGTTTATTTAACAGTTGCTTATTATGCCGGGCTATACAATAAAAAATATCGTAGCAAACAACTTATCCGTTCTACCACGATAGCAACATTAGTGCTGCTGGCTGCCTATTCCCTATTACCCGAACACTATCGTTTTTCAAGGGCCATTGTTTTATTTGGTGCATCACTCGCTTTCGTTGCGCTAACTGTTGTTCGCTGGATGATGCTAAAAGTGGGATTAGTAGAACAGGCACGAGAAACAAATCAACAACCTTATATTTTAATTGCAGGCTCTGAAAAAGAAATTGAAGAGGTAAAAGATTTGTTGCAGGATAATAAAAGAAATATGAAAGTATCAGGTATTATAACTGTTAATGAAGAAGAAGTAGGAGGAGGATTATCTCAATTAGAAAATGTTTATGCAACAGCAGCAACAATAAATGTAAAAGAAATAATTCTTTGCAGCGGAACGCTGACAAATAAAAAAATTATCGACATTCTTAAAAAAAATAAGGGCAACCTGCGTATCCGTTTTCATACTGCAGGCAGCGGAAGTATTGTGGGCAGCGATTCCAGCGGCACAAGTGGTGAAGTGTTTTCCACGCATACGCATTTTAACCTGGCAGAGCCGCATTACCGGCGATTAAAAAGATTGATAGACATTCTTACATCGGTCTTTTTTTTACTGACCCTTCCTATTCATTTAATTTTTGTAAAAAGCAAAGCAAGGTTTATAAAAAATTGCATCAATGTGTTTATAGGTAAAAATACATGGATCGCTTACGATCTATATAACCAAAGGTTACCAAAGCTTCGTAACGGTGTTTTAAGTTCAAGTCGATCTTCCGCCCAATCTCAATCGCTTCACATAGAAAATGCTCAAATGATAGATTATTGGTATGCTAAAAATTACCAACCTGTGCAGGATATAAAAACCATTTATAAAAATTACAAAAGGCTTGGCAGTTAATGCTGCTAAGGATGGAGCACAGTGTTTAACTTTAACTCTTAAATTGTAGCAACAACGGATGGCGAGGATCATAGATTTTAAATTACCAAAAGGACTTTCGGCCGCACTGCGGCTAACAGAGAACGATGGGCGCAGGCAACAATTAAAAGTGTTGAAAAAATTGTTGACAAAGGCAAGGTTTACAGAGTTCGGTCAGAAGTACCGCTTCGACGAAATATTATTTAGTAAACACATTGGAAAGAGCTTTCAGCAGTTAGTGCCGGTACATGACTACAATAAAATTTACGAAGACTGGTGGAAGAAAACCTTAGATGGTGTTCCCGATGTAACCTGGCCGGGAAAGATAAAATATTATGCACTTAGTTCCGGCACATCTGAGTCGGCCAGTAAATACATTCCTGTTACAAAAGAAATGCTTCGCAGCAACCGCGTAAATTATATCCGGCAGTTAATTTCCCTTCTTAGCTACGATCATTTGCCGCGCAATGCTGTAACTAAAGGCTTCCTGATGTTAGGTGGTGCAACCGATCTGCAAAAAGGAAAAGCGGGTTGGTTTGCAGGAGACCTCAGCGGCATTCTTGCAAAGAACCGCCCTTTTTGGTTCCAGACTTTTTATCAGCCCGGTGGTCGCATTGCAAAGATCCAGGACTGGAATGAAAAGCTTAATGAGATTGTAGAGAAGGCCCCGGATTGGGACATTGGCTATATTGTTGGCGTGCCTGCCTGGTGCCAGATGTGCATGGAGATGGTTGTTGAACATTACAAAGTTGAAACCATTCACGACATCTGGCCCAACCTTGGTTTTTTTGTGCACGGCGGCGTAGCATTTGAGCCATATAAAAAAGGGTTTGAAAAATTGTTGGGCAAACCAATTGTGTATATAGAAAACTATCTTTCAAGCGAAGGTTTTATTGGGTTTAAAGACCGTGAGTATGCCAAGGGAATGAAGTTGATATTGAACAACAACATCTTTATAGAGTTTGTTCCTTTTGATGATAAAAATTTTGATGCTGATGGAAAAATGGTAGACAATCCTGAGGCATTGATGATACATGAAGTAGAAAAAGGAAAAGATTATGCATTGCTCATGAGCACCAATGCCGGTGCATGGCGCTATCTTATTGGAGATACGGTGCGCTTTGTTGACCTCGCAAGGTCGGAGGTTGTGATCACGGGCCGAACAAAACATTTTCTTAGTCTTGTGGGTGAGCATTTAAGTGTAGAGAATATGAATAAAGCCGTGGAACTGGTAAGCGAAGAACTAAATATATCAATTCCTGAGTTTACTGTTGTGGGTTTTCCACACGGTAATTATTTTGCGCATAAATGGTATGTTGCCTGCAATGATGCGATAGATGAAAACATATTGCGGGATAAAATTGATAAACGCATTTGTAAATTGAATGACGACTATGCAGTTGAACGAGGCAGTGCGTTGAAAGATGTGTTTCTGCAAAAATTGCCGGAAGATGTGTTTTTAAAATTTATGGAACGAAAAGGAAAGCTCGGTAACCAGCATAAGTTTCCGCGGGTGTTAAAAGGAAAAATGCTGCAGGATTGGAATGAATTTTTGGCAAGTAAGAATTTATCTGATCATTAAAAAGACAGTAACAACTTTTCTGCGGGTTTCAATAACCTTCGTACTTCTATCTTCGTACCTCTTACTTATGACTGATGCATTGATAAAAGGAATAACATTAGGCTTGCTCTTAAGCATTGCAGTAGGTCCTATTCTTTTTACCATTATCAAACAAAGCATTAATAACGGGGTTAGGGGTGGATTAGCTTTTGTAATAGGCGTTTCGATTAGCGATATTTTTTTAGCAGTTGCGTCTAATTTTTTTACGGAATTGTTCAATACGCTTTTGGAACGCAAAGAGTTAGTTGCTATCATTGGCAGCATTTTCCTTGTTTCTGTTGGAGTATATTTTTTATTCTTTAAAAAAGTGCAGATAAACCAGGAAGGAAAACAACTGCTGGTATTCCGAAAAAGAGATTATGCGCAGTTAGTTCTTACAGGCTTGTTCATGAATATTCTAAATCCGTTGATCATTGGTTTTTGGTTGGCCACTTCCACAACATTTGCAACCGAACCTTTGAGGCAGCGCTTTTTAATTTTTTCCATTGCACTTTTGTTGGTGTTCGTTGCAGATATAGCAAAGGTGTTGCTGGCAAATAAGATCCGTCATAAACTAACACTTAAAAATATTCTTTGGATCAACAGGCTGAACGGCATCATACTAATTGGTTTTGGTATGGCGTTATTGTGGGGCTTACTATTTTATGGAGATAAGCTGGAACAATGATAAAAAAGAAAAATTCAGGCAATAAGGTTTGGCGATGGATAAGGCTGATTTTTTTATTTCTGTTCCTCTTTCAACTATTTTATATTATTCTTTTAAAATGGATATATCCACCGGTTACGCTTACGCAATTGGGTAGTTTGTTTAGCGATCAGGGTTTAAAAAGAGATTACGTGAATTATGATGAAATATCCTACAACATGAAGCTGGCAGTGATAGCATCCGAAGATCAAAAGTTTGCTATGCATAGTGGGTTCGACTGGAAGAGCATTGACAAAGCAATGAAACACAATGAAAAAAAGCCCAAAAAAGTAAGAGGGGCAAGCACTATTAGCCAGCAGGTTGCGAAGAATGTTTTTTTATGGCAGGGGCGTAGCTGGTTACGCAAGGGACTGGAAGTATATTTTACAAAAATGATAGAATGGATCTGGGGTAAAAAAAGAATTCTTGAGGTCTATTTGAATGTAATTGAAATGGGAAAAGGCATTTATGGAGTACAGGCAGCAGCTAAAAAATATTTTAAAAAAGACGCGGGCAAACTCACCCGTAAAGAAGCCGCTTTAATTACTGCCTGTTTGCCTAATCCTGTTAAATATACCGTCAAACCCGTTTCTCTTTTTGTGGCCTTTAAAAGCGGGTGGATATTAAAGCAGATGAGAAATGCGGAAGGGAATAAAGAAATAAAAAATTTGATCAGTGCAGCGCACAGTTCAACCAATACAAAAAAGAAAGGAGCCTAATAAAACCTCGTAGGTTTTTAAAACCTGTGAGGTTTGTTCGCGGTTATGTTTTTGCAAAAACCGAATCTATAATACTGGTAGCAATTTGAAACCGTTGGTGCGGGGCGCCGGAAATAATACTCCACTCAGCATTGCTGTTGATCAAAATGTCTTTATACATTTTAGCTAACTCCCGGCGTTTTTGAATGTCAGGATATTCTCGTAAGCCATCCTGTACCCATGGCAGGTCAATATCGCATAAAAAATAATGGTCGTATTTGCGGAGGGCAATTTGCTTTAAAATTGAGGTGTGGCAATTGTTGAAAGCCACTTCGCACCATACTTTCATTACATACATGTCCGTATCAATAAAGTATAAATTATTCTGTGCCTTTTTTAATAATTCATCTTCAAGTTGCAACTGGCCGGAGGCGATCTTTTGAAGATCGGGATATGTATAATTAATGCCGTTTTTTATTAAGTATTCACGTGCATACTCAGGGCACCACACCGTTTTGTAATGCGTTGCTAACTGTGTGCACAAAGTGCTTTTCCCCGTACTTTCTGGCCCTATGATGACAATTTTTTTCATGCAGGTTTTGTAATCATTTTTATTTCACTTGCTCTCCGCCTCCATTCTATTAATCCAAATATTGCCAGTATCAACAAAACAAAATAATACACGCTGGTAAACACCAAGCCCTTTACAAAGTAAAGCGGAATGGAACTAATGTTTGTAGCGATCCACCACCACCAGCTTTCCACTTTTTTCCGTGCCATCAGCCACATACCTGTAAATGCTGTTGCAGAAGCAAAGGCATCAGCCCAGGGGATAGCGCCTTCGTAAAAAACTTCTTTTAAATAAACAAGTAATAAGTAAATACAAACATAAATGATGGCAAAGAAGACAAACTGCTTGATCCACGCTCCCTTACGTGAAAAACTTATAAGCAACGCAGGTTGTTGATTATCGTTCTTTTTAGCCCAGACAATCCAGCCATAAATGCTCATTACGGTATAATAAAAATTTACACCTGCCTCGCCAATTAAATGGTATTTAAAACTGAGATACACAAAAATAATGGTGTTGATCAAGCCTATGGGATAAACAAGAATATTTTCTTTTTTAGAAAACCATACCGACACAATGCCCGTGAATACAGCTATGTATTCAAGAAAGGAAGTTTGCTTTATGCCTGCTAAAAACTGTTCAATCAATCTCTGGAACATACTACAAGATACGACCGCTTAAAAACCGCTTTATGCGACAGATGGTAAATAACACAACCCTTTATAAACTTTTATACCACTTTCCTGGATGTAAATAGACAACTCCCTTTTTAGTACGGAACTGTGTTGGCAGTTGTGAACGACCGCTTTGTGTTGTGGTCCACACTGAAAAATGAAGATGAGACAATGCCGAATAGCCTGTGCTGCCTGCTTTTGCAATTACCTGCCCTGCCTGCACCGTATCGCCAACATTAACAAGCGCTCCGTTGTATTGTAAATGCCCGTAAATGGCCCGCGAACCATCACTATGCTGGATAATAACCTGGTTTGCCCCACGTAGATATTTTTTATTTATTCCGCCTTTTGAAAATTCTTCCACAACCCTTACTACTACACCATTACGAGCTGCCGCAATCAAGGAGCCTTTCTTCATTTTAAAATCGAGGCCCAACCTTCCTTTATGAGAAAGCTGAGATTTATACCCCTGCATCATTAAATACGATTTACCTTTTGGGTACGGCAGGGAATAAATATGGCTATCATCGGTTTTTGCTTCATTGCTGCTTGCAAAGCGATGCTGCATGCCGCAGGAGCACAGGATTAAAAACATCAATACAAAAACCAATAACCGCATAGTAATAATTCAATAAAAGAAAAAGCTGCCTCAGAGACAGCCTTATCATATAAATCTAATAATCAAAAAAATCATAGTTTGTTTATTCCGCTTCGGCAACTACTTCTTTCACCTCCGGTATCATGCGTTTCATCATGCCTTCAATACCCGCTTTTAAAGTGATCATTGAAGAAGGGCAACCGCTGCAGCTTCCCTGCAGCATAAGGTTTACAACGCCATTGTTATAACTTTTGAACTGAATAGCTCCGCCGTCCATTTCCACTGCAGGCTTTACATAATTTTCCAATAGTTCTTTTACTCTCTTCACTACATCGTCATCATCGGCACTCACGGTGTTGCTGCTTTCCTGCTTCATGTTGGCCACTTCATCTTCATTTACTACCAGCTTACCTTCTTCAAGGTATTCTTTTAAAAACTGGCGAATAGATGGAATTACATCATCCCAGTTTGTGTCAGTTGTTTTGCTGACAGTAACAAAATTAGAAGCAATAAAAACTGCTTTGATGAACGGAAAACCAAATAGTTCGGTAGCTAAGGGCGATGGCTTTGCGCTTTCAATATCGGGGAGGTCAATGCTTTTGCCAGGGTATAAAAGTTTGTTGGCTACAAACTTCATAGTCTCCGGGTTTGGCGTCATTTCGGTATATATGCTGATTACGGGATTGCCTGTCTTTATCATGTTTCGCTGTTTGACAGCAAATTTACATAAAAGCAGGCTTGATGCTACAGGAATGGTATCCGCCTGGGATTTTTGGGAAAACACTTAACATTCCGTTTAGTACCGTTGAAAAACAGTTTGTTAATCAACAAGGTAATATCGCCAATCGCCATCATTATCATCGTGGCTTTCAAACGCTCCTTTCACTCTGCATAAGTCAAATGCATAGTCGTATTTTGCAAACTCACCTTTTAGATTATTTCTTAAACTATTCTTATCTTAAAGAATAATTTCCTCGAGTGAACCAAATTCTAACCATTGACTGAATGAGAGGCTATAATTATCGTCAATTTTGTGGTACCGAAAATCGAGCACACCCCATTATAGATGGCCTGGGAATTTCTTTCAAAAAGCCCGTTTTTAGATCATGAAGAGAGCCAGGATACTTACTTCTTTGTTTTTATAATCTTCAATAGCGGCAATTAATAGATTCGCTTTTTCAATAGATGCACTTCTGCTGTAATTACTTAACGGCTCCATAAAATAAACCCGTGTAAAAAAAGCTACCAGTGGAATTGTTATAAGATAAAGAGGCAGCGCATTGAATTGTCTTCCTGCAGTATTTTTTAATTTTCTGATATACTGTATTGCCCATTAAAGTAACTAAAATAAACATCAGGACTAACAAGCCAACCAGCAACACCACATTCAATGGGCCGATAGTAATACACACTCCAATTAGTAACAGAAAAAATATTGTGCTGTTCAATAAAACGTCGCCCGGTTGTCTTTAATGTCGGCAGCATTTTTCAACGCTTCCAACGGTGAGCGGTACTGTGCCTGCTGGCGGGCCTGCATCTGCAACATTTTACGCTGCTCATCTATACCGCCACTTTGCACAGGCGTAGTGCCAATACTTTCTACACGCAACACATATATACCCGATTGTCCTTCGATAGCTTCGGGAACCACCTTGCCTTTATTATTCTGATTGAAGCTGGCGCCTATTACTTTTGATTCAAAACCAAATGTAGGATTGGAGCCGTTAAAACGCAGGCTGTCTGCAACCTGTATAGGTTGAGCCAATGCTGTGGAAGCGGCTTCTAATGTTGTGATCTTTCCTAATTTTTGTTTTATCTGCTCTGCTTTCTTTTTGTTGCGCAATACAGGTTCAACAACTGCACGGGCTTTGGCAACACTCTGGGTTCCTGCTTCGTTTACTTCGGTAACCGCGGCAACTACATAGGCTGCGCCTACACGTTCCGGCTGCAACACATCGCCCTGGTCTGCTTCAAAAATGCTTCTTACCATTGTACGAGACGTACCCAAGCCCTGTATTTCAGATGCCCCGGGAAGGAGATCCTGCGCTACTAATTTATTAATGCCTTTACCTTTTAGATTCTTATCAAAGTTTTCGTTGAACGATTTTAAGCTGCTGCTGTTACCCGCAAATGCGCTGGCGGCGCTGCTGGCGGCATTGTCGGTTTCGCTGCTGGGAGTAATTGCTTTGGCCAGGTATGCTATTTTATAATTTGGCTCAGACCCTTTTTGCCCTAACACTTCTATAAGATGGTAGCCAAATTCGGTTTCTACAACACCCCTTGAACCAACAGGTTTTTCAAAAGCAAACTCATTGAACGCTTTTACCATTTGACCCTGAGGAAAATACTCATACACACCGCCTTTGGCGGCACTGCCCTGGTCGTTGGAAAGCTGCATGGCTAATGAATCGAAGTCTGCTCCATTGTTAATTGCTGTTTCAATACTGTCAATTCTTTTTTTGGCGGTGCTGTCATCTAATAATACACGTTGCGCCTGCGGGTCAACCGTTTGAATTAAGATATGCCTTACCCTGGCTGAATCAGGTAAAACTTTTTCATCTATTTTTTTAGCTAACACATAAGAACCGCCATCTAAATAAGGGCCGTAAACCCCGCCATCTGCTAAAGCAAAAATCGAATCTTTTGCCTCTATCTGTATTTTAGAACCGGCAACGTACGCATCTAAAAACTCAATGGAGCTGCCCTGTTGAACTATATATGAAGGCGCATCGGTTGTTGTTTCCAAACCTTGCTTTAGCAATGCTACCTGCTCTCTCACTGCTGCACTATCTGGTGCTGTAGGCGCTGCATCAAATACAACATAGTTAATAGTTCTTGCTTCTTCTTTTTGATCAAAATCTTTTTTGTTATCGTCAATGTAAACCTGTATGTCTTTATCACTTATGGTAACAGCACTGTCCGGTATAGAAGTATAAGGAGCCATTACATAAGAAGTGCGGGCAATTAAACTATTATCAACATTTTGTTTTTCTAAAAACCATTTTGGAAAATAGTTGCTGTTGGTTAACAACGATGTATATTTTTCTACTTTGCGGCTGAACATCAGGTTCTCCAGGTAATCGTTTAACTGGGTTCTTTCTTCCGGTTTTCCGCTCTTTCTTATATTATTAATTAATTGAGAAGCCTGGTTGGCATCGTACACACCTGTATTTGGATCTGTAAAACGTTGCTTTAAGTCTTGCGGAGGATTTGCGCCGAATAACAGATCAGTCAACTCTTTTTTACCAACCGTCATTCCTAATTCTTCAAACTGCTCATCCATTACGGTTTGCATCACCTCGCCGTTCCATACATTTTCCTGCAGTTGTTCCCGCGTATAACCTTGTTGTTGCGCAGCAGCTTCCTGGGCTTTTACTTTGCGCTCAAAATCAATGTAATCAATTTTATCTCCATTTACACTTCCAATAGTAGTTGAACTATTTCCTATTCCGCCGCGACCGGAAAATGCATCCATCATAATAAATCCTAAAAGAGAAATACAAATGGCTACTACGGCCCAACGTGCATATTTATCCCTAATACTTTGAATTACTGACATAAGTGGCTTTGTA
>MWWB01000450.1_pt1 | contig 10273 bp, 12 predicted proteins | sample 1047291 | NCBI WGS metagenome assembly MWWB01 (sample SAMN06349976, study PRJNA376086) | soil metagenome | isolation source: MS4-1 sample Antarctic (ecotone) soil | place: Antarctica | reverse complement strand
ATAATATTATCAATCGTTACACCGGTAATCAAAAAGTATAAGATAATGGACTTGTCTCCCCCGCTCTGGTACTTCAAAATCATTACATACTTATTTATTGCACACTGATGAATACTTTTCTCAACAAATGAGGTAGTAAGATGGAACATTTTTTATGTAGTAATACCTCTGTACTTACTATGATTTATATTAAAAATTGATTTATGAGATTTACGGATAAGGTTTGTCTGATAACAGGGGCAGGTTCGGGTATTGGAAAAGCAACGGCATTGCAAATGGCTAACGAAGGTGGTAAAGTATTGGTAATAGATAGAAACCCCGAGGGCGGCAAAGCTACAGTTGACGAAATTACAAATGCAAAAGGTACAGCGCTTTTTAGCCAAACAGATGTAGGTAAAGCTGAAGATATACAACGTGCAGTAGATATAGCTTTGCAAAATTGGGGAAGGATTGATGTTTTGGTTAACAATGCAGCTATGATGACCTTTAAAAAAATTGTCGACCTCTCTATAGAAGAATGGGATATGGTAATGTCAGTTAACCTTCGGTCAGTTTTTCTATTTTGCAAGTTGTGCATTCCTCATATGAGTAAGGGAGCTATTGTAAATATTAGTTCGGTTCATGCACATGCTACTACGGCAAACGTGGTTCCTTACGCAAGCAGTAAAGGTGCAATGGAAGCTTTTAATCGGGGAGTAAGTTTAGAGTATCCGCCTTCCCAACTAAGAATAAATTGTGTTGCCCCCGGTGCCGTAGATACTCCTATGCTTTGGAATAATCCAAATATAAAAAGTGGTAAAGAGGTAATTGAAGGCGCTATAGGTAAACCTGAAGAATTAGCCGCTGCCATTTGTTTTCTCGCATCAGATGATGCGAGTTACGTAAATGGAACTACTCTTATAGTAGATGGCGGAAGACTTGATATTCTATAATTAAATACTCCGGGAATGTTAACGCACGAATTCATGTTTACTACAGGTATTGAAAATAGTTATCCAACTATTGCTTTGCCTGATGGCAGTATAAAGCGAATAGATGAGATGGAAAAAGCAGGCCATTATAAATATTGGCAAAAGGATTTTGAATTAGTGCAGGCTCTAAAAATCCCTTATCTCCGCTATGGTCCGCCATATTATACAACTCATTTAGGTCCGGGTAAATATGATTGGGAATTTGCTGACATGACTTTTAAACGCCTAAAGGAATTAAATATTACCCCTATAGTCGATTTGTGTCACTTTGGAGTTCCTGATTGGATTGGCAATTTTCAAAATCCGGACTTTCCTGTTTACTTTGTTGAGTACGCAAAAGCATTTGCAGAACGTTTTCCGGATCTTGTTTATTATACTCCTGTTAATGAGATTTTTATAGCCGCCACATTTTCTGGTTTATACGGATGGTGGAATGAAAGGCTTACCAGCGAGAAAGCTTTTGTAACTGCCCTAAAGCATTTGTGTAAGGCTAATGTTTTGGCAATGCAAGCAATAGTTAAGGTGCAACCCAATGCTATTTTTATCCAGAGTGAGTCATCAGAGTATTATCATCCAATGAAACCTGAGGCACAGAAGATTGCTAACTTTCTAAACGAAAAAAGATTCCTATCTCTCGACCTTACTTATGGCTATCCTATTTCTGCCAGAATGTTTGAATACCTTCTTAGTAACGGTATGACAGCAGAGGAATATCATTGGTTTGAAGAAAACCAGCTTAATGCAAGATGTATAATGGGTAACGATTATTATGTAACTAACGAGCACCTCGTACGGCCAGACGGAACAACCTCGGCTTCAGGTGAAATTTTTGGTTATTATGTAATTACGCATCAGTATTACAGCCGGTATAAGCTACCGATCATGCATACTGAAACAAATATTTGCGAGCCAAACGCTGTACAATGGTTTTATAAAGAGTGGGCAAATGTCCACCAGTTAAAGATGGACGGTGTGCCTGTTGTAGGGTTTACATGGTATAGTTTAACTCATCAGGTTGACTGGGATACTGCATTGCGGGAAGATGCGGGGCGGGTAAATACATTGGGCCTCTACGATTTAGACAGGAATTTAATGCCTGTAGGTCGTGCTTATAAAAAGGTAATTGAACAATGGAGAGATGTTTTAGTGGCAGAAAGTTATGGCTTGAACTTTTAGGATTATAGTTACATTCTTTTGTTTTTATCCATTAATTTGTCTGTTTCATCCTCTATGTCTTCATGGTTCACTTCTTCAGGTGAAGGATCTTTAATATATCTTTCTGCTTCGTTACTAATATTTTGAGCCGGAACTCCTCTTTCCTGTATGTCCTCCCATTCGGCACTTTGCTCGCTTATACCTTCTTTTTTACTAACTACCCCGGTTTCTACCTTTTGTCCAATATTACTTGTATTGCTTGGATCAACAGGTGTTTCGTGTCCCACAGGATTATTTGGGTTTGTCAAATGTGCATTTTCTGTAAAACCTTTATTATTATCCATATAAACAATTTTATTATTTAATCACTACTTCAACTCCCGGAACTTACTAATTCTACGGGCTTTGAACCTTTAATCATTGCATCTATCTCTGCCGGTGTTTCAGAAACTTCCAAACCGAATTTTTCTGTAAAAAATAACTGCGTAACTACTAAACCCTCTTTATTTTGTTTTGCATAATAATACAATATTTGATTTGCATTTATATGAACTGTCGTTCCAGCAAGATCTAATCTTATAATTACAGGTTCCATAATATTCATTTAAAAAGATCATATAAAATAATCAGGCCATTCCCTTTATAAATTCCTTCCATTGCAAAAAGTTAAAAGCTCTTGATAATTCTTTAAGTTCTGGCGAGCGCTATGCTTTTTTATACCTACATTATTTATTTTACTTTCAAAAGCATTAATTTAGAGAGTTATATTTTGACGTATAAAACACATTATTTTGACTTTTAGAGATTTTGGATTTGATAACCGTTTAGTGGAAGGAATAGATGCAACAGGATATGATACTGCGACCCCTATACAAGAGCAAGTAATTCCATTAATACTTAAAGGCAAAGATATTATTGCATCTGCGCAAACAGGCACCGGTAAAACTGCCGCATTTTTGCTTCCTTTAATAAATAAAATCATCTCTGGCGGAGATAGTGACCATATTAATGCACTAATAATCGTTCCCACGAGGGAATTGGCAATACAGATTGCTGAAAACCTTGAAGGTTTATCTTATTTCACTCCGATTAGTTCTCTTGCCGTATATGGTGGAGGTGATGGAGCCTCTTTTGTCCAGGAAAAACAGGCTTTATCTAAAGGTGCAGATATAGTAATTTGTACACCAGGACGAATGATCGGCCATTTAAATAATGGTTACGCAAAATTTAAAAAACTCGAATACCTTGTTTTAGATGAAGCTGATAGAATGCTGGATATGGGTTTTAACGATGACATTATGAAGATTATTTCTTTTTTACCCCAGAAGAGGCAAAACCTTCTTTTTTCGGCTACTATGCCTTTTAAAATAAGAGACCTTGCAAAAAGAATTCTTCATGAGCCTGTAGAAATTAATATTGCCCTTTCAAAACCCCCGGAAAAAGTTAAGCAAGAAGCATTTGTTGTATACGATACTCAAAAACTCCCATTAATTAAATATTTACTAAAGGCCCAAGACTATAAAAGTGTTTTAATTTTTTGTTCGAAAAAGCATACAGTTAAAGAACTAACAAGAGATTTAAAAAAGTCAGGGTTTTCAATAGATGAGATTCATTCAGATTTAGAACAGGACATCCGTGAACGTGTTTTATCAAGTTTTACTAATGCACGTCTTAAAATATTAGTAGCTACAGATATACTCTCAAGAGGAATACATATTGATAATATTGACCTGGTTATTAATTACGATGTACCAAATGACGGAGAGGACTATGTGCATAGAGTAGGCCGGACTGCGAGGGCTGAAGCTGAAGGAAAAGCTTTCACTTTAATTAATGAACGGGAACAAAGAAAATTTGCTGCAATAGAATCTTTAATCGGAAGAACAATAGATAAGGGAACAATACCAGGACAATTAGGTTCAACGCCTGTTTATAATCCCTTAGCAAAGCAGGAAAGAAATAAAAATTTCAGGCCTTTTAAAGCAGCAAGAAATAAAAGTAATTAACGAATTACCTTCCCATATATACCATAAGTATTTGAACATCACTTGGATTAACACCGCTTATCCTGCTTGCTTGTCCTAATGTCCGCGGTTTTATTTTAATGAACTTTTGGCGCGCCTCATTCGAAAGAGAGATCAGTTTCTCATAATTGAAGCTATCCGGAATAATTAACTCTTCTAATTGACTCATTTTTTGCACCAGTTCTTTCTCTTTACTGATATAGGTGTCGTACTTCACCTGCACCTCAGCCTGTTTCAAAGTTGGAACATCATACAAATTAAGAACTGAGGCTAATTTGCTTGAAGTATCTAACATATTATTCAGGTCAACATCTGGTCGTAACAGTAATTGACTTAGTCTTTGTTTTTGAGCTATCGGAGCAGATCCTATGCTTTCCAAATACATATTAATTTCATCGGGTTCAACTGCGTACTCTTTCATTATTTCCTTAATCTTCTCTACACCCTCTTGCTTTGCTCTTACTTTATCCATTCTTTCTTGCGACGCAAGGCCTACTTCGTAACTGCGTTCCGTTAATCTTAAATCTGCGTTGTCTTGTCGCAACAGTGTTCTATACTCGGCGCGGCTTGTAAACATCCTGTAAGGCTCGTCAGTCCCCTTGCTAATTAAATCATCAATCAGTACTCCGATGTAAGCCTCGCTTCTTTTTAAAATAAAAGGCTCTAACTCCTTTGCCTTTTGATGTGCATTTATGCCCGCAATTAATCCCTGGCATGCAGCTTCCTCATATCCGGTGGTTCCATTAATTTGTCCTGCAAAAAACAAATTCTCAATTTGCTTCGTTTCAAGAGAATACTTTAACTGAGTAGGCGGAAAATAATCATATTCTATTGCGTACCCAGGTCGAAACATTTTACAATTTTCGAAGCCGGGAACCAGTTTCAAGGCCTTGTGTTGAACATCTTCTGGTAAGGAGGTCGAAAAACCATTTACGTAAATTTCTACAGTATTAAATCCTTCTGGTTCTACAAATAATTGGTGCCTGTCTCTTTCTGCGAACCTGTTAATCTTATCCTCTATACTCGGACAATATCTTGGTCCTACCCCTTCAATTCTTCCCTGATACATCGGACTTTTATCAAATCCTGTCTTTAGTATATCATGTACTTTCTGGCTAGTATAAGTAATATGACAACTTCTTTGCTCACTAACAGCTATCTTCTTCGTTTCCAAATAAGAAAATCCAACAATTTCATCATCACCCTTTTGTTCCTCCATCTTATCGTAATTCAAGCTTCTCCCATCAATTCGGGGTGGTGTTCCAGTTTTTAATCTGTCACTTTCAAATCCAATTTCGACTAACTGTTCTGTTATACCGATAGAAGCTTTTTCTGCCATTCGTCCTCCTCCGAATTGCTTCTCACCTATATGAATGATCCCATTTAAAAAAGTACCACTGGTTATAACTACGCATTCGCTAAATATTTCATGACCCAGTCCTGTAACTACGCCACTTGCCTTACTGTTATTAATTATTATGGATCTCACATTGTCTTGGTAAAAATCAACATTAGGAGTTTTCTCCAACATTTCCCTCCACTTAGCAGCAAATAACATTCTATCATTTTGTGCACGAGGGCTCCACATAGCCGGTCCTTTACTTCGGTTAAGCATTCGAAATTGAATTAGACTTTCATCTGTTATAATTCCACTATAGCCTCCTAAAGCGTCTATCTCTCTAACAATCTGCCCCTTTGCAATTCCTCCCATCGCAGGATTACAACTCATTTGAGCTATCGTTTGCAAATTCATAGTTATTAGCAGCACTTTACTTCCAAGATTAGCTGCCGCTGCTGCTGCTTCACTTCCTGCATGCCCTGCTCCTACTACAATTACATCATACTTCTGAAACATGGTAATATTTGTGACAAAGTTATTTTACTAATCTCTTATTTAATTTAAATACTGTTTCACGTGAAACATTATTAAGGGTTCTGGTTGCAGGAGAAATCTTGCACGACCATGAGATAATTATTGGAATATGCCGAGATGCCAATTCCCATTTCGCTAAAAGAATCATTTAATAATGATAGGCGATGCCCCAAATCTGGAACCCCTTGGTCAATGTACAACAGTACTAAACCTAACACTGCATTTCGAGGCCCAAAACTTATATTCTCCCCAGCACACTTTTGTATGCTCGCTTTTTGAACTCTATCCTGGAATGTACTTCCATTAGGAGAGGTATGAGAAGGATTTGCTTTTATACTTGCCAATGAAGTTGCGTGCTTTTGAGCCATATTTAATAAAGCATTATTAGGTTTCAAAAAAGGCAAAGTATTAATTAAATACAGGTCTTTTTTTAAACTTTTGGTATACTGACTTTGCATCTCCGGGTACACCTTAAGAAACGGGCCCACTACACTATCCCAAAAACGTTTAGGATTAGAGCGACTATAATTAGTCCAGTAGAACCATTCCGTTTGATATTCAGATAACGAGTAATTGCTAGCAGATGACTTTACAAATTGATCGACCTTATAATCTCTTCCCGGAAGTGTTGGAAAAGGTTTAACCTCCATTTTTACTGAGCCGGAATGTTGAGCTAAAAGACTAAGAGGTAAAAGGAGTGCAAGAAGAACATGTTTCACGTGGAACTGCTTTTTAATTTTTCATCAAATAACGACAAATAGTGGTCTTCTTTTAGCCTGATGATTGTTATTTCACTTTTCTTTTTGTCCGTATAGCCACATAAGTGTAGGGACCCGTGAAAAATTACCCTCCTCAGTTCATTGGAGAAAGGTTTTTGGTAGAGTTTGGCATTAACTTTTACCCTTTCGACACTTATATATACTTCGCCTATTATTTCTTCTGCAACCTCAGATAAGTTAAAGGTGATAACATCTGTAAGGGTATTATGACCCAAATATTCCAAATTCAACGTAAGCAGATGATCATCAGTAGTGAACACATAAGTTAGAGCAGCAAGATTTTTCTGCTCCTCTTTAAATAAATAATGAACAAAGGACTTGAGAAAATTTTTATTAGAAACTGGTACTGAGGGAATACCAGCAGCATAAAATTTTATTATTGCCATAAAGATGAATGCTGTAAAACAGAAGTAAATTATACATTTACTTTCTTGTAGAGACACAAAATGAAAAGATTATCCGAGATTAGAATTGGCCAAACTGTAGTGATCCACTCCTTTGAAAAAGACGACATTTTTATTAAATTAATGGAAATGGGTTGTATTCCGGGTGAAAAGGTAAAGGTTGAACAAGTAGCTCCTTTAGGAGATCCTATTTCAATTTCTGTTTCCGGATATATTTTAAGCCTTCGTCTTAATGAAGCAGAAAAGATAATTGTAGAAGAAATATAAATCTAAGTAATGAAAATTGGTCTCCACTTTGGTTCTTTTAATCCAATTCACATCGGTCATTTAATAATTGCAAGTTATATTGCCAATAATACAATGGTGGAGCAGGTTTGGCTGGTTGTATCCCCACAAAACCCCTTAAAGCCCTCAGGCAGTTTGCTGAATGAATATCACAGACTCCATTTGGTACAAGTGGCAGTAGAAGATGATCCTCAATTAAAATGGTCAGACATAGAATTCCGGCTTCCAAGACCTTCTTATACTATAGATACCTTATCATATTTATCAGAAAAATATCCTAATAACGAATTCTCTTTAATAATAGGTTCAGACAGTTATATGAACTTACACAAATGGAAAAACTCGGAGATTATCAAAAGAGATTATAACATTTATGTTTATGAACGTCCAGGGTTTATAGTAAAATCAGAATCAAAAAAAATGCACCTTTTAAAGGCTCCGCTGCTTGACATTTCGTCAACAGAAATAAGAAAAGCAATAAAAAAAGGGAAATCTGTACGATACTTAGTACCGAACAGTGTATTAGAAGAAATAGTAAGGAGCAATTACTATAAATAAATTTTATAATAACCAACCCATCAGCAAGAAAAAAATAACAATGAAAGGAGAGGGAATTTTAGTGAAACCTAACAGCACAACAGTAAGTAAAAATGCAATTAAGTAAGACCAATTAAAAGGAGCAGAAATAGAAGTAAATAAAAGAAAAGTTGCTGCCCACATGATGCCTACCACTACCGCATTAATCCCTTCCATAGCCCGGAATACTATTACGTGCTGTTTTAATTTATTCCAGATAGGATAAAAAAATAGCACTAAAAGTAAACTTGGTAAAAAAATAGCTATTGCTCCAATAATACATCCAAGTATTTGATAAGTTGGCCCCATATCCCGCAATACCATACCTCCTATAAATGCTGCTATAGAGAAGATAGGACCAGGAAGAGCCTGAACCATTCCTGCACCTGTAAGAAAATCTCCGGCATTTAAATACTGTGTTTTAGTTCGTAATACATATTGCTCGAACATCATAGGAATTAAAACTCCTCCTCCTCCAAATACAAGACTTCCGAAACGATAGAAATTTTCGAACAGGTTAACGGGTTTACGCAATTCCCATTGATTTATTCTTGCCATTTCGCTTAAAACACCTGCTAAAAGAAATATCAATAAAAAAAGCCAAAGATTACTCCAGTTAATTGGCTTAGGTTTTTCGATAAAGTTTGGAATTCTTTTATTGCTAAAATTGCTAATAACCCCACCTATCAAAATCAAACTAGGAAACACCCACGGAGATTTTCCTAATATGGTTATTATAACTGCACCTATCATTATGAAAAAAGTAGCCTGATGCTTTATAAAAATTCGATAACTCTGAAAAGCAGAATATGCGAGAAACCCCACTGCCATGGGTTGAATGAACCGAAAAACTTTCTCTTTAAAAAATTGATTATCAATGTAATATAAAACAAAGCTCAGGCCTCCCATTAAAATACAGGCAGGTAATATCCAAATTAACAGTGTTAAGGTTGCTAACCAAATACCTCCTCTTTTGTACCCTATTAAGGTAATAACCTGACTACTGCTTGCCCCAGGCAGTAATTGTACAAAAGCGTTCAACTCCATTAATTCTTCTTGAGAAATATAGCTTTGGTTTTGGACAAACAATTTATGCATTCGAACTAAATGCATTTGTGGACCACCAAAAGCCGTAAGACTGTGAACTAAAACAGTTCTTAAGTAGGTTATATGACGAACTAAGACCAATAGGCCGGTAAGTTACTTTATGAGAATAGATGGACAACCTATTTTTTTAGACCAATTTCTCTTAGCCTTTCATCTAAGTATTCTCCTGCAGTAGCATCAGGATAAGTCTTAGGATGATTTTCATCGACACAACTTTCAAGACATGCTAAACTCATTTCACTTCGCGGGTGCAGAAAAAAAGGCATTGAAAAGCGGGAAGTGTGCCATAGTTCCTTTGGTGGATTAACTACCCGGTGTGTTGTACTACGCAATTTATTATTCGTAAATCGTTGTAACATATCTCCTACATTTACAACAATTTGCTCTGGTAGTGAAGTAACCCCAACCCATTCATTTTGTTTTGTAAGTATTTGTAATCCATCGGCGCTTGCTCCTACTAATAAAGTAATCAGGTTTATATCTTCATGTTGCTCTGCACGGATAGCACTTTTTGGCTCAATTGTTATTGGCGGATAATGGATGCAGCGTAAAATACTATTCCCGTTGTGAACATGCCCGTCAAAAAAATTTTCATCCAAACCTAAATACAAAGCGATAGCTTGTAATAGAGCAGTACCGCTCTTTTGAAAATTTTTATATGCTTCGTAAAGCGTTTTATTAAAACCTTCAACTTCATCAACTTTTACATTTTCCGGATATTCAGATTTTATAGGATCGTTATCCTCTACGTTCTGTCCGTATTGAAAAAATTCCTTGAGATCCGGGGCTTCACTTCCTTTTGCGTGCTCCCGGCCAAAGCTCGTATATCCTCTTTGACCTGCTAAACCGGGAACTTCATATTCCAGTTTTCTTTGAGAAGGCAACGAAAAAAATTGCTGTACATACTCGTACAGATTAGAAATTAACGAATCTGATACACCATGATTTTTAACAGCTACAAAGCCAACTTCTTCATAGGCTTTTCCTAATTGTTGTACAAAAGCAGCTTTGCGTTCAGAGTCGCCACTTAAAAAATCGGCAAGATCTACGACAGGTATTGACATAACAATTTATAAATTTAAAATAACGAGGATCGCAA
>MWWB01000449.1_pt1 | contig 10286 bp, 9 predicted proteins | sample 1047291 | NCBI WGS metagenome assembly MWWB01 (sample SAMN06349976, study PRJNA376086) | soil metagenome | isolation source: MS4-1 sample Antarctic (ecotone) soil | place: Antarctica | reverse complement strand
TATCTTAAAAAATACCATGAAGAACCTGCATAGCCTGGCATGGTGTTAGTTTCCCTCATCCCCTGCCCCTTCTCCGCAAGCGGAGAAGGGGTTTTCGAAATCAGTGTCTCAAAGTCTTCTTCAACCGTTTGGATATTTTCAATTTCAATGTTTTTTTTAATTGTAGTTAGAACATGATTTATGTCATTTATAATTTCGTTATTGGTGAAACGAATAATCCGAAAACCAATTTCAGTTAATCCTTTTGTTCGTTCTTCATCGTAGGTTTTTTGCTCTTCATTCTCATGGTAACCGCCATCTACTTCAATAATTAATTTATTCTGCAGTGAGATGAAATCAGCTATATATGATTCAATTGGATGTTGCCTTCTGAATTTTACACCTATTTTATTATTTCTTAATTGCTGCCAAAGTTTATCTTCCGCTTCTGTATATTCTTTCCTCATAAACTTCGCCAATTCATATTGCATTGGAGATAATACTCTATATTTTGGAACTAATGCAGCACCCTTCGCATTTCCCTTCTCCACTTGTGGAGAAGGGTTAGGGTTGAGGGGCACTTGTAGAGAAGGGTCAGGAATGAGGGAGTTAGGGTTAGGGGAGTCGGCGATGAGCACCCATTCCTTTATATTCGCCAAAGGTCCTTCCCCCTCAGGCCCAGGTCTATAACTTTCAACATGCGGCAATTCAACAGGCAATTCTTTTTCATCAACCGCGTACGCAACTCCGTTTTTGTAAATAATCGGAAAAGGCTCACCCCAGTATCTTTGGCGGCTAAAACCTGCATCCCTCATTTTATAATTCACCTGCCTTTTACCAATTTTCAATTCATCAATTTTTTTCAGAACAACAGGAATAGCATCTTTCATTAGCACTCCATTTAAAAACCCGGAATTGGTTAAATTAGCTTCTTTGGTTGGGTTTGCTTCTTTACCATTAAAATGATCGCCTATTATATTTGTAATTGGAATATTAAAATGTTTTGCAAAATTAAAGTCCCGCTGATCACCACAAGGCACAGCCATTATTGCCCCGGTACCGTAACCCGCTAAAACATACTCTGATATCCAAACAGGAAGTTTCCTGCCATCAAACGGATTGAGTGCATACGAGCCGGTAAAAGCACCAGTAACTTGTTTTACTTCTGCTAACCGTTCCCTTTCACTTCTGCTTTTTACATAAGTGAGATAACTCTCAATTTCATTTTGTTGCCCGGCGGTGGTAAGTAACGGCACTAACTCATGCTCGGGTGCAAGTACCATAAAATCAACACCAAAGATTGTATCCGGGCGGGTGGTATAAACCTGTAATCCCTCATCCCATCCTTCTTCCCCGGGGGAGAAGGGGCTTCTATTCATATTAACCGAGTTCTGGTATAGTAAAATTTCTTCATTGCCTTCTTCACTATCCGCTTCGCTCGCATTTCCCTTCTCCACCTGTGGAGAAGGGTCAGGGTTGCTGGGGTTACGGATGAGGGGGAATTCTATCTCCGCTCCCTCACTTCTTCCAATCCAGTTTTTTTGCATTTCCTTCATGGCCTCGGAAAAATCAACAGTCTCTAGTCCCTGTAATAATCTTTCAGCATATGCAGTTATTCTTAAATACCATTGGCGCATTTTCTTTTTCTCAACCGGATGTCCACCGCGTTCGCTTACGCCATTTATTACTTCATCATTTGCCAATACAGTTCCTAAAGCTTCACACCAGTTTACTTCACCAAAAGCTGAGTAAGCAAGGCGGTACTCCATCAAAATATCCTGCTTTTTTGCTTCATCAAAGTTTTTCCAATCTTCTGCTGAAAAAGAGTTGGATGTTGATTGTCGATCGTTGATTGTTGTAGAACCCTGCTCTTCAAACAAGTTTAGCAGGTCTTCGATTCTTCTTGCCTTATTAAGCTTTTTATCAAACCAGCTATTAAATATTTGCAGGAAGATCCATTGCGTCCATTTATAATATTTAGGATCGCTGGTTCGTACTTCACGGCTCCAATCGAAGCTAAAGCCTATATTATCCAACTGACTGCGAAATGTATTGATATTGTTTTCTGTAGTGACAGCAGGATGCTGCCCTGTTTCTAAGGCGTATTGCTCAGCAGGTAAACCAAAACTATCATAACCCATTGGGTGCAATACATTAAAGCCTTTAAGCCTTTTATATCTTGCATAGATATCGCTGGCAATATAACCTAATGGATGACCAACATGAAGGCCTGCACCACTCGGATATGGAAACATATCCAATACGTAGCATTTAGGCTTATCCGACGTATTACTCACATGATAAATGCCGGCTTCTTTCCATTTTTGCTGCCAGTATTTTTCTATTTGTTTAAAGTTATAAGTCCCCTTTAAATCCCGTCCGGCCACATCATTTGGGCCGGCTTGCGCAACTGCAGGCGGGGAGACTTCCGAACTTCTTTCACCATCTGTTTCTTTCATTATATGAAATCATTTCCTGTTAAATTAAGTTGCCGAAGGTATGCAGTACAAGTGAGTACGCAACGATGTTGCCTTGGAACTCAAATGCATGCTCCCAAAAAATTTTATTGTGAAAAAAATGTTATAAGCTATCTCATCTTTACTACAAACTATACTGCAAAATATTTTAGTAATATAATTGCAGTCTTAGCAAAAATACAAACATGTATAAAAACAATTATTTTTGCCCGCAATTAAAATATGTATCAATCTGGTAATCATTAAACTGATTAAAGTTAATGGCTCAATTTGGTAAAGCTTCAGCAAAGCGTGGTAAACCTTCTTACATATATGCCATAATTGGTGTTGCTTTAGTATTATTTCTATTTGGGCTAGTAGGCTGGATTTTTTTGAATATACGCAAAACGGGTGAGGTTTTTAAAGAAAGCATTCAAGTACACGCATGGGTTGAACGAACTGCAAGTAAAAAACAAATTGATTCACTAAAAAATTACCTCACATCATTGCCGTACGCAAAAGATGTCGAGTATGTGACCCGTGAAAAAGCAATTGAAAAATGGAATGCAGAAAATGATACAACCTGGAGAAAATTTTTAAATAATAACCCTTTACCTGAGAGCATAGATTTTTTTGTAAGAGCAGATTATATGGAAAAAGACAGCCTTGCTAATCTGGATAACCTTCTGCAAACCAATTTTCAGGGAGTTGTCTCAGAATTTCAGTACCCCACAGAAACGGTTGCTTATGTAAGCAAATTTGTACAAACTGCAGCGCTTTGGGTTTTGGTTATAGCTGTGTTACTTTCAATATTAGTGATTATTTCAATTGATAATACAATAAGGTTAGCTATGTATAGTAACCGGTTTATTATTAAAACGATGCAAATGGTTGGAGCCACACGCTGGTTTATTGCAAAGCCACTGGATTTAAGGGCGTTGCTTAACGGATTAATAGCGTCATTAATTGCAATTGGTTTATTAATAGGATTTATTGCTGTGGCAGTTAAGTTTGTGCCTTATTTTAAAGTCTTGCATGAAAACAGTAACATGATTTTATTGTTTGCCGGGATGATCATTCTGGGCCTGTTCATGACACTCTTTAGTACTCATCGCTCGGTATTAAAATATTTAAAAATGAAGCTGGATGATTTGTATTGAAAACGTTATTATTTATAATTATAAATTTTAAAAATGAAAACTACAACACCTGCAAAAGCAGGTAAAAATAAAACAGCAGCTAATACGATGGCCACTAATGACAAAACAACCGAACACTTATTTGGCAAGGAAAATTATAAATGGATGCTGGTGGGATTAATTGTGATTGCTGTAGGTTTTATTTTAATGGTTGGTGGAAAGAGCAGCGATCCTAATGTTTTTTTGGATAAAGAGGTATACAGTGTAAGGAGAATTACTATTGCCCCGCTTTTAATTATTGCGGGCTTGCTTATTGAAATTTTTGCAATTATGCGAAAGCCTCGTTGATGATATATCATCAAGGACACTTATTGGGGCGATGACTTTTTTCATCGCCTTTTTCATATCAATCCCCTGATAACTTCAGTAATCAATAACAACTAAATGACAATTATAGAATCTATAATAATCGCTATTGTAGAAGGAATTACAGAATTTATTCCCGTCTCTTCAACAGCGCACATGCGTATTACTGAGAATCTTTTAGGAATAAGCAATACAGATAAATTTGTTCAGGCTTTTACTGTAGCAATACAATTTGGAGCTATTCTGTCTGTAATAGTATTATACCGGAAAAAGTTTTTTGATTTGAGAAGGTTTGTTTTTTATCTGAAACTTGCAGTGGCGGTCATCCCGGCGCTGATCTTTGGCAAGCTCTTTAAAGAACAAATTGATAAAGTACTGGAAACACCATTAATCATTGCTGTTATAATGCTTGCGGGCGGAATTATTTTATTATTCGTTGACAAATGGTTTACCAGGCCTGTAATATATGATGAGCAACAAGTAAACCTGTTAACTGCATTTAAAATAGGCTTGTATCAATGCCTTTCTATAGTGTTTCCCGGGCTAAGCCGGAGTGCAGCAACAATTATTGGAGGCATGAGCTTGAAATTATCAAGAAGCGCTGCAGCAGAATTTTCGTTTTTTCTTGCAGTACCAACAATGTTAGCCGCAACTGTTTACACTCTTTATAAATACTCAAAAGAAAATGGGGCATTTACTTCTGAACAAATAAAATTATTAGCTGTAGGGAACGTTGTTGCATTCGTTGTTGCATTAATAGCAATTAAATTTTTTATTACGTTATTAAAAAAATATGGTTTCCGGGTTTGGGGAATATATAGAATTGTTGTTGGTACTTTACTACTGTTACTTATCTATACAGGATTTATCAAATAGTTTTAACGTTGTACCGGGGAAAAAACATGCAAATGATTATGCATGATTTTTTAGTATTTTCAGCATTTATATAACACAAATGCAAACTGCTTCAAAGAAAGTTATAACCGGCTGGGCAATGTATGATTGGGCAAATTCAGTTTATAACCTGGTAATAACAACTACTTTTTTTCCTGTGTATTATACTGAAATGACCAAGGCGGAACCATTTAACGGCCATGTACATTTTTTTGGAAGAACATATGTAAATACTGCCCTGTATAATTATGCGCTCGCCTTTACTTATTTATTAGTTGCGTTTACACTCCCTATTCTATCGTCTATTGCAGATTACAAAGGCAATAAAAAAAGATTCATGCAATTTTTTTGTACACTTGGGGCGCTTGCATGCAGTGGCCTGTATTTTTTTGAGCCTGAGTATTTTTCTGTAGGTATCATTTGTATGATGGTTGCTGCTTTTGGCTTCTATAGCAGCCTTGTTTTTTATAATTCTTACCTGCCGGAAATAGCCTCAGAAGCAGACAGGGACAGAGTAAGTGCTAAAGGTTTTACATTCGGGTATATAGGAAGTGTTCTGATGCAAATGATCGGCTTTGCATTGGTTTTGTTTTGGGAAAAAATACCTTTTTTTAATAGCGCAGGCGATGCGGTTAGATTAACTTTTTTACTGGTAGGAATATGGTGGATAGGATTTGCACAAATTCCTTTCAGTCGCTTACCTGTGGGAGTTGCTGCAGTTAAAGATCCCTATAAAAATGTTTTAACCGGAGGCTTCATTGAATTGAAAAAAGTTATAAATCAGTTGTTTAAATTGCCCGTTTTAAAAAGATTTTTATTTGCATTCTTTTTCTATAATATGGGTGTGCAAACAGTAATGCTTGCCGCTACAAATTTTGGAAGCAAAGTTCTAAATCTTCCCTCCACTAAATTAATAATTACAGTCGTTATAATACAATTGGTCGCTATTGCCGGCGCTTATCTAATGTCAAAACTTTCAGGTAGATATGGCAATCTCCAGGTGTTAATAGGCATAGTTATTTTTTGGATAGGCGTGTGTATTTGCGCCTACTATATGCAGACAGAATATCATTTCTATATTTTGGCAACTGCCGTTGGCCTGGTTATGGGTGGTATACAATCTTTAAGCCGCTCTACTTACTCTAAATTAATGCCTATAACTAAAGACACTGCATCATTTTTTAGTTTTTACGATGTAACTGAAAAAGTGGCTATTGTTATAGGTCTCTCTGCATTTGGTTTTATTGAAGAACTAACAAACGACATGAGAAATTCAGTCTTATCGCTCATTATATTTTTTACACTTGGATTAATTGGGTTATTGGCAGCTCTAAATAAGCAAAAACTGAATCCTACGTATCATGAACCTGTATTCGATTAATGCCGGGTATTTTAAATTGGATGGCGGCGCTATGTTTGGCGTTGTGCCAAAAAGTATATGGCAAAAATTGAATACACCTGATGAAAATAATATGTGCAGCTGGGCTATGCGATGCTTACTCATTGAAGATAATAACCGCCTTATATTAGTTGATAATGGTATGGGCAATAAACAGGATAAAAAATTTTTTAGTCATTACTTTTTACATGGTGATGATAACTTAGAAAGTTCATTAGCGAAGCATGGATTTAATAAAGCTGACATCACTGATGTATTTTTAACTCATTTACATTTTGATCATTGTGGTGGAGCTATTGAAAAAGAAAATGAAAGGCTTGTGCCCTTCTTCAAAAATGCCATTTACTGGAGCAATGAGAACCACTGGAAATGGGCGACTGAGCCGAATGACAGAGAAAAGGCAAGTTTTTTAAAAGAAAATATTTTACCCATTAAAGAAAGCGGCCAATTAAAATTTGTTCAGGCCACCGATGGCATTTCTTTTACTGAAAAATTTAACGTTAGATTTATGTACGGTCATACAGAAGCTATGATGCTGCCCGAGATAAATTACAAAGGGAAAACAATAATTTACATGGCTGATCTGTTGCCTTCAGCAGCACATATTCCCTTGCCTTATGTAATGGCGTATGACACCCGTCCCCTGGAAACCTTAAAAGAAAAAAAATTATTTATTACAGAGGCGCAACAAAAAGAGTATATATTATTTTTTGAGCATGATGCAGAACACGAATGTTGCACATTGCAATTAACTGATAAAGGTATAAGAAGTAAGGATTTGTTCAGGCTACATGATATTTAGGTGCTCTATGCTTTAAATTCATTTAGATCTACCTGAAGTTTATCAATGAAGTAAGTGGGTATCTTAAATTTTTATAACCCATCATATCCACTTTTACACTGCCTACAGAAATCGGGCTTTCCACCCGCAGTACTAAATGATTAGGATCATCACTAACCCATACAATCATTTTTTCTCCACCTTCAAACATAGTCCCCTTTATTAACAGGGGTTTAAATTTGATTGCTCTGAATTTCCCGTACCTGGTTTTGATTGTTTCCTTGCCCATATACCGCAAATAGAGGTGGTAAATTTCATCATCTAAAAACATATCAAAAGGTATACGGTCACCGGGTTTATAACTATTAAAGTTAATATTACGGGCATAGTAAGTAGCACTAATAACATCCTGTATACATCCCGGAATTTTAAAAACGCCCTTAGTACTTACAGCAGTACCTGCAGAGTGGTTGAATGTTACATTATTGTATGTTTTATAACCGCCTTCACTCACATTTCTAATAAACTTAAGCGGCAACATAGTCCCGGTGTCGATATAAGTTTCATAACGGTCTCTTACTCTAAAAAAATTATCAAAGAAAGGGAAAGATCTTCCTTCCCCAACGCAATGATAAACTGTTTTGCCATTGAACTTTTCAAGCGTGGTGGAAAATGTTGCATCACCGGCACCTATAAACATGCCAAGAGTATTGTAATAAACCCTCATAGTTACTGTTTCACCTGCTTTAAAAGCAGTGTTTCTTGTACCACAAAACTCATTTCCTGCCTTTAAAGAAAATGCAACAAGCATGATAAAAAGTGTACATAATATTTTCATTCTATAATTCATCCTGCCAATTGTTTATCCGATACACCACAACAGTAAATCTATTTTTCTTTAAAAATTTTAATACCTAAAATTAAAATGCTGCCTGCCAATGCCGGTATAAAAAGATTTATAAACCATATACCAAAAGTAGTTCCTATAATGCCAATAGTATTAGCACTGTACAAGGTTAACAATTCAGTACTAAATTTGCCCCTTATGCCAAGATCGGCAATGGCAAATGAAGGAACAATTGCCAGCACCAGGAATAATATACTTATTACCCAAAACCCCTGGCTCCATGATAATTCTACGTTAAGCACCTGTAACAGCAAAATATACTGTATGACGAAAACCAGGTAACGAAGCAATGATAACGAAAGTAACCTTAACAATAATTTCGCATGAAATTCTTCCAGCACACTTATATAATGAGCATATTTTAAAAATGGAGGAATTTTTTCAATGATTTTGATCATCCATGATAATTTAAAATAAAAAAGCATTAGAATAGATGCCGCAAAAGCAGAAAGAAACAATAATATTTTTATCCAGAAAAAAGATAATCCCATTATAGAGTCAACCGATGCTTGCTTTGTAAAAAGCATGTAAGTCAGCCCTCCACATCCCATCAATAAAGTAATGATCAACTGGCTCATACTACCGGCAATAGATAATGATATTGCTTTTATACGATTGCCTTCATTCACAAATAATATTCTGGCGGCATACTCACCCATCCGGTTAGGAGTATTTATAGAAAGGGTAACACCTGCTAAAACGGATTTATATGCAACAAATAAACTCATAGGTTGCAAGCCTCTTACTAATAGCTGCCATTTTCTTGCTTCAATTCCCCAGTTAAAAAAAACAAGTACAATCACTGTCCAAAATTTCCAGGCTTCATTACCCACAGGCGCCAGCATTATCATCTCAATAGAATCGTATAAGTTCGGCTGCCCCTTAACCTGTTTATACAAAGAATAAAATAACCATACACCGAGTAACGGACTCAAAATATATTTGAAAAATATATTAATATTTTTGTGTAAAGGGAACATGTAAGTTTGCAGCGGGAAAAATCATCACTTCCCGGTAACTTTCTGCATTTATACCTTTTATTAAAAGTGGGCAAAAATAATCTTCACTTTGCAAAAAAATCAAAAATCATTTTAGGTATTGACCCCGGTACTTTGATGATGGGCTTTGGCCTTATAGAAGTTAACGGCAGTAATGTCACTCTTATCATAATGGGCATATTGAAGCTTTCTTCAAAAAAAGATGCTTATGAACGTTTACAAATTATTCATGATAAAGTATGTGAACTGGTAAAAATTCATGAGCCAGACCAACTGGCAATTGAAGCGCCTTTTTTTGGCAAGAATGTACAAAGCATGCTAAAGCTGGGCAGGGCACAGGGCGTAGCAATTGCAGCGGCTATGCAAGCTGGCATCCCGGTTACAGAATATTCTCCCCGCAAAATAAAGCAATCAATCACCGGTAATGGAAATGCTGATAAATTGCAGGTCATGAAAATGCTGCAACGCATTGTCACTTTTACGGATGATCCTAAATATCTAGACGCCACAGATGCACTTGCTGTTGCCGTATGCCATCATTTTCAGGATAATACATTATTGGGTAATGGCATTAAGAAATTAAATGGCTGGAAAGATTTTCTCGGCAAAAATCCCGGTAGAATTAAATTGTTATAAGCCCCGAATTATTATAAATATTTCAAAACCTCCTGTTGAGCATCTATTAGCTGCTGCGGTGAAAGCTCAAGTTTGGCACGTGTAAAATTTAAATCATCTGCATTGTTTATAGGAACGAGATGCATATGAGCATGTGGCACTTCAAGGCCTATAACGCTTAAGCCGCACCGGTTACATTTAAAGGCTTTCTCAATAGCTTTTGCAATTGGCTTAGCAAACAATAGCATCTCAGCAAGGGTATCATCAGGCACATCAAAAAATTTATCTACTTCCATTTTTGGCACTATCAGTACATGCCCCTTAACCAATGGAAAAACATCAAGAAAAGCAAGGAATCTTTCATTCTCTGCAACTTTATAACAGGAAATCTCACCTGCTATTATCTTTGAGAAGAGGGTCATGCTAAAAATTTAATTATAAAGAAGAACAAGCGGCCTGTACAGCATTGGTAATTAATTTATGCTGTAATCTTTTCAACCTTAAGTTTAATTAGACCAGCAGGTGCCTGTATTTCCGCAATGTCTCCAACGGATTTGCCTAACAGGCCTTTGCCAATTGGCGATGAGGCCGAAATTTTACTTTGTTTTAGATCCGCTTCTTTTTCCGATACTATCTGGTATGTCACCTTTTTTTTAGTAGTAAGATTGGTAAGGCTTACTTTAGTTAGTATAGAAACTTTACTGGTATCAATAGTACTTTCATCTACAATACGTGCGGTAGCTATTATGCTT
>MWWB01000448.1_pt1 | contig 10291 bp, 8 predicted proteins | sample 1047291 | NCBI WGS metagenome assembly MWWB01 (sample SAMN06349976, study PRJNA376086) | soil metagenome | isolation source: MS4-1 sample Antarctic (ecotone) soil | place: Antarctica | reverse complement strand
TTATTACTTACGATGGAAATACTGTCAAAGATAGTAGTTCTATTAAAAGTAATCCTATTATTCGTATTATTCCTATTGACAGTATCATACTAACGCTAGTCACACGCGGACGGCAAACGGCATAAAACCCAGTCGAGCCGGACTTTATAATGGCTTTCCGTCGTAGTGCAAATAGTCGCTTACTTAACACTCAAACAAATCACAAAGCCTATGCAGAGTGCCAATACCAACCTTATTAAACTCTCCGTTCCAAAGTCTATTTGCCGTCGTCGGGGCAACCTTTAACGCTTTACCCAACTGATAAGCGTTTGCCAGTCCTTTGTTTTTTGCCAGTTCTGGAATGTTGTTCTTAAACACATTCTAAACTTACCGCATTTATCGGATTGTGTAAATCAGCGCTTTTTGACTGGCTCACTAGGTAGCCTACTTTAGACTGCAGCGCATTCCCCGAATCTTGAAAAGCACTGTTTGATGTGAACAATTCGCCGAAAAGTATACTTTTTGTGACACTCAAAGAAAAGCGCGAGTGTCAACACTTTAACCACTCGCGCCTCTTTTTTCAGCTTGCCGAATTACGCAGACGGTTAGCTGAAAAAACTCAAGAGCAACTTATCATAATCCATAGTTTGCGAGACGTTATAAAAAAGAAAAAGCCGTGAGCGTTAAAACTCACGGCTTCTTTGTGCGAGGGGTGATTATCGGCGGTTGTTATGCGGTTTTAGCGGGTTTTGTGTGTCGGCAGGACGTTGGCAAAGATGCCTATAGAAAGTCTGTTTGATTGCTGCGCACGCCTGCGAATCTCGGCATTCATCGCCGAATGAGAGATTTTCTTGAGTTCGTCGGCTGTCGGTTCGCGGAAGAAATGCGGAAAATCGCGCATTATTTTTGTGATTGCTTTATCAGAATCAAGCACGCCGGACGCTATTAATTTGCGGAAAATTGTGCGAATTTCTTCCTCGTGTTCGGCTTTGATTATTTTCTCATTTTTCATTATCCGCCTCCGTGCATTTGTTTAACGCCTTTTGCGGGGTTGGCTAAATAGATAAGCCTGCCCAATTCCCGTTTTTGTTCGCCAATCTGGATTTTTACCTCACGTAAATTTTCGTTTGCTCCGTGAAATTCGCCTTGCAGTATGCCCAGCTCCAAAACCGCCGCATCACGTTTTGCAATGGCTTCTCGAATCGGTTCGTGAAACTCACTGACTTCCGATTGAAGTGCGGGCAACCCCGATTCGTAGAGTTGCAGATAGAGCTTTGCCAATCGAATCCGTGCCGCTTCGATTTCAACCGGCAATTCATTATGACGGCGTTTCAAATCAATCATCGAAGTTGAATCACCTTCGCCAACGGCAAGCGTCATTTGCTTTTGAAAGTTATTTTGCTGTGTTTCGAGTTCCGTCAAATTATTCGTTGTAATTTGAATTTGTTGGGCTAATGTTTTTGTCATTTATTAAATCTCCATTTTTATTTTTGTTTGCTTTCCATTCGTCCGGAAAGCGGTTTTTGGTTGTGCCGTCCACTAATTGAACGGTAATGCTATTTTTTTCGGTTTGTTTGCGACATACCGGGCAAATCTCAGAAATTGGCTTGCTCGTTAATACAGGCTCGTTATGTTCCGCATCTTCGCCTAAATCCTGAATGTAAACTTCAAACTTTTGTGGATAACAGGCGCAAAATTCTGAGTTTGTGATATTCATTTTCTTCTCGACTGTTTTTAATCGGTTTTTAATTGCTGTCATTGTATTTCTCCGTCCCTTGCGTCGGTTAGGTTCGGCGACGTTACCGCGTCGCGTGCAAGATTCATCCAATAGTCAATGAGTCAATTTGAAATTAAAATACCGCGCAAAGTTCCAGACAACTCTATGTAACATACCCGAAACTAATAAGGCGATTCTCACGCTAGGAGGCAACATCCAGTGTTTAGCCTCTACTCACACTCCCTAAAGTTTAGGAATGAAATTAGTTATAACTAATAATCTGCAAATACATAAAAATTTATTTGCTTAGCTCAGATTTTGTCTGGGCTTTTTTTTGAGTCATTTTAATCTAGCGTCAAAAAACTAATGTTTTCTGACACCCTAAATTTTCAATTTCCGACAACGATAAACATTGAGCTTTAGCCGTTCAAAATCTCAGGGTTTTTTGACACCCTTAAAATAAGCTAATAACTGCATAATTTCTAATAGGTGTCTTTGCAGTCCGGGCAATACGTTAGAGCATCCACGCCCGGCTTGCCGTGCCACAAATCAAGCAATGTTTTATTGCAAAAGCACGGCGGTTTATTCAGACCGTCTGATTCGAGCTTCTTTAGGCTATTTAAAATGTTCATTTTCTAACGTCTCCAATCTTTGCAGAATGTCGAAGGTTTCAAAATCCTTGCGGTTTCCTTCAATAATAATTTGCGCAGCGCGAACTTCAACCGAAGGATTTTCACAATTTAAGTTTCTTTCGAGCGCGTCAACCGCGCCGGCGTGAAGCGATTGCAGACGGACAATGTTTTGCTCGAATATGACACGCCGCGCCGCTCGAAACTCTTTTTGGAATTCGGCATCTTCCAAATATCTTCGGAGCGTCTTTTCAGACAATCCACACTTTTTAGCAGCTTCGGTTATCGTTGCCGATTCGAGCAGCGCGGCTAATGATTTTTCTTTGTTTGCCGTTTTCATCGGACTTTTTCGGACATCTTCGGACATATTCGTTAATTTTCCTTTCTCTGTAAGCCGTTCCATTTTCGCGTGATAGATTTCACAGCTTCAAACGGCAGCCGCTCAAACAAACCGCCGACGCGCCAAACGTCTTAAACTTTCCGCGAACCGCAACCGACGAACCTTTGCGAATTTTCCGACTGATAACGGCTTTTTCGTCGGCCCGACAATCAGCAAAAACGACGAAGCCGGGAACATCGCCCGGCTCAATCACCAATTTGCATTGTCCTTCACGTTTGACGAGCTTCTGAACCGTTCCCGAAACGTCCACAGCCGCGCCGACGGCAAACGCTAACGATTTTCGCGCCGTTTCAATGTCCGAATTGCTCAAAATTGTCTGTATTGCCGCTAATCCGAATTTTTCTAATTTTGGTTTTTTCATCGTGAGTTTTATCTTCGTTATTTGTAAAAATACCTTATGATAATGTAGTTTATCGAAAGCTATTAAAAAACTTTGCCGTCTAAAGTCTGAAATGTCGCAAACTCGAATTTTCTTTGCAGCTGAAATTTTCGGAATCTTTGAACTTCCTCGATTTCGTCAGCTAATTCCAGCCGATATTGCCACAACGGAATCTGCCTTGCCCGGATTCGCCAACTCACCCGGCGCACGAGCTTCCTTTTATTTAATAATTCGTCTGTGCGTCTGTTAATTAGATTGTTTTTATCAAGATATGCGTCATCGTTGAGGTTTGCGCTTTGATTTACGGTTTCAATGTCGGCGTTTGCAGACGATATGACGGCGGTTTCGTTCATTTGCCGCGCTGTTTGTCGGCACACGCCGAAACTCTCAAACATTCGCCAAAAACGCGGCACGGCAACGATAGTTTCAAGTTGTTCAATCGGAATTTCGCGCCACGATTCATTTTTAGTTACGTATTTACAAAGCTCGTTAATCGTCTTTTCCCGGTTTCTTGAATTGAATTTCCGCTTTTCAACATAGACATTCGCCAAACCGTCTTTGGAATTTATCTTCAACTCAATGCCGAATTTCGCAAACGCGAAAGTTATCGCTTTTGTCCAATGTCGGCGAATCTCGGTAAAATTATCGCGTCCGATTCGGGATTTTGCCACAAGTAATGTATGCAAATGGTAATGGTAAATATCGTCCTTTGTGTAGGTAAATTCGCAGTTTTTGAAACCGCCTCGAATTATATTTTGAAACCAATTCGACTTTTTATCCTTCCGGGTTTCCAAAGCAGAGAATCGCTTCCACGCCGCTTGCATAATCTCTGCGATGAGCGGCAATTCGACATCTTTCAAATTCAGATTCGGCAATGTGAAATTGACGGCGTACCAATTTTCGCCGACAAGCAATTTTTGATTTTCGATAACATACCGGATTATTCGGCGGTTTCGCTTCGACAATTTGCCGACACAATTCGGACAAAGGCGAGAATTACACGCCCAAAGACTGCCTTTGCCCTCAAATAATTCGCCGTCGCTCGTGTGAAAATCTTCGCCGACAAATAAATTATCATCGGAGCAGCATCTTTTGATTCGTTCCGCCTGCGCCATCATCAAAGGATTATCAGACGAGCGAAGCGCGGCAACGACATCGCCCGCCAAACCTTGTTTAAATTTTAGTTTTTGTTTTTCCTTTGGACAGAGTTCCGGTTTTGGTTTCGGCCGTGAATTAGCGGAATTAAATCCGTTTGTAAGGCAATAGGATTTTCCGGCTAGAAGTTCGGACGTTGATTTTTGCTGTGTGCTGGCAAGCATAATTGGCAAATAGGAAGGGCGTTTTACTTGCTTGCCTAAGTAAAACGCCCTTGAGTTTCCGACGAAAAATCATCGGGAATTTGTAAACTCTTTATTCACCACAAATTAAATCAAGATTCACAAGTTAATGTTGCATAACGAGCTAAGTTTGTGGTAATTTTCAAAACGCAGTCGGCAAGCGGCTGTATTTTGGTTAAAAAATCAAATAACGATTAAGCGAGTTACTTGTTCAGGGCGACTCGCTTTTTCTGTTTCAAACAGAAGTTATAGAAACTCCCGCTATTTGTCAAAGGAAATTCAGTGACGTATGCAGATTTCCGCTTAAAATTGATGTAAAACATTAAGAAAAAATAAGTAAATATTTAAAAACCTTATTCGCTAGAAATTTCTACTTTGGCGATACCAGGCTTCAAACTCTAAATAATCCGCTTCACTAAAAAAACGCGCTGTTCGGTTGCCGCTCTGCTCTGACTTCAATTTTCCCGCTTTTACGTAATCCAGTATTCGCCTATTACTCAAAACCTTTCCGGCAATCGGCTCTAGTCGCTGTGCAACCTGTTCCGTTGTCATTCTTTTATCAGATGCCGTTGTTTTGGGCTTTTGAGGCGGTTTGGCTGGCTTTCCCGCGTCCGGCTTAGGTAGCTGCGGTTTGACTGTCTGCGGCTCGTTATAGCCAAAAATGTCATTCGGCGAACATTTGAGCGTGTTGCACAGTTTTTCTAATACCGAAAGCGAAATTGCTTCGACTTCATCTTTATACAATCGCGCAGCTTGCGACGGCGACAAATCAGTTTTTTTTTGCAGTTGGTAAGCCGTTGCAATTCCAGCCGCCCGGCATAACTCGTTAATTTTCGTTTTCATTTAGCATCATTCCTTTCGATAGAAAGAATCCTTCAAGAATTATTACTTACGATGGAAATACTGTCAAAGATAGTAGTTCTATTAAAAGTAATCCTATTATTCGTATTATTCCTATTGACAGTATCATACTAACGCTAGTCACACGCGGACGGCAAACGGCATAAAACCCAGTCGAGCCGGACTTTATAATGGCTTTCCGTCGTAGTGCAAATAGTCGCTTACTTAACACTCAAACAAATCACAAAGCCTATGCAGAGTGCCAATACCAACCTTATTAAACTCTCCGTTCCAAAGTCTATTTGCCGTCGTCGGGGCAACCTTTAACGCTTTACCCAACTGATAAGCGTTTGCCAGTCCTTTGTTTTTTGCCAGTTCTGGAATGTTGTTCTTAAACACATTCTAAACTTACCGCATTTATCGGATTGTGTAAATCAGCGCTTTTTGACTGGCTCACTAGGTAGCCTACTTTAGACTGCAGCGCATTCCCCGAATCTTGAAAAGCACTGTTTGATGTGAACAATTCGCCGAAAAGTATACTTTTTGTGACACTCAAAGAAAAGCGCGAGTGTCAACACTTTAACCACTCGCGCCTCTTTTTTCAGCTTGCCGAATTACGCAGACGGTTAGCTGAAAAAACTCAAGAGCAACTTATCATAATCCATAGTTTGCGAGACGTTATAAAAAAGAAAAAGCCGTGAGCGTTAAAACTCACGGCTTCTTTGTGCGAGGGGTGATTATCGGCGGTTGTTATGCGGTTTTAGCGGGTTTTGTGTGTCGGCAGGACGTTGGCAAAGATGCCTATAGAAAGTCTGTTTGATTGCTGCGCACGCCTGCGAATCTCGGCATTCATCGCCGAATGAGAGATTTTCTTGAGTTCGTCGGCTGTCGGTTCGCGGAAGAAATGCGGAAAATCGCGCATTATTTTTGTGATTGCTTTATCAGAATCAAGCACGCCGGACGCTATTAATTTGCGGAAAATTGTGCGAATTTCTTCCTCGTGTTCGGCTTTGATTATTTTCTCATTTTTCATTATCCGCCTCCGTGCATTTGTTTAACGCCTTTTGCGGGGTTGGCTAAATAGATAAGCCTGCCCAATTCCCGTTTTTGTTCGCCAATCTGGATTTTTACCTCACGTAAATTTTCGTTTGCTCCGTGAAATTCGCCTTGCAGTATGCCCAGCTCCAAAACCGCCGCATCACGTTTTGCAATGGCTTCTCGAATCGGTTCGTGAAACTCACTGACTTCCGATTGAAGTGCGGGCAACCCCGATTCGTAGAGTTGCAGATAGAGCTTTGCCAATCGAATCCGTGCCGCTTCGATTTCAACCGGCAATTCATTATGACGGCGTTTCAAATCAATCATCGAAGTTGAATCACCTTCGCCAACGGCAAGCGTCATTTGCTTTTGAAAGTTATTTTGCTGTGTTTCGAGTTCCGTCAAATTATTCGTTGTAATTTGAATTTGTTGGGCTAATGTTTTTGTCATTTATTAAATCTCCATTTTTATTTTTGTTTGCTTTCCATTCGTCCGGAAAGCGGTTTTTGGTTGTGCCGTCCACTAATTGAACGGTAATGCTATTTTTTTCGGTTTGTTTGCGACATACCGGGCAAATCTCAGAAATTGGCTTGCTCGTTAATACAGGCTCGTTATGTTCCGCATCTTCGCCTAAATCCTGAATGTAAACTTCAAACTTTTGTGGATAACAGGCGCAAAATTCTGAGTTTGTGATATTCATTTTCTTCTCGACTGTTTTTAATCGGTTTTTAATTGCTGTCATTGTATTTCTCCGTCCCTTGCGTCGGTTAGGTTCGGCGACGTTACCGCGTCGCGTGCAAGATTCATCCAATAGTCAATGAGTCAATTTGAAATTAAAATACCGCGCAAAGTTCCAGACAACTCTATGTAACATACCCGAAACTAATAAGGCGATTCTCACGCTAGGAGGCAACATCCAGTGTTTAGCCTCTACTCACACTCCCTAAAGTTTAGGAATGAAATTAGTTATAACTAATAATCTGCAAATACATAAAAATTTATTTGCTTAGCTCAGATTTTGTCTGGGCTTTTTTTTGAGTCATTTTAATCTAGCGTCAAAAAACTAATGTTTTCTGACACCCTAAATTTTCAATTTCCGACAACGATAAACATTGAGCTTTAGCCGTTCAAAATCTCAGGGTTTTTTGACACCCTTAAAATAAGCTAATAACTGCATAATTTCTAATAGGTGTCTTTGCAGTCCGGGCAATACGTTAGAGCATCCACGCCCGGCTTGCCGTGCCACAAATCAAGCAATGTTTTATTGCAAAAGCACGGCGGTTTATTCAGACCGTCTGATTCGAGCTTCTTTAGGCTATTTAAAATGTTCATTTTCTAACGTCTCCAATCTTTGCAGAATGTCGAAGGTTTCAAAATCCTTGCGGTTTCCTTCAATAATAATTTGCGCAGCGCGAACTTCAACCGAAGGATTTTCACAATTTAAGTTTCTTTCGAGCGCGTCAACCGCGCCGGCGTGAAGCGATTGCAGACGGACAATGTTTTGCTCGAATATGACACGCCGCGCCGCTCGAAACTCTTTTTGGAATTCGGCATCTTCCAAATATCTTCGGAGCGTCTTTTCAGACAATCCACACTTTTTAGCAGCTTCGGTTATCGTTGCCGATTCGAGCAGCGCGGCTAATGATTTTTCTTTGTTTGCCGTTTTCATCGGACTTTTTCGGACATCTTCGGACATATTCGTTAATTTTCCTTTCTCTGTAAGCCGTTCCATTTTCGCGTGATAGATTTCACAGCTTCAAACGGCAGCCGCTCAAACAAACCGCCGACGCGCCAAACGTCTTAAACTTTCCGCGAACCGCAACCGACGAACCTTTGCGAATTTTCCGACTGATAACGGCTTTTTCGTCGGCCCGACAATCAGCAAAAACGACGAAGCCGGGAACATCGCCCGGCTCAATCACCAATTTGCATTGTCCTTCACGTTTGACGAGCTTCTGAACCGTTCCCGAAACGTCCACAGCCGCGCCGACGGCAAACGCTAACGATTTTCGCGCCGTTTCAATGTCCGAATTGCTCAAAATTGTCTGTATTGCCGCTAATCCGAATTTTTCTAATTTTGGTTTTTTCATCGTGAGTTTTATCTTCGTTATTTGTAAAAATACCTTATGATAATGTAGTTTATCGAAAGCTATTAAAAAACTTTGCCGTCTAAAGTCTGAAATGTCGCAAACTCGAATTTTCTTTGCAGCTGAAATTTTCGGAATCTTTGAACTTCCTCGATTTCGTCAGCTAATTCCAGCCGATATTGCCACAACGGAATCTGCCTTGCCCGGATTCGCCAACTCACCCGGCGCACGAGCTTCCTTTTATTTAATAATTCGTCTGTGCGTCTGTTAATTAGATTGTTTTTATCAAGATATGCGTCATCGTTGAGGTTTGCGCTTTGATTTACGGTTTCAATGTCGGCGTTTGCAGACGATATGACGGCGGTTTCGTTCATTTGCCGCGCTGTTTGTCGGCACACGCCGAAACTCTCAAACATTCGCCAAAAACGCGGCACGGCAACGATAGTTTCAAGTTGTTCAATCGGAATTTCGCGCCACGATTCATTTTTAGTTACGTATTTACAAAGCTCGTTAATCGTCTTTTCCCGGTTTCTTGAATTGAATTTCCGCTTTTCAACATAGACATTCGCCAAACCGTCTTTGGAATTTATCTTCAACTCAATGCCGAATTTCGCAAACGCGAAAGTTATCGCTTTTGTCCAATGTCGGCGAATCTCGGTAAAATTATCGCGTCCGATTCGGGATTTTGCCACAAGTAATGTATGCAAATGGTAATGGTAAATATCGTCCTTTGTGTAGGTAAATTCGCAGTTTTTGAAACCGCCTCGAATTATATTTTGAAACCAATTCGACTTTTTATCCTTCCGGGTTTCCAAAGCAGAGAATCGCTTCCACGCCGCTTGCATAATCTCTGCGATGAGCGGCAATTCGACATCTTTCAAATTCAGATTCGGCAATGTGAAATTGACGGCGTACCAATTTTCGCCGACAAGCAATTTTTGATTTTCGATAACATACCGGATTATTCGGCGGTTTCGCTTCGACAATTTGCCGACACAATTCGGACAAAGGCGAGAATTACACGCCCAAAGACTGCCTTTGCCCTCAAATAATTCGCCGTCGCTCGTGTGAAAATCTTCGCCGACAAATAAATTATCATCGGAGCAGCATCTTTTGATTCGTTCCGCCTGCGCCATCATCAAAGGATTATCAGACGAGCGAAGCGCGGCAACGACATCGCCCGCCAAACCTTGTTTAAATTTTAGTTTTTGTTTTTCCTTTGGACAGAGTTCCGGTTTTGGTTTCGGCCGTGAATTAGCGGAATTAAATCCGTTTGTAAGGCAATAGGATTTTCCGGCTAGAAGTTCGGACGTTGATTTTTGCTGTGTGCTGGCAAGCATAATTGGCAAATAGGAAGGGCGTTTTACTTGCTTGCCTAAGTAAAACGCCCTTGAGTTTCCGACGAAAAATCATCGGGAATTTGTAAACTCTTTATTCACCACAAATTAAATCAAGATTCACAAGTTAATGTTGCATAACGAGCTAAGTTTGTGGTAATTTTCAAAACGCAGTCGGCAAGCGGCTGTATTTTGGTTAAAAAATCAAATAACGATTAAGCGAGTTACTTGTTCAGGGCGACTCGCTTTTTCTGTTTCAAACAGAAGTTATAGAAACTCCCGCTATTTGTCAAAGGAAATTCAGTGACGTATGCAGATTTCCGCTTAAAATTGATGTAAAACATTAAGAAAAAATAAGTAAATATTTAAAAACCTTATTCGCTAGAAATTTCTACTTTGGCGATACCAGGCTTCAAACTCTAAATAATCCGCTTCACTAAAAAAACGCGCTGTTCGGTTGCCGCTCTGCTCTGACTTCAATTTTCCCGCTTTTACGTAATCCAGTATTCGCCTATTACTCAAAACCTTTCCGGCAATCGGCTCTAGTC
>MWWB01000447.1_pt1 | contig 10300 bp, 9 predicted proteins | sample 1047291 | NCBI WGS metagenome assembly MWWB01 (sample SAMN06349976, study PRJNA376086) | soil metagenome | isolation source: MS4-1 sample Antarctic (ecotone) soil | place: Antarctica | reverse complement strand
AAATGTGAGGCCTTCAGGTTGTTTATATATTTTAGGATCAAGCGGGTAAACGCTTTTAACATTACCGTTTCTATCCATTACTACCAGGGCTTTATTAATAGAAGAAATAATAAAAAGCTCATTAGTTTTTGGATTAATGCCTGCAGCTGAAGGCTTAAATTTAATCTTATCCATGCCGCCTTTGTCTGCTATTTCTTCTGAGTTTATAGTAAAAAAAGGCGTGCCTGCAAATGTCTTACTTTTCGGGTCGAAGGAGTAGGCTGTTACTGCTTTTTTTGTGTCGTTTTCGCAATCCTTACATATCGCTACCAATTTACCTGCTGCGGTGTCGGAGTATAAAATTTCAAATTCGTTCTTTCCGCCTTTGTTTAAGCTATAAGTATCAGTAAGCAAACCTTCGGATAGTAAGAATTTAAAGGCCGTAATATTTCCATTACTTGCCAAAACATAAAAGGTACTGTCAACCAAAGACAGATCCTCATAGTCCTGGCCTTTCGAGAACTTCCATTTTTCTATAGCAAGATTACCTGAAAGATGAATTTTGTAAAGCGAACCCTTATCGTCGGTAACGGCAAAAATGCTGGTGTCTTTAGCATAATATTGAATTCCTGAAATCTCGTCGAGCTCTGTTCGTAAGTTAACTTTATAAGGATTGTTCAGGTCGTAACCTGGAGGGCTTTCGAAACTACTGGTATGTTCCCGTCCCTTATTTTTATCCTTATTATCCTCTTTCTGCTGCGATTGACTGCATTGAGTAAAAGCGAATAAAATAATTACAAGAATAAAAACACTGATATTTTTTAAGAGCATAAATTTTAATTGTGACTTTAGACCAGATGAAACAGCCGGGATGAGAAAGCTACGCGAATTATAAGAGTTAAAATGCTTACCGTAAGTGTTCATTGCTCAGCTATTAGTTAATGCCTTATTGCTTTAAATCAAAAGTTAGTGCAGAAATGATTTTGCACCAAAAATACTATTCTCTTTTAATTTTTAAGTTAATCAAATCCTTATTGAGGGTCACAAAGTGAACTATAAGTCTGAATAATAATTGAAACGATATTCATTTTTTTATTTCTTACTTCGTAACCTGTACTCATTTTAGTATAACTAACATCACAGATCTTTTTATGTTTTACGAATTCAAAGGTTTTACACCAGTGGTGCATCCCTCGTCCTTTATACATCCGCAGGCTTCAGTCACAGGCAATGTTATCATTGGTAAAAATGTATACGTAGGACCAGGTGCCGCTATTCGCGGAGATTGGGGTAGTATAATTATTGAAGATGGATGTAATGTTCAGGAAAATTGTACGATACATATGTTTCCGGGAGTTACTGTTGTTTTAAAGGAAGGAGCACATATTGGGCATGGAGCAATTATACATGGTGCAACTATTGGCCGTAATTGTCTCGTTGGAATGAATGCCGTTATTATGGATAATGCAGAGTTGGGAGACGAGACGATTGTAGGCGCTTTAGCTTTTATAAAAGCTGATGAAAAAATTCCTTCAAGAAGCCTTATTGTAGGTAACCCGGGCAAAATAATTAAACGGGTTAGCGATGAAATGATTGCGTGGAAAACTGAAGGAACAAGGCTTTATCAGGATTTGCCACATCAAATGCAGCAGCATTGGAAAGAATGCGCAGCATTAATAGAAGTTCCTGCCGACCGCCATGCTCCGGATATTTTATTTAAAACCTGGAACGAGGTAAAAGAGTAATTCGTTTAAAAGCTCCTTATTAGCAGGGATATTAAAGTTTATCAATCTATGCAATTACATAAGAAGCAAAAGAAATTAAACCCAAAATTACTCCTGCCATTATCCTATAAACACTGGTATTATTTCTCTTAAAAAAATAGGCTCCAATCGGAATTAGCATTGGTATTGCCTGAGCTGCATACCTCGAACTAAAACCCCACGTGATTTTCATACAAGAAATAGCAATTAGTAAAGATGCAAATGAATAAAAAACAAGTTCTTTTGGGTAAGCCTTCTTATGCAGTTGCCTGAGTAACGTAGTTATAAAATACATTCCCAGGAGGACAAGACCTGTGCCACACAGTACTTCCGTTGTCTGAATGTATTTGGCCGGAATTATTTTAATTATTACGGCCCTTATAGGTAAGAACCTGATTACCTCAAAATGATAATTTACTGCTAAAAGAAATATAAATAGTAAAAGTAAAAGCCGTCTTTCTCTTCTGTTTGGTAAAACAAAAAGGCCGGGAGCAATTATTATAAAAATAATTGAAAAGTAGGCAAGGCATAATAGAAAAAACTCTGGCCGGTATAAGATCCCTTCCATGGCAAGGCCCTCATAAACATTCGAATCCGGGGGTGCCACAAGTCCATTCCATAAATAAAAAATATAGCAAGGCAAGCCAAGGGAAGCAACTATAGTAAGTATTAACAGGAAGCCGCTTCTAAGATAGTTTTTCTTATTCCAGAATAGAATGGGGAGAGCTGCCAATGTAAGAAGGTAAGGTTGCCTGCCAAGGATTGCCAAGCTCATGAATATTCCACCTGCCAGCGAATAAATAATAGCCGCTGGGTATGGCGTATGATTAGAAGATATTTTTATTATTAAATAAATACCTGCTGAAAAAAAGAACATTGCAGGTATTTCTGTAAGCGCTAATCCGCTAATAATATAAGTCATTGGTATTGCCAAAACACATAAAGCATAACTGCCTGAAAAATGCAGCAGCTTTAACGTTCGGCCAAGAAAATAAATAGTGCCTATCATAAGGCTAATATTTACTAATCTTATATAAGGCGTGCGTAAATGAGTAATAGGCTCAAGTAGATAATGAAGAACAGAATATAGAGGTCCTGCTGATCCTTCATGATGCATAAGGTAAGCTATACTTAAACCGTATTCATGCAATAACGCAACATTATGAAGATAATAAGGCTCGTCATATAATGGAAACCTGCTGAAAATAATTATTATTACTATCTGAGTAACTAACCCTCCCAAAAGTATTAACAGCTCCGGCTTTTTTAGCATCCTTTGTTGAACATCCACGTTAAGTAAGATTTACTGACTTTCATTCTATTTTTGAGAGCTTCTACTATAAAGATATATGCGTGAGTTTATTAAATCAGTAATTTGACCTGATGATTAGATAGAGAAAGTTTTATTTGATTAACTCAACGCCTTTAATAAGTTTTTATGCTTCCAACTCAAACCTTAAAAAAACCTTAATGAATAAATAGAATACATTAAGAAAATTCCATACCTTGACCGCCCAACTTTCTTGAAAACGACGTGTTTGCCCTGATTATTTAGACTTTTTAAGAAATTAGATATGAAATTATCCGTAGTAATTCCTGTATATAACAGTGAGGTTACAATTAAAGCTCTGGTGTATTCTTTATTAGATCTGTTGGATCCTTATAATCCGGAAATTGTACTTGTTAATGATGCGAGCAGGGATAATAGCGAAACCATTTGTGAAAATCTTGCAAGAGAAAATGACAGGGTTAAATTTATCTCATTGCGAAAAAACATGGGCGAGCATAATGCTGTAATCTGCGGCCTTAACTATTGCACCGGAAGTTACATTGCGATTATCGATGATGATCTGCAAAATCCTCCTTCCGAAATTATTGCCCTCTTACATAAAGCAAAAAAATATAAGTTTGATGTAGTTTATGCTAAGTATGAAGTTAAGCAGCACTCTTTGTTCAGAAATTTTTGCAGCTCTATCACCAATAAGTGTGCAACATATTTAATAGGTAAACCTCCTGGTTTATATCTTTCAAGTTTCAAGGTTATCAGTAAAGAAATTGTTGAAGATATTACTTCTTACAAAGGACCTTTCCCTTATATAGATGCTTTAATCTTAAGATGCACAGGCAATATAGGTTCAGAAAAGGTTCAACATGATGATCGAAAGCATGGAAAATCTAATTATACTATAAGAAAGTTGCTTTCTCTTTATCTCAATATTTTTATCAACTTTTCCTATAAGCCTTTACGTATTGTTACTGTTTCGGGAATTATAATCTCTATCGTTTCGTTCATTACCACGTTGTATATTATTTATGAAAAGCTTTTTCTTAAAAACCTTACATCAGGATGGACCTTTATTACTATCATGATGCTCTTTTCTATAGGAGTAACGTTTGTTGTAATAGGTTTATTAGGAGAATATATTGGCAAAATTCTTATGGCTTTAAATAACAGTCCGCAATACACCATAAAAAAGAAAATAAACTTAGACACTTATACTGAGACCATAATTACGCCGGAATATGCCAGGAAAGCAGTATGAATATGAGGCGATGGCGAGATGCGAAAAAGAATTATGGTGATATAGGAACCTGCATACTTCTACAATAAAAAAATAACGGAGTTCTCATATCCTTCCAGCGCACATATACTTGATGCCGGATGCGGCACAGAAGGAATGCTTGTGAAGCCGCCACCTTTTCTTCTAATAGAGTATTTAATAAACATTCAAGTTGGTAAAATACATATTCATCGCAAGCCCTTCGGAAGTTCTATTTTTATAATTGCAAGAAAAACAGATGCATCTTAGTAAGGTAGTGTGTCTGCTTTTAGAAATACAATTTAAAATACAAGCACCCCACTTCTAAACATCGGTATAATAACTGCCGGGTAGCATCAGTAATATTATTTATATGGCTCTTATATAAACCAAAATGTTTTTTATCACTCTAACAACAGGAATGATTTCTTAAAGAACGTTCTGTATGTTTTAATAAGGAATCAAAGGTTTACCATCCATAAAAATCTGAAAAGTTATCTTTATATAATGGCCGAGCTTCTTTGTCTTAATACTTTTACTGATACAAGAGGAAATTTAACTGTAATAGAAAAAGTTGTTCCCTTTAGTATAAAACGGATATTCTATATCTATGGTGTCGACTCTTCGGTGCGCGGCGGTCATAGGCATAAAACTACTTTGCAGGCAGCTATATGTTTACAGGGCTCTTGCCGTATATATTGTAATACCGGCGATAAAGAGGATTACTATTATTTAGATAGCCCTTCAAAATGCCTTGTTATTGATGCTAAAGACTGGCATTATATGGATCAGTTTACCTCCGATGCTATTCTGATGGTGCTTGCTTCCACACTTTACGATGATAAAGATTACATATTTGCGCCGTATTAGTATTCCTGAAATTAGAAAAAGCTTTATCAGTAACCACTATGATTGAATATGAAGACTTAAAAAAATCAAATAGCAAATTTGAAAGTAAGTTTAAGCAAGCTTTTGATCGTGTTATTGATAAGGGCAGATACATACTTGGCGAAGAAGTAGAGCTTTTTGAAAAAGAATTTGCTGAATATTGCGGAAGTAAATATTGTCTTGGCGTAGCCTCAGGCCTCGATGCACTTTACTTATCGCTAATTGCATTAGACCTGCCTAAGGACAGTGAAGTTCTCGTTCCCTCTAATACCTATATTGCTACTATCCTAAGCATCGTTAATGCTGGTTTTAAGCCCGTACTTATAGAACCAAAGATTGACACTTATAATATAAATCCTAAATTGATAGAAAGGAATATTAGCGCGGCAACGAAAGCAATTATGGTTGTTCACCTTTATGGAAAGCCGTGCGAAATGGATAAGATATCAGCACTTGCCGAACAATATAATCTCTTCCTGATTGAAGATTGTGCCCAGGCACATGGAGCAAAATATGCAGGAAAAAAAGTTGGAACATGGGGAATGTTTGGTGCATTTAGTTTTTATCCCACTAAAAATTTAGGAGCATTAGGAGATGGAGGAGCAATAGTTACCGATGACAAGGAAATGGCTGCAAAAATAAAAGCCCTGCGCAACTATGGCTCTCAACAGAAATATTATAATCAATTTACAGGCATCAATTCGCGGTTAGATGAGTTGCAGGCGGCTTTTTTAAGAATAAAGCTTTCACATTTAACTGAAATAAATGAACATAAAGCACAACTGGCGTCATTATACTCACGACTAATAAGCAATCCAAAAGTAGTTTTACCCGTTACACAAAAAAATACCGAAGAAGTCTTTCATATTTATAATATAAGATGTGCAACACGCGATGATCTAAAAGAGTTTTTATTAAAAAAAGGGGTTAAAACTGAAATTCATTATCCTATCGCTCCTAATTTACAACCTGCTTACAGGGAAATGTTCGCACACAGTACTTTCCCCATCTCAGAGGAGATACACAAAACAACGCTGAGCCTGCCAATATCTTTTTCGCATACTAAGGAGGATATTATGTATATCTCAGAGGCAATTAACAGCTATTAATAGTTTTCACATTCGTATCCATTCAGGGGGACATAAGTCTTTCATTTCTTCATTCGTCTCGTTCCCAAACCATTTTTGCGGAGCAATAACAATTTTATCTGTTGAAGGATTCAACCACGCACCCCACCAGCTAAAAGTACTGTTAGCAATAATATGATGTTTACATAAACTCATTAAATACATATCCTTCCAACTATTCTCTCCAACGTTTCCTTCTATTAAAACATAATCAAATTTCATGTTCGCCCGTATCCATTTAGGATCATCAGAAAAAATAAAAAACCTGCAATTTTTTGTCTTTTGCTGTATATGCTCAATACCCTTTTCATAATAATCTAACCCACATAAAACATGGGATGAATTAAATTTTTCCCAAAAGACATAATCTCCCCGTCTTATGTGAAGGCTTATAGAATTGGATGCCGTGATTTGAGAAACAATCAATTGATTCGCCTGATCTAAGGGATAAATGAAAGAGAGTCTTTTTCTAACCTCTGAAGAAATGTTGTCGAAATATTTATAAGATTGAAAGAAGCCATTATAATAAACCGGGTAAGGAGTTTTAAAAACTTTTTCATCAAAGGCAAAAGATTTTTCGCTGAAGACGTTTTTGTATTTTATACCAGTAAGGTTTATTATTTTAATAAGGCCATTATAGTAAAACCGGGTAGCAGCATTTACTTCTTTATTATCAATCCCAAAAACATTCAATTCAAACTTTCGTAACTGTTGCTGCCTGTAATCGGTTAAGTCGAAGTATAAAGGTTCGGAAAATTTAATTGATACGTGAAGCCCTAAAGCGTATTGGAACATTTGGTTTCCCAAGCCCCCTTGTATTTGTATTATTATCACCTTCCCAACAATTTCTTAATAAATAATTTTAAATAAATCAGATTATCTCCTATAAGATCTTTCTTATCAGATCTTAACCATGCATGCCCTCCGTACCAGTTTTTTTCTAATATGATAATTTTAGGTTTAAAAGGCAATCCTGACCCTTGAGGATAGCCATACTCAGGCCCTAAAATTTTGACCTTCTTACCTAACAAATATTTATTCAAATGCGATTCATCGTGCCATATTGCAATAATATTTTTACTGAGGTCTTCATAAATGTTCCTGTTAATATCCTTGAACAATTGTAAATAACACCTTGAAATGCCTCCGTTTAATCCACCCATTAGATAGTGCGTTACCATGCCAGGTTCTATATAAGCTTTTGATTGGGGGTTTGTTTCCAAAGGAAACTCTGTTGGAGATGCGTCATGTAACCACGCATGTTCAACTGCCAGTAAACCTTCCTCTTTAGACGGAAGAAAACTTTCATCAACAGTTTCAACTACCCGCATATTAGCATTAAAAAAGAATAAATAATCAAACTTTTCTAATTCACTTTCCACTTTCAGAAACATTTCAAACCGTTTCAACGTATCAAACGGCCATCCTAATTTCTCCTGGTACTTCTTATGTATTCGTGGTATTTTATCTGAATAGAGGCGTTTTGCATCTGTAAAAACAAAGTATTCTTTATGCATGCCCGGTAGAAAATTTTTTTCTGCCTTTAAGAAAAAGTCTTTCCAGAACATAGAATACTTTCCCGTGCATATATATAGTATACCAATACGCATCATTTCAATTTGATAATCAACCCCAGATAAGGGGAATAACTTGTTGAGGGAGGTAATTTCAACTTTCTAAGATGATTTAAGATAATAAGGCTTTTACTTAGTACAAATCTTTTCAACCTGCTTCTTTTTTCTTCATCCACCCAAAACTCAATATTGCCAAAAGGCCCTTCAAAAAGAATGTCGTACTGAATGTTGTTCTTCTTTAAAACGGCGTTCCATTGTTTTACATCCATTGCTTTTAAATTATGACGGTTAAGATTTTCTTTATCAAAAAAGCGATGAAACTGCTGTTGGAAGAAACCATGGAAATTGGGGACTGTAATAAATATTAGTCCACCTTGTTTTACAAATTTTAAGTGAAGTAAAACTACTTCCTCCCAATTTTGAAAATGTTCTATAAACCCAAAAGAGCAAACAATATCCAACTTTTTTCCGGGAGAATACTTGAAAAGATCACCACGGATAAAATCACCAACGCAATAGCCTTTCGAATTAAAAAAAGCGGACAAACTTGTAACCTTTGGAGTAGTGTCAATGCCATGGAGGCACAGCCCAAAATCTCCAAACACTTTTAAAAATCTGCCGGGGTAGCACCCAAACTCTATAACATCTCCTCTATCAGGCCCTTTCGATTTTAATACTTTGCTTATTAGTTGCACGAGAGCATCGTCATCGTTCGAGAATTCCAGACTCAAATCTTCATACGATTTATCCCAATACTCCTGTTCTACATAATCCATAGAAAAAGCGTTATTTCATTTGAGTGAGCGTGCAGTCATAAAAATATTAATCCTTACCATCGAAATTCATGTTATCATTTTTTACCTCCCAACTAAAATCTTCTATGTAAGCGCAGGCATCTTTTATCCATTCACTCTGTCTGTGGGTTTCAAACATATTTACCTCAAAAGGGCAAACGTGTTCAACCGACTCAAAATGCTGTTTGCCCTTAATCTCACCCAAATGTGCGGTGATCGAATAAGTATCAACGTAAAACCTTGTTTTGGGAATATTGCAAACTAATGTAACTGTACCCGCAGTACTAATCAACCTGCTTTCTTCAAACCAGGGGTTTATTATTGGCTGCATCTTAGAATTAAACACCTGGAAATAGAGTATAGCCCCTTCAATAGCAACTGGAAAATTTATATCAAACTCTATCGAAAGTTTTTTACCATGTACCTGTACGTTATTCGGATTAGAAGTTATTACTTCAATTCGTGTAATGGAAGGAGCTGTATCCTTAACTCCGCCAATATATTTTGTCTTCTTTTCATAGTCGGTACTCAGGTAAGTATTGATTACTTTCCGGGTTATCCCGTTTTCATACATTTTTCCATTTTTTAGGAGAATACTGGTTTTGGTAAGTTTTACAACAGCGGCTAAATCATGACTTACAAATACAACAGTGCGGCCTTCATTAGAGGTTACGTCATTTATTTTACCCAAACATTTCTTCTGAAATTCAGCATCGCCCACTGCAAGCACTTCATCAATAAGCAATACTTCGGAATCAAGATGCGCTGCCACTGCAAAAGCTAAACGAACATGCATACCGCTGCTATACCTTTTTACCGGAGTGTCTATATACCTGTCTATTCCTGAGAATGCAACGATCTCATCAAACTTTCTATCAATCTCTTTTTTTCTCATGCCTAAGATGGCGCCATTAAGATAAATATTTTCTCTGCCTGTTAATTCGGGATGAAACCCTGTACCAACTTCCAGCAAACTTGCAATCCTTCCTTTCACTTTCACTATGCCTGTAGTTGGCGTTGTAATCTTGCTTAGTAATTTAAGCAGTGTGCTTTTTCCTGCCCCGTTCCGGCCAATTATTCCAACTGCATCGCCCTGTTGTATTTCAAAATTTATATCTTTTAAACTCCAAACTATATTGCTTTCGCCAATAACTGTACGGTCATTAACTTCTCCTATTCTCAGGAAGGGATCTTCTTTACCTCTTTTCTTAGCCAACCATCTTTCTAAATCGCGGGAAATAGTTCCCGTTCCTATTTGTCCGATTTGGTAAGCCTTTGATAAATCTTCAACTTTAATGGCTATAGCCATAGATTCTTTAATTTTTTTATCATCTAATGTTACCTCTCATTACTAAAGTAACTGTAACTAAAAATATTCACCTTATCAAAAAATGATTTAAAGCAAACAAGTGCGCTATTTACTTATATATCACCATCTATGTCCCCTTTTAAATAGTATCAATAAAATTCCTTTCAACCTTATTAAAGATAATTATACCAAAAACAGTAATAGCGAAAGTTTCTATTATACTTACTGCAAACAATGTCCACGAAAATGATCCCTCTCCCAAAAAGCCTAAGCGAAAAATTTCGATTACAGGTGTCATGGGGTTTAGCTCAACTAAAAGCCTGTAC
>MWWB01000446.1_pt1 | contig 10313 bp, 8 predicted proteins | sample 1047291 | NCBI WGS metagenome assembly MWWB01 (sample SAMN06349976, study PRJNA376086) | soil metagenome | isolation source: MS4-1 sample Antarctic (ecotone) soil | place: Antarctica | reverse complement strand
CCGGCAATTCAGAGAGATAACTTAGTCAAGCGCATTTCAAAACTCGTCTCACAATCAAAATCTCAAAACTAAACTCGTTTCTTGAGTTTTGACACAATTAGAAATAAATCGTTTTTACAAAACAAAGAGTGTCTTAAAAACCGGCGTTTTTGAGACAATTTATCAGCTGATTTTATATTGCTTTTTCCACTTTAATGCAACACTGCAATTCTTATCGCGTTCAAGTGATTGTTTGATATATTTTGCACCTTGAGTTGGGCGATTCTCTTCTAAAAGAAGTCTTCCGAGACGAGCTAACGAAGCTGCATCTGTCGGGTCTACTTTGACAGCGGCTCGATAAAATTTCTCACTTTTCTTAACATTTCCTTGTGCACGATAAACATCTGCTAAGCACCAAATCGGAGTAGCTATATTAGGTAAGAATTGTCTGCCTTTGTGAAACTCCACTTCGGCAGCATCCCAATCTTCTTTCGTGAAAAAAAGATTACCTAGATATAGGTGTCCCCAACCATCATCATCCAGAGAGATAGCTGTCTTGAACATACTTTCGGCTTTTTTAAGTTTATTAAGGTTGCGATATGAATGACCAAGTTCTAAATAGGCATCTGCGAATTTATTATCAAGCTGAACAGCCTGATTTAATAGGATTATTCGTCGTTTATCGTCGTCAACCTGCATAGCTGCTTCAAAATAGTCATTTGCTGTTTGGCAAGTTTGGACATCGTAAGCCATAAGTGGTTATTTAACAAAACAGTCTTAAAAACGGTCGTTTATGCGACTGTTTTGTTTCTTACAACTGGTCATTTTAAGCCTTCACAAAGCAAATGAAAATATTGTTTCCCTGGTCTAAATTCGATATACCAAACTTCTTCTTTTCCAACTTTTTCTTCAAATGTTTGAATAATTATATTCTCATTTGGTGAGGTATAAAAAAAACTGTAATCAGAATTCGGATGATTTCTTTTAGAAAACTTGTTGATTTCCATTTTTAGAGAACTTAAAAGAACTTCATTCTCAAAACGAACACTAATTGCTGTGACAACATCTTTACCAATATTCCAATTTAGCCCCTGCTTTGTTTTACAGTTTCCTTCGCTATACCATACAGAAACCGTTTTGTTTTCATTTTTATACGCACCAAAACCTTTTATTTCTTTCTCTGATTTACCAAGCAAATTTTCAACATCTGTTCTGGTAGATACCATCGGAAGTAAGCCTTGCCAATCTTGAGCGTAAGATTGTTGACTTGGAATCCCCGACAGAAATGCAAAAATTACTAAGATAAAAGATTTCAAAAGAAAGTTTTTGTTCATAATTCTTTTTGTCGCATAAAGGGTCGATTATGACAGGTTCTAAAGGTTACTGACGAACTCGTCTAAATCGTGTCTTTTGATTCGATACCTGCCGCCGATTTTAGTTGCTTTTAACGTCTGCTCTTTTTTGATCGCTCGGTCAAGATATGCTTTCGGTAATCCAGAAACCGCCGCCGCTTCGTCAACCGTTAAAACCAGCTTTTGAAATCTGCCTGAAGTCTCTAAATGTCGCTCGGACATTGACTCAAAACTCTTGAAAATGATGCCGAAAAGGTTGGCTGTCTGTGTCTGTCCGTAAATGGAAAGTTCATTACCTGCAAGATTTGCGGTGTCTAGTTGTGTCTGTCTGTCTGTGTCTGTCTGTGTCTCGGTCTGTGCGTGTCCGTCCGTGATTTCGGGAAATACCATATTGCCGGATAATTCACGCTTCAGGCGTTCCAGATCGGACTGGTTGAACTCTAAAACCTTCCGAGATTTACCGTCCGCGCCGACGGTGCGCTTGAGTTGTGCGGACAGTTTTCCGGCTGACTTATAACGCTCGACGGTTTTTTCAGATACGCTGAGAAATTCGGCAGCTTCTTTTTTATTCATATTTGACTCATCGCCATAATAAGCGAAATTAAGACAAGTTGGAAAAGATTGGAGTTTAGACAGGAGAATATCAATAAATATCAACCCTAATTGAAACAGCGAATATGCCCGAATATGCACTAGTAAAAACTGGAAGTTTGCTCTTAAAGAAAAAAGTTGTGGAAGATTCTGTGGAAAAGAGTGAAAGCAGCGTTAAACTCAATGATTACCGGGATTTTATGCAAAAATTTAGGGTTGTAATTTACCTTTCAATAAGGTAAGTTATCTTTAACAAAAAAGCGCGTCGTCCGTGGAAAGAAAACGCGCTCCTTTGATATTTGATTTTTTAACCAAAACGGATTCCATTAGACCGCAATCCGCTTTTGCAGTATATACAAAATTTGATTTCAGAATCAAGATGAATTTTCTTTATCGAGATTCTGTTAGACAAAGGGCATTTGGTAGCGGTCAACCAAATGCCCTTACTTATTTTTATTATGCAGACCGCAAATCAGCCAAAATGCCATTCCAAACGTTCTAAGCAGCTCGCCCTTGTCATCCATCGCCGCTATTGGTTCTGCGTCGTTCACGCGCTCTGTTCGGCTCGCATCCGTCAATTTATCCGAAGTCTGAGAGGTGGCGAATGATGACAGCCGCGCAGCCGAAACAAATTGACGAGGTTAAATACCTTCAAGCAATCCAGAGCGACACGCACACGCTCGCGGACAAACTCAAAACGTCCGACGATTCCGAAGCCGTCTTTTACGGTTTGCAGTTAGCCGAATGTGTTGCCGACGAAAACTTATTCGTCGGATTCGGAATGACGAACAAAGACGGCGAAGTTTTCACGGGGCGCGGAAATCTCGTCGGCACGTCATCGCGTCTTGATCGTTTCTATTTGCAGAAACAGGCGCGGTTGGGACGCAAAGACATCGCCCGCTATTTGTCGAAGGTCAAATTACAAACCGGCGAAAAGTGGCGTTTCCTAACGCTGACGATGCCGAAGCTGAAAGGTCATCGGTTCGCCTTGGTAATGAAAGTTTACGATGATGCTTTCAAAAAACTGCGTGATTCTGCGTATTGGAAAAAGAAAGTCAGAGCCGGAACGAAAAGCAAGGAATTTACGCTTGGGAACGAATGGCAGAGAGAGCGAAGACCGTGGACGCTCGACGAAGACGGTTTTCACGTTCACGCGCATTTGATCGTCGCGTCGAAGTGGTTGGAGAATCGCAAAGTCAACGAAACGACCGGCGAAAAATATCACCGTGAATTAGCGGAGAATTGGAAAAAAGCGTTGGTCAAATCGGCAAACAAAAACCGCGTGATTTTGGAATTTAACACCGATGACGGTTTGCCGATTGTGGACGTGCGATTGATTAAGGATAAGGCAACAAATTCAGGCGAAATATCTTTGACCGATGCCATTGCCGAAACCGCTAAATACATCACCAAGCCGACATCAATGGAACATTTACCGATTGATCAAATAATGGAAATTACCAACTATCTGAAAGGCAAACGAATGATTGAGCCATTGGGCGAAGCAAACGAGCGCAAGGGCAAAGCCAAGCCCAGGAAGATGATTGTGGAGACTGACTCGGACAGCCTCACGCCAGAGTCAATATCAATCAGCGAACAAACCGACGAAACGGACACTTTCGTTCTTTATACGAAAACTATTGAGACTTTTTCACACCTCAAAAGAGCGTGTCTCACGCTCATCAGACGCGGCGAAACGGGCGAAGCCGAAGCGCGAATCAAGCGAGCATTTGAGAAGCGGAGGGCGTATCGTCGTCGGCAACTGGCGAGAATGTATCCAGCCGCCGAATTTATGACGCTCGACGGGGAACTTTTCTGCTTTGACGATTATGAGGCGTGCGATTTTAGGGAAACACACGCCGTCCGATAACGCCGACGCTTTACCTTATCCACTGATTTAATTTTGCGCTGCATTACGCGTAAAGTTGGAACAAGTTGAAACTAGTTATTTAGGTGCAATGATTGAAAAATAGTGCGGCTAGAATCATAGCAATGATTGTTGGCACGGTTGCCGTGATTACTGGTTTCATACAGCCGCCGACTGAACCTCGTAACCAGTCGGCATCTCTATCCGAGATGTTTGCTGAACTGAACAAATTGTCTTCGTCATATTGCTGACTTTTAGAATCAATCTCTCGTTTTGATTCGTTCATAAGAACCTCCATTTGTTGTTGAAAGATAGGACAGAATTGATGGGATAGCAACTAATGAGGTTCAAAAATCGGATACCTAAAAAAAGGGGAAAAATGGGAAAGGGAATGATTGAGAAGTTTGGACTACGGGCGATTGCCGACGCTGTGAGAGGTTCGGACGTGCTGACGGCGCGTGATAGCTTGTCACAAGTTGTCGGCGCGGCTGTGGAAGTTTCGGGAAAAGTTCAAAAGCGCGTCAAACGGGACGGGCAATGCAAGTTGGTGATTGAGCCGGGCGACGTTCCCGGCTTCGTCGTATTTGCCGATTGTCTGCCGGACGCGGAAAAGGTTCGGGCGCGGAAAATTCGGAAAGGTTCGAGCGTTGCGGTCCGGGGAAAGTTCCAGACGTTCGGCGCGTTGGCGGTTTGCCTGTCCGATTGCCGATTGCAGGGAAAGAGATAAAAAAACAAGCAAAAACAAGCATTTTTAATGGCTAAGAAAACCTAATGATTGAGACAAGAAAAACCAAGAAAAACCAAGCAAGCAAAAACTAGCAAAAACTAGCATAATTGACGAGAGAAACGAGAGGCAAAACAGTGAAAGAACAATGAAACGCGGCGCATTTACTCGCTGATTTTCAGCCGCCAAATTAGACAAATTGGACACCCTTAAAAAGGGAGTTTATTCTCGTTTATTCTCCCCTAGTTGAAAAAAGAATCTACAATTATCAACACTCTAAAAAAACAAAATCGGACACCTAAAAAAAAGAAAAGCGAGAATCAAAAGTAGAGGGAAATAGATGCAGGGACAAAAAACAGGTGGGCGTGTTGCGGGAACGCCAAACAAGATTACGATTGAGTTGCGGAAAACTCTCAAGTCAATCATTTCTGCTGAACTGGAAGTATTGCCCGGAACGCTTGCGGAGTTGCCGCCAAAGGAACGGATCGAACTGTTGATTAAGTTATTGCCGTTTGCGATGCCGAAAGTTGATTCAATCGGCGGCACGTATGATACGGGCTGGCGCGATTTGGGCGACGAAAATTAAATGATTAGCTTTTGCTCGAAATGTTCCGGCTGGCTGCTGACGCTCATTTATCAGCCGAAGTTCTGCTCGGTCTGCGGCGCGTCAATCGGTTGGCGCGTGCCGCTTCTCGAATCCGCGATTGTTTTGGCTGTGGCGGCGGCGGTCGTTTGGGCGATAATTTGATTATTCAATCGTTTTCAAATTAGCCCACCTGAGAAAACCTGAGATTTTGATTCATTCGCAAAGTGTCTCGAAAGTCGAAGATGTTGGTGGGTTTTGGGATTTTGATTGTGAGACGGTTTATGACACAAAGAGGTAAAAGTGATAGGCGGTTAAAATCAGAATTAAGTATAACAACAGCAATAGTTAGAATGTCCCGAAAACATATGACTTTTGAGACACTTTTTCTGTGTTTTTAATTGTATCAAAAACGAGCGTTTATGACACTAAAAGAAATTCGCTGTTTCGCCCTCACGTCCAATGATTTGTTGGGCATTGCCTTAACTGAAAACACGCATTTCTTCCGCGATACGTGAGCGACGTTTAAAAACTAACGTGAACGGCGCAAGCAATGTTAACAAGACACATATGCTTGAAAAGGTAATACTAAACCAATTCTTTTCGCTGCGACCGAAATCAACGATGCTGAAGAAACCGTATGCTGCCCAAAAAAAACCGACGCTCAAGAAAAGCATCTTTCCGATGAAAAACGGTTGCCGTAAAAACCAGCGATGCGGCGCAAGCAATAACAGACCGTAAAACAAAAGTATAACGTCAAAAAGAATTTGTTGCCAAAATAGACGAAATACGCCTTCAGAATAAACAACTTCAGGATAAACTAACGGACCTGCCGCCGTTGCTACTAGCAACAAACCAAACCCGAAAACACTAGACCGAAGCAGCCAATAAAGAATTTTATTTTCGGAACTAGGAATCATAACAACTCGCCTTGCCGTCGCTAACGGAAGATGTCGAACTTTGAATTACCCCGAATTATATTCCAAGTAATAAATTACCGCGAATCTCTAAACCGACTTTTTATAACAACTTTTGATAAACTCGTCTGACAAAAGCCGAATCTTGACAATAGCAATAAGCCCATTGAATCTGTCCCAAAAAGGGTCGTTTATGCGACTGTTTTGTTTCTTACAACTGGTCATTTTAAGCCTTCACAAAGCAAATGAAAATATTGTTTCCCTGGTCTAAATTCGATATACCAAACTTCTTCTTTTCCAACTTTTTCTTCAAATGTTTGAATAATTATATTCTCATTTGGTGAGGTATAAAAAAAACTGTAATCAGAATTCGGATGATTTCTTTTAGAAAACTTGTTGATTTCCATTTTTAGAGAACTTAAAAGAACTTCATTCTCAAAACGAACACTAATTGCTGTGACAACATCTTTACCAATATTCCAATTTAGCCCCTGCTTTGTTTTACAGTTTCCTTCGCTATACCATACAGAAACCGTTTTGTTTTCATTTTTATACGCACCAAAACCTTTTATTTCTTTCTCTGATTTACCAAGCAAATTTTCAACATCTGTTCTGGTAGATACCATCGGAAGTAAGCCTTGCCAATCTTGAGCGTAAGATTGTTGACTTGGAATCCCCGACAGAAATGCAAAAATTACTAAGATAAAAGATTTCAAAAGAAAGTTTTTGTTCATAATTCTTTTTGTCGCATAAAGGGTCGATTATGACAGGTTCTAAAGGTTACTGACGAACTCGTCTAAATCGTGTCTTTTGATTCGATACCTGCCGCCGATTTTAGTTGCTTTTAACGTCTGCTCTTTTTTGATCGCTCGGTCAAGATATGCTTTCGGTAATCCAGAAACCGCCGCCGCTTCGTCAACCGTTAAAACCAGCTTTTGAAATCTGCCTGAAGTCTCTAAATGTCGCTCGGACATTGACTCAAAACTCTTGAAAATGATGCCGAAAAGGTTGGCTGTCTGTGTCTGTCCGTAAATGGAAAGTTCATTACCTGCAAGATTTGCGGTGTCTAGTTGTGTCTGTCTGTCTGTGTCTGTCTGTGTCTCGGTCTGTGCGTGTCCGTCCGTGATTTCGGGAAATACCATATTGCCGGATAATTCACGCTTCAGGCGTTCCAGATCGGACTGGTTGAACTCTAAAACCTTCCGAGATTTACCGTCCGCGCCGACGGTGCGCTTGAGTTGTGCGGACAGTTTTCCGGCTGACTTATAACGCTCGACGGTTTTTTCAGATACGCTGAGAAATTCGGCAGCTTCTTTTTTATTCATATTTGACTCATCGCCATAATAAGCGAAATTAAGACAAGTTGGAAAAGATTGGAGTTTAGACAGGAGAATATCAATAAATATCAACCCTAATTGAAACAGCGAATATGCCCGAATATGCACTAGTAAAAACTGGAAGTTTGCTCTTAAAGAAAAAAGTTGTGGAAGATTCTGTGGAAAAGAGTGAAAGCAGCGTTAAACTCAATGATTACCGGGATTTTATGCAAAAATTTAGGGTTGTAATTTACCTTTCAATAAGGTAAGTTATCTTTAACAAAAAAGCGCGTCGTCCGTGGAAAGAAAACGCGCTCCTTTGATATTTGATTTTTTAACCAAAACGGATTCCATTAGACCGCAATCCGCTTTTGCAGTATATACAAAATTTGATTTCAGAATCAAGATGAATTTTCTTTATCGAGATTCTGTTAGACAAAGGGCATTTGGTAGCGGTCAACCAAATGCCCTTACTTATTTTTATTATGCAGACCGCAAATCAGCCAAAATGCCATTCCAAACGTTCTAAGCAGCTCGCCCTTGTCATCCATCGCCGCTATTGGTTCTGCGTCGTTCACGCGCTCTGTTCGGCTCGCATCCGTCAATTTATCCGAAGTCTGAGAGGTGGCGAATGATGACAGCCGCGCAGCCGAAACAAATTGACGAGGTTAAATACCTTCAAGCAATCCAGAGCGACACGCACACGCTCGCGGACAAACTCAAAACGTCCGACGATTCCGAAGCCGTCTTTTACGGTTTGCAGTTAGCCGAATGTGTTGCCGACGAAAACTTATTCGTCGGATTCGGAATGACGAACAAAGACGGCGAAGTTTTCACGGGGCGCGGAAATCTCGTCGGCACGTCATCGCGTCTTGATCGTTTCTATTTGCAGAAACAGGCGCGGTTGGGACGCAAAGACATCGCCCGCTATTTGTCGAAGGTCAAATTACAAACCGGCGAAAAGTGGCGTTTCCTAACGCTGACGATGCCGAAGCTGAAAGGTCATCGGTTCGCCTTGGTAATGAAAGTTTACGATGATGCTTTCAAAAAACTGCGTGATTCTGCGTATTGGAAAAAGAAAGTCAGAGCCGGAACGAAAAGCAAGGAATTTACGCTTGGGAACGAATGGCAGAGAGAGCGAAGACCGTGGACGCTCGACGAAGACGGTTTTCACGTTCACGCGCATTTGATCGTCGCGTCGAAGTGGTTGGAGAATCGCAAAGTCAACGAAACGACCGGCGAAAAATATCACCGTGAATTAGCGGAGAATTGGAAAAAAGCGTTGGTCAAATCGGCAAACAAAAACCGCGTGATTTTGGAATTTAACACCGATGACGGTTTGCCGATTGTGGACGTGCGATTGATTAAGGATAAGGCAACAAATTCAGGCGAAATATCTTTGACCGATGCCATTGCCGAAACCGCTAAATACATCACCAAGCCGACATCAATGGAACATTTACCGATTGATCAAATAATGGAAATTACCAACTATCTGAAAGGCAAACGAATGATTGAGCCATTGGGCGAAGCAAACGAGCGCAAGGGCAAAGCCAAGCCCAGGAAGATGATTGTGGAGACTGACTCGGACAGCCTCACGCCAGAGTCAATATCAATCAGCGAACAAACCGACGAAACGGACACTTTCGTTCTTTATACGAAAACTATTGAGACTTTTTCACACCTCAAAAGAGCGTGTCTCACGCTCATCAGACGCGGCGAAACGGGCGAAGCCGAAGCGCGAATCAAGCGAGCATTTGAGAAGCGGAGGGCGTATCGTCGTCGGCAACTGGCGAGAATGTATCCAGCCGCCGAATTTATGACGCTCGACGGGGAACTTTTCTGCTTTGACGATTATGAGGCGTGCGATTTTAGGGAAACACACGCCGTCCGATAACGCCGACGCTTTACCTTATCCACTGATTTAATTTTGCGCTGCATTACGCGTAAAGTTGGAACAAGTTGAAACTAGTTATTTAGGTGCAATGATTGAAAAATAGTGCGGCTAGAATCATAGCAATGATTGTTGGCACGGTTGCCGTGATTACTGGTTTCATACAGCCGCCGACTGAACCTCGTAACCAGTCGGCATCTCTATCCGAGATGTTTGCTGAACTGAACAAATTGTCTTCGTCATATTGCTGACTTTTAGAATCAATCTCTCGTTTTGATTCGTTCATAAGAACCTCCATTTGTTGTTGAAAGATAGGACAGAATTGATGGGATAGCAACTAATGAGGTTCAAAAATCGGATACCTAAAAAAAGGGGAAAAATGGGAAAGGGAATGATTGAGAAGTTTGGACTACGGGCGATTGCCGACGCTGTGAGAGGTTCGGACGTGCTGACGGCGCGTGATAGCTTGTCACAAGTTGTCGGCGCGGCTGTGGAAGTTTCGGGAAAAGTTCAAAAGCGCGTCAAACGGGACGGGCAATGCAAGTTGGTGATTGAGCCGGGCGACGTTCCCGGCTTCGTCGTATTTGCCGATTGTCTGCCGGACGCGGAAAAGGTTCGGGCGCGGAAAATTCGGAAAGGTTCGAGCGTTGCGGTCCGGGGAAAGTTCCAGACGTTCGGCGCGTTGGCGGTTTGCCTGTCCGATTGCCGATTGCAGGGAAAGAGATAAAAAAACAAGCAAAAACAAGCATTTTTAATGGCTAAGAAAACCTAATGATTGAGACAAGAAAAACCAAGAAAAACCAAGCAAGCAAAAACTAGCAAAAACTAGCATAATTGACGAGAGAAACGAGAGGCAAAACAGTGAAAGAACAATGAAACGCGGCGCATTTACTCGCTGATTTTCAGCCGCCAAATTAGACAAATTGGACACCCTTAAAAAGGGAGTTTATTCTCGTTTATTCTCCCCTAGTTGAAAAAAGAATCTACAATTATCAACACTCTAAAAAAACAAAATCGGACACCTAAAAAAAAGAAAAGCGAGAATCAAAAGTAGAGGGAAATAGATGCAGGGACAAAAAACAGGTGGGCG
>MWWB01000445.1_pt1 | contig 10324 bp, 12 predicted proteins | sample 1047291 | NCBI WGS metagenome assembly MWWB01 (sample SAMN06349976, study PRJNA376086) | soil metagenome | isolation source: MS4-1 sample Antarctic (ecotone) soil | place: Antarctica | reverse complement strand
TGTGAGACCTGCCGCGCTCCCCACAAAAGATGCGCGGCAGGTTTCGCTGTTTTAGGCTTGCGCTGTCTTCGCCTTGCGCGGACGCCGATATCCCGCAAGCATTTCCGCGTGGACTTTTTTGACATCTTCCATGAGGATTAACCGACCAACCGGCGTCGGAATTGTTCGTAGCCTCCCTTCATGAATTAGTTGCGACACGCGCTCGCCTGATTTCTCAAGCATTTTTGCCGCCTGTGTTCGTGACACTGTTTGTGAAATATCCACGATCATTGCGGTGTCCTTTCTGGTATCGATCCTCACCACACATCTTTGCAGTCCCAGCCGCGCTGGGTCTGCTTAGTCATGAGTACAATATACCATCTTCGCTACCGTGTGTCTATAAACAAACTATCCCTCTGGTGATGTCCTTTCCGGAAGGATGGTGAGATGCGCCAGTTGACGATGATCGGAGCTTGCTTTAGACTCGGAGTAGCACAAAGCCTCCCCTTCACGGTGGGGTGAAAACACTTCGAGACATGCCGCCCGCGACGCCAATCAGCAGGGCGACTTTCTCTTGCCTGCCAGCATAGCGGTACGGTCGCCGCTGGGTCAATCCCGTACTACATCGTGTCGCCTTCCGGCTAACTCCGGCAGGCGGCTACGATCCTTGTTCCTCCGGTCGTATGATGCGAACAGTTTGCCGCGGGACAGCCGTACGCCGCTGAATTTGGTACGTTAACTCCCCGGTGCTCGGCTCGGACGCTGGTGCAGGCTCCTGACCGACGACAAGCTCCTCCGGTTCCACGCCGAGCGCCGCCGCCAGTCGCCGTATCGTGCTGATCCTCGGCTCGTGTTTACCAACCTCAATCGCGCTGATCGTTGTCTGGGTCAGTCCCGAACGATCAGCGAGTTCCTGCTGTGTCAACAGTTTGCGTTCGCGCACTTCGCGTAGCCGCACCTTGACCATCGCGCCTCCTATCCTGCCGTCAGTTTACTACTAACCTATTGACAACGCAATGGTAGTGTAGTAAGATACGAGTAAGTTAGGTGGTAGGGTTTAGTACAGAGGGAGCAGGGAACACAATGGTCAACGCAGTAACGGTCAAGGGACTCGCGGCTCGACTCGACAAGGCGGAGCAGCTTGTCGCCGAAGGCGCGGTCTTCCCGGTCGCCGGATGCGACGGCTACGCAGTCGTTCGCAATGGCGATGGCAACCAGTTCTATCTGGTCCGCTTCGCAGCCGGTCACGAGCAGTGCTCCTGCCCCGACTATCAGCAGCGCCAGAAGTCGGCGGGGCTGCCTTGCAAGCACATCATGGCCGCAGAACTGGCGCTGGGGAGCAATCCCCAGCCACCGGCCCCGGCCGCGACGGTGGATCCGGTCAAGCTTGAGACGGCTCGCGCCCTCGGCATCATGGCCCCGGCACGAGCCGCGTAGGGAATGGAACCGGCTGGGGAGTCGCAACACTCCCCAGCCATGAAGGAAGGGAACCAACCATGACCGCCCAGATCATTCCTTTTCGTCGCACGCTCACCCCAGTCGACCTTGAGCGCGCAATGCTCGCCACCATCGCCGCCGTCGCTGCTGAGACCACCACGGACGCCACAGGAGTGGCATCGCGGCAATTGGTGACAATGGCATGTGCCTTCAGCGACCTCGCCGTCGCGTTGGGGATCGTGCCTCCAGCCGTCGTCGCAGAACTGATCGACCGCTAGACGACATAGCCCATCCGATCCTCACTGTGGCATTGCTTCTGCGATGGTACGGTGATAATCCTTTACATATCTCCTACTCCATCCTCCATCCTCGAGGCCCGCCAGGTGGGACTGGCGGGCCTCACGGTGTTTCAGTGCCAGCGTTGACACCAGCGCGCGTCCTGGGGCATCGTAGCGTGTCATGGATGATGCTTCCTCAGATTCCCCGTACATTTCCTCTGCCTCTGCCGGGAAACTCCTTGGGGTGTCCCCGCGCACCATTCGGAATTGGGTCTCGGCGGGAAAGCTTTCCGCTGTTTCCGGCAAGCGCGGATTACTGATGCGACGGGTAGATGTGATCGAATTGGGGAAGATCAGTGGTCATTTCCCGGAAGACCGGGAAATGAGGAATGTTTCTGGGAATGGTTCCCCGACCTCTGCCGGGAACGATTCCCCCTCCTCAGCTGATATCACCAGCATCGACGCATCTCGTCTCCAATTGGAGACCGTCCGCGATACGTTGCTGCGACCATTGATTGAGCAGAACGAACGCCAGCAGGCAACCATTGCCAAGCAGGCGGAAACGATCGGTGATCTTCGCCGTCGTGCCGAGGTCGCAGAATCGCGTCTAAGCGCGCTGGAGGCATCAACTACCGTGCAGGCCGATACTGATGCTACCGGCGCACCTCAGGACATCATGCGCGATATTCCGGGGACGCCGCGCGGGGTAACTGCCGCAGAACTTCGGGCAGTCGAGAGGGAACGCGAGTACCGGGAGTCTGTACAAGGCTCCGCTCGATTGCTCTTTGCCGTTCCAATCTTCATCGTTTTGTCGGCTGTACTGTTGACGCTGTTGGCGCTGGGTTCGAGTGTGTGGCAGGGAACGCAGAATGGCGTGACGAACGCGCTTGACTGGTTCACATGGAATCGTGTGGGTCAGCTGGCTGTCTTGTCGACTGCGCTATCACTCCCTATAACGATAGCTCTCGGTATCTGGGAGTACGTGCGAACGCGCAAACAGGAACCAGACAGTAAGGAGACCTAATCCGAACACAACATAACGAGACAAAAACGCTCGTTTCGTGAGTCCCTGGCTTACGGTTTGGCGATCCCTTCGGACCATGCGGACGAAAAGCCCATCAGGACGCGGAAACGCTCGGCGGATAAGTACAGTTATCCGCCAAGTCGTGACATGCGGACACAGAACAGCCGCTGGCACCCGACGGCACCAGCGGCTGTGTTATCGATCTGTTAGCGTCTACTTACTGCGCAGCTTGACATCGGTCACGATCGTCTGCCCGGTTGCCGGCACGGTGATGGTGATGGTGTAGGTCGCATCCCGATCCGATAGGCTCTTCGTGCCGAGCTGGTAGACGTATTGCTGGCTCGTCGCATCGAAGCGCAACACGCCGCTCGCATCGGCGGTCGTCGTCGTCACCGGCTCGTTAATCGTCTGTCCTGGTGTGGTCGCGCTCTTGAGCTTGATCGTGATCGTCGGCGCCAAGGTCGACGGGTAGGAGCCGTCGACGGCCTGGAGCTTGACCTTGACCGGGATGGTCGTGCCAGCCTTGAAGACACTCGAGCCGTCGGCGTTGATTGGCTGCTGCAGCCCTCCCCCGACGACCGTGTAGGGGCGTAAGTATCCAGCAGCGAAGTACGTTCCAGTCAACTCGCTGATCTTCGGACTCGTCGTCTCGTCGAGGATCATTGTGATGCACTTGGTAGCAGCGTCGTAGGTCTGGTTTGAGACTGTTGTCCAGGTGCTCGTCGCACTGTTGTACCACGACGCGACCTTGCCTCCAGCTGGGTCGCAGAAAACGATCGTGAGCTGGCTGAACTGGCTATCTGGTGCAACATTGACATCGAAGTAGCTGGTGGTGATTCCCTGGCCAGCACTTGTACCGAAGCTCGTGGTCGCAGGACTGGTTGACGGGTTGCTCTGGTACTCCGCCACCAAAACGGTGCCAATCCCCGTTGCCGTGACGGACACACGCGGATCATTGCCACCGGTCGAGCTGGTTGTTGCACTGGCCGTCTCGTCCGGACTGGTGCTCGTGTCGGTGCTCATGCTGGTAACACTCGTCGAAGCGTCGGTGATCAGCACCGCCAGCATGTTGGACGCGCTTGTTCCTGGGTTCGCGATGGTGACATAGCCGACACCTGGGGCTGCGAGGAATGACGCAGGAACGAGCGCGGTCAACTCGGTCGTGCTCGTGACGGTGGTTGCGAGTGTCGTGCCATTCCATGAGACAACGGCACCACTGACCAGATTCGAGGCGGTGAGGGTGATGGTGGTCTCTCCCGCGCCAGCAACCACGCTTCCCGGGGTCACGGATGTCAGTGACGGTGTGGGATTGACGACGGTGATGGTCGTGGACGTTGCACCGGTTGCGCCAGCCGCATCAGTGACGGTCAGGTCAACCTGGTAGGAGCCACTCGACGCTGGCGTGAGCGTGAGTGTCGCATTCGTCCCAGTCGAGAGCGTCTGTCCGTTTCGGATGACACTCCAGGCGTAAGTATGGCTGTCGCCTGCATCCGGGTCAGTGACGGTGTTCGTGAGGGTCAGCGGCTGGCCAGCAATCACTGGGGCTGGCACGCTCGCGATCGTAACCACCGGCGCCTGGTTGGTCGGCGGGGTGATGGTGACGGTGCCAGTGTCGCTGACACTCGCGTTGATGCCATCACTCACGGTCATCGTTGCGGTGTAGCTCCCGGCCTGGGTGCAGGTGACAGTGGTGTCCTCGATCGTTGCATTGGCGATCGTGCAGGGTGTGCCTGCGGGGAGTGACCAGGCGTAGGTGAGCGGGTCACTGTCCGGATCGGACGCTGTGGATGTGAGACTCACTGTCGTCCCAACCGGACCAGTCGCATCATTAACGGTGATGGCTGGCTGGCTATTAGCAACCGGGTTCAGCACGAACCCCCGATAGTTCGATCGCGCGGCAATCTGTCCGTGGCTATTGATGTCGAATGCCCACATGATGTACTCGATCATCCCCGATGAGGTCGTCGGGAGAATGTTCAGATCGAGCATCTGACCATTCTCCCAGAGGAAAGCGTGCTGGCCCACTGATCCCACTGAGTAATTTCCGAAATTTCCGACGATCTGTCCAGCATCGTTAATCCCAAAGGCGACGCTGTCGTAAGCGCCAACTAGAGCCAGGTCTTGCATCACACCATTACTGTAGAGAAAGGCGTAACGCTGCCCGGTCGCCGTGATTGTATATCCGACGATCTGGCCAGCATTGTTGATCGCATAAGCCTTACTTTCGGACCTGCCCAGTGTCCCAAGGTCTTGCATGCTTCCGTTGCTGTACAGGAAGGCACGAATCTGCCCGTTGGCAGTATGCGACCACCCTACGACCTGACCCGCATTGTTAATCGCCGTGGCTTTGCTGTCACGACCACCCAGCGTTCCCAGGTCTTTCATCACGCCGTCCTGCCACAGGAATGCGTGGTCACCATTGCCCCACTGCCCGTTCCAAGACATGGCTTGTCCGACGACCTGCCCGACATCGTTGATCCCGATGGCACGACTCATACCAACCAGGTTTTGCATCACGCCATCGCTGTAAAGAAAGGCACTATCTAAGCCGCCGTCAGGCCGCGAAAAACCCACCACCTGACCGAGGTTGTTGATGTCGTATGCCTCGCTCACCGCGTTCACACCACCGAGGGTGCCGAGGTCAGTGACGATGCCATTGCTGGAGAGAAAGCCATGGTGCGGCATCGTCGGTGAGTCATCTTCCGCTGGAACCTGAATGGTCCCCACAAACTGACCAGCATCGTTGATCGCGACTGGATAGCCATCATAGTCAAAGGCCGTAGCGGTGTACCGTGGAGCAGCCGAAGCAGGTTGCGGTGCAGGCAGGACAACTACCAGCGACAGAACGAGTGTCAGCGCCAGTGAGAATGTGAGGGTTCGGATCGAGACACGCGAGCCACGCGATGAGCGCCGGGGTGATAGCACGTCGGTTTCCTCCCTGGACACACGTCCGCTGTCGATGCCGGACAGGTGTGAGCCGCAATGAACACGTTGTCATCAATACTATGTTATGTAGTATAACAGATCCTCCTAGTCATTTATTGACACTCACACCGCTTAGGTGTCACAAAACTGTCTCAGTACGTGGGAGGGGTGACTTCTGGGCTATTGCGGCCAGGCCCGAAGTGGTTATCGTTAGGCAGGACACCATTGGCGGTGTCCTCGCACGACACCGGTGCAGCAGTCTTGTATGAGCCAGGAATCGACGCACAGTTTGAGGGAGCCCATGACACCTGAGCATGACCTGATGACGCCTGAAGAGGTGGCCATCTATCTTCGCCTCGACGAACAGACAACGTATCGCCTGCTGCGTGCTGGAACGCTGCCAGGTGTCAAGATCGGCAGGCAGTGGCGCATCTGGCGAGCGAATCTGGACACGTTGCTGCGTGCACCAGGAACGGTGAGCATAGACGGCGAGTCCGGATAACTGGGGTCGACGCGCTCATCGATCACGACTAAACCACTCTGTGCGGTTGATAATGTATCGTCACTAGCGTCTCGAAACTCATCTCAGGCTCGATGTTGCGATGCAGATACTGACGTTTAGCCGCAATAGGCAGCCGTACAGCCACCCAGGCGCGACGATCACGAATGCAAGGTGTCCCAGCACCTCGCGATGCGTCCTGGGCGATCCTAGCGCGTCAGATAATGGCTGGGATATGACGCACCGACGTGTAGTTGCGTCCATGCCGAAAAAACGGGACTGGCACACCTCAAAAACCTGGGGGAGGATCGTCCGTCTGTCTCTGATTGCGCCGGGATAGTGGAAGATGTTCCCTGAAATTTCCGGTATCTCGTCACGGGAGCGGCAACCGGTCGACAGCAGAACGACTACCCCCCATGACCCCTTGCTCCTGACCGGCCAATACGGTGGCACAGTCTGGTCCCCCTTAGGGGGACCAGACAGACGAGTGCCGACGAATCATCCTGCCTGCGAACGCGCAAGGATCGCTGAAGGATGTGCAGCGTCCCTAGCTCCCTTTAACTAGCAATCACGAGTCGTTTGGCTGCCAACGGTCCCTGCTGTCCAGCCTGAGCAGCTTGCCTGCGACGTGTTGCGACTTTGGCTACTGCTTCGGCCTGCTGCTTGCCCAGTCCATGAAGTGAACGCTCCAAATCATCGCGGCCCCGCTGCGCCTCGAGCGCTTGCCGACGTAATCCGTCCCGGATAGCAATTGCTTCGGTCGCAGCTTGCTCCGCTGCTGCCAGCTCGATCGGATCGGGACTGTTAGGAACCAGTTCTAATTTCAACGTCCCAGCCGCAATCGATCGGATGATGATGGCGGATTCAATCTCCGCATAGCGCAACGTGGTCTCGTGGACCGATTGGACGCGCTCCCGTTCACTGGTCGGTGAACTGCCACGAGCTTGAGTCAAAAAACGAAATCGCATGTCGAGACTGTCTCGCTCAGTACCCAGCCGATCCATCTCGATCTGGTGATCCTCCAACCACCCGCGGACCTGCTCTTGCCGTGCTTCTCGTGTCTCTGCCTCGACCGTGGTGTGTGTCTTCGATGTCATGTTGTGAATCCTTTCACAGTGAGATGACCAAGATGGCCACGCTGGTCAAGCTTGGGAACGACCTTCAGCAGGTAGCCGCTCAGCCGATAGGGCGAGTCAGGGCGTGTGCAGTGGGCCTGCCGATGCCCAGCTCCAGTACCGTGCCGGTGTTCCCGCTCGCAGTGCGGACACTGGACAACCAACAAACCGCCCTTGCGCTTGGCCAGTAAGACTGGCGGATCTTGCTGGTCGCTTGCTCCTTGGTTCACTTCATTTCTCCTTTCCTATCGTCCTCGACGGCCTCGACGGGGGCTGCGACTGGTGGGGCTGGGGGCTGGGGGCTGGTCAGTGTGATCAGTAGAATCAGTGGTTTTCTATCCTGCTCAGTTCTACGCATTTCTTTCCCCAGTTCTATACATTTCTTGCTATCTGCCTACGAAGAAACGAGATGGTAGCGAGAGACAAGAAGTGCGTAGAACTGGGTAGGATAGCGGACCACTGACTTCAGCGACCACACTGACCGGGCTAACCAATTGGAAACGATTGCTGAGCGGTATCAAACCGCTCAGCAATCGCATCTAAACGCGCACGGACTGATAACTCTCGACGGGCATAAATCATCTGACGAGACCCTCTAATCTTCCAGAGTCCATCGGCTGCGTATGGATTGCGGGCAGCCGTGTAGCCGGCAGCCTCCAGCCGGTGCGGTACCTGACGTCGATGCTTGCGGTCGCGCAACCACGCTTCAAAACTCGTGTCCGCCTTAGTGATGATGTCGGCCAGCGTCACGACGGCCGGTTGCCCTAGGGCGTCGAGTGCGTCGGCCAACTCGCCATCTTCCGCGGATCGTCCGGCATCCACGATTTCCCAGAACGCGATCGTTTTGGGTGGTGGTGCCTTTGGATCGAAGGCGCTTAGGTCGAGCTCGTGCAAGTAGGTGGCGACGTCGGCGTACCCGCCTGACTCAAGCCAGCGGTGATAGTCGCGCCAGTAGTCGGCGCCGAAGTCGCCTGCGGTCTTGTCCGACCATGCGACATAGGTCCGACGATCATCGCTGGGCAAGTAGAGGCTGTCGAGTTTGTGGTTGCTCGTCATGACGACGCCGACGAGGTTTGGGACCAAGTACTCTTGCGCGTTCTTCTGGTCGATTCGGAGCGCTTCGGGTGGCGCGGCGGTGAACGTTTTCAAGTGTTCGTAGAGGCTGAATCTCGTTGCGTCGCCGAGGTCGCCGACTTCGGAAACGCGCAGGATGACGCTTGCGAGAAAACCATTGAATCGTCCCATCAGCTGGACCGGCGAGACTTCGCTAACGTTCCACGCTCCGACCGCGGAACGAACTGGCGCGAATACCGAGTCCTTGCCGATGCCTTGCCCGCCCCCCAGCAACAGGCTGTGATTGATCTTGATATCAGGACGCTGTACGCGATAGGCGAACCATTGGACGAGGTGGTCAGCATCATCAGGGTAGAGCGTTTGGACGAGGTCAAGCCATGGTGTGGCTCGTTCAGCACGGCCACCGCTCAAGGTTGCTGGGCGATAGGTATTGAAGGTCCGTGCTCCCGGGTGATCGATCCAGCCCCCATCGGCAAGTAATTGCCCCTCGATGATCGTCGGTTGACCGGGTGCCCAAGTGATCGCTTCGACCGCTCGGGTTTTGTCGAGCCATGTTGCGGCGAGCGGACCGAGTTTGGCGACGACGCCCGCCCGGGTCCAACGTGCGTTGGTTGGCGTGAAGAGGTAGGACCTGTCTGGCATGTAGGCGAAGAAGTGATCGATTGTCACGCCGCCCGTTTCCGCCCCGTCGTTCGCGTCGGTCGCCTGCACCACCATCGTCGCCACCGTCGACGCCGTCTTGCCGTTCGGACTCATTTCCGTTGGCCGTTGGTTGGGAATGATGATGAGACCGTGTTCTCGGAGGTACGCCCAACCCTTGTCCTGACAGCGAGCGTGATGACAGCGGTAGGCAATCGCCCCGCTTGACATTTCGATGAGCCGCGCGCCGTCAGTGTGATCTTCGCTCGTCAGGCAGCGATCGAGGGTGTAGACCATGCCCCTGTTCCAGTGCGTGCTCGTGGCCTGCAAGCCGTTCGTGGCGAGCAGCTCTTGCATTGACCACGGTCGCTGCCTGTTCTGATGACTGGCTGTGGCTGGTTGTCGGGTCGCTGGTGCAGGTGGAGGAAGAGGTGCCTCACCTGCGACGATCTCCAACAGTTCGCGACTGACGACAGCGGCATTTTCGGGATAGGTTGCCAATGCCTGACGCCACGGTCGCTCCTCACTTGGATCACCCTTCGCGGCAAAGGTACCGGCGATCTTCGTGAGGCGCGATGCATTGCTGACAGATGTGTCGATAGTAACCTGCTCGTCACTGAAGAAGGTATCCAATGCCGTGAGTACTCGCGATACGAGATGCGTTGCGTCATCATCGTTCGGAAGATCGATCCGGTAGAGCAGTGCCGCGCCGTTGCCGGACATCATGCTGACCCCCGGATTCGGCCAGTCATACAGCTCGGTCAGTGCCGCGCGTACCTCGTCACGTCGTTGACAAGCCGCCTGCATCTCAGTAGCGGTTGACGAGATTCCGGTTGGTCGGTTCGGATCGCAGTCAATTAGAAGATGGCGCCGCGCGACGATATCCGCGTCGCCGGTCGTGGACTTCGCATCGACCAGACGATTTTGCGCGCGAGAGAGGAGCGCTGGATTGACGGGATTCAACGTGACGAAGACCGCCTCTGCATCCTCGGGCGTGAAGTACTTCAGCGCTGCTGCGGCTTTGTCGGGACAGTCAACGTATCCTGATTGCCGTCGATAGAGACGGGTAGGACCATCTCGCTTGACGTCGGGAATGCGAATCTCACGTACCTCGCCCGGTTGCGAGAGGTACTTCATAAACTCGCGTACTGCGTTGACGTCTGTCTCGTCGGTGCTGGAGGTGGCGTTCGTCGGGGCGTGTGTTACCATTGTCTTACTCATTCCGATTGTGAGACCTGCCGCGCTCCCCACAAAAGATGCGCGGCAGGTTTCGCTGTTTTAGGCTTGCGCTGTCTTCGCCTTGCGCGGACGCCGATATCCCGCAAGCATTTCCGCGTGGACTTTTTTGACATCT
>MWWB01000443.1_pt1 | contig 10347 bp, 12 predicted proteins | sample 1047291 | NCBI WGS metagenome assembly MWWB01 (sample SAMN06349976, study PRJNA376086) | soil metagenome | isolation source: MS4-1 sample Antarctic (ecotone) soil | place: Antarctica | reverse complement strand
TGATGCTTTCTTTTACAATAAACTGTACCTGCTGAAATTTTGGCTTGAGATAATCGATGATGCCATCGGTACTTTGATTGTCAACAACAATTATTTCGAATTGTTTTAAGCTGCTTTTTTGTAACGAATACAGGCATTGCTCCAGGAAATATTTTACATTATAATTTACTATGATGATGGAGAGCGTCAAGAAGCAATTCTTAATTTAAAAACAAACAAACGTACTAATTCAAGTTTACAAGTTTGCTTTTCTATACTTTAAACCAAATGCAAAGAATCTTGTTAATCTTAAAAATCCATGAAATCTGCGGTTATCTTTGCCCATGCTAAAAAGCGTATTACTACAAGCGGTGCTGGCTGGTGGCAGCGAGATGCAGCGTTTTATGAACACTGATTACACAACCTGTAACAAGGAAGGGATTAATAACCTTGTAACAGAAGCCGATCATGCATCGGAAAAGGCAATCATGGATTTGATCAAAAAGAGTTTTCCTGGTCATTACATATTAAGTGAAGAAAGTGGTGAGATCGTTCAGGACTCAACGTACAAATGGATCATTGACCCGATTGATGGCACCATAAATTTTTCACGTGGCATTCCCATTTGTTGTGTTTCTATAGGGATAGAGCAGGAAGGAAAAATGATCATGGGTGCGGTGTATAACCCTTTTATGAATGAAATCTATTTTGCCGAACGCGGGCAAGGCGCAACCCTTAATGAACGTTCCATCTGCGTAAGCAAAAAACAAAAAATAGAAACAGCATGTCTTGTAACCGGCTTTCCTTATACATATTTAGATATGCCGAATGGACCCTTGCAAGTTTTTGAAAGATTCATCAGGAAAGGTATTCCTGTACGCAGGTTAGGTTCTGCCGCTATTGATCTTTGCTGGGTTGCCTGCGGACGTTTTGATGGATTTTATGAACATAAACTGCAGGCCTGGGACAGTGCAGCCGGATTTATTATTGTAGAAGAAGCGGGCGGAAAAGTAACCGATCTCAAAGGCGATGTCTATTGTCCGTACCAACCGGGAATAATTGCCAGTAATGGAATTTTGCATGAGGAATTGCTAATGCACATTTCGGGGAAAGTAGCTACAGAAATTTAAAGAACTAAATCATGAGTGAAGAAAGAACAGAAATAGAATCACTTGGTGAATTTGGTCTCATTAATCACCTGACTAAAAATTTTGAAATAAAAAATGCTTCTACAATAGTTGGTGTTGGCGATGATGCTGCAGTACTCGATCATTTTGGAAAACAAAACGTTGTTACTAACGATCTGTTGATTGAGGGTGTTCATTTTGACTTGATGTACACACCGCTCAAACATTTAGGCTATAAGACGGTAGTGGTTAATGTCAGCGATATCTATGCAATGAATGCAACGCCTAGTCAAATTGTAATAGGACTTGCATTTAGCAACCGGTTTAGCTTAGAAGCATTAGAAGAGTTTTACGATGGTGTGCATGCTGCCTGCGAATATTATGATGTGGACCTCGTTGGGGGTGATACTACTTCATCGCAAAAAGGCTTTATTATTAGTTGCACCGCTATTGGCGAAGTTGCGCCGGATAAATATGTGTTGCGAAGTGGTGCAAAAAAAGGCGACCTGTTGTGTGTTAGCGGCGATTTGGGCGGGGCCTTTATAGGGCTTACCTTATTGGAAAGAGAAAAGAAAATATTTTTGGAAAGCCCGGGTGTGCAGCCCGATCTTGAAGGAGAGAAATATGTAATTGGCAGAATACTAAAACCCGAAGCAAGAAAAGATGTTGTTGCATTTTTAGCGGACAATGATATTGTGCCGACTTCAATGATCGATATAAGCGATGGGCTAAGTTCTGAAATTCTGCACCTGTGCAAACAAAGTGACGTAGGGTGTGTTTTGTATGAAGAAAAAATACCCATTTCAGAAGACACAAAAAATGCAGCGTATAAATTTCAACTTGATCCAACGGCATGCGCATTAAGTGGCGGCGAAGATTATGAATTGCTGTTTACAATGCGGCAGGATGATTATGATAAGATTACATTGAACGAGCAAATAAGTGTAGTGGGCTATATTACGGATGCCGAAGCCGGGGTAAATATTTTTACAAAGGGCGGCAACAAACATCCAATTACCGCGCAGGGATGGAATGCTTTTAAATGAAGTGATGTACGACTATGAAAAAAACCACCATCTTATATATTGTTCTTTTTTTGGCGACCAGTTGCGCTGTTCAAAAAAATCGCACAACAACGAAAAAATATGCAATACAACAAGTACAATCAGACTACGATCTTTTTAGAAATATTATAGAAGACGGCCACCCGGGTCTTTATTGGTACACTCCCAAAGACAGCATGGATCAATATTTTGCAGCAGGTAGAAGCATGTTGCAGGATTCGATGACAGAACTCCAATTTCGCACCGTTTTGAGTTATGTAGCAGCCAAGCTTCGCTGCGGTCATACAGCCATCCGGGCATCAAAAAGTTTTTCACGGCAAGGCGATAGTTTGCGCACTCAATTGTTTCCGTTGAATTTTAAACTATGGAAGGACACCGCCGTTGTTACTTCTAATATTAGCCGGAAAGATTCTTTTATTAAGAGAGGAATGTTGGTAACAGCTATTGACGGGCGGCCAATGCAACAAATTGTTGACTCGCTGTTTGAATATCTTTCCGGCGATGGTTATAACCTGACTCATAAGTATCAAACACTCAGCAACAGGGGAACATTCAATGCTTTGTATCCCGCTGTGTTTGGTTATAAAACCAGGTATAACATCAGTTATATTGATTCGGTTGCACAAGCAAAAGCGGCCGTTGTTTCTATTTATACTCCGCCAAAAGATGATTCTGCATCACGAAAGGAAGAGCTTTTAAAGCCTGCAAAAATTTCGCGGGGCGAAAGAAAAAAACGGGAACTTTTATTTAGTAGAAGCGTGCAAACCGATACTTCTATGAGCACTGCGTTCATGGGTCTGCATACATTTACAAAGCCTGGAAAGCTTCGCCCTTTTTTCAGATCATCGTTTAAAGAATTAAGAAAAAGGCGGACTAAAAACCTTGTAATTGATCTGCGGGGAAATGGCGGTGGCAGTGTGACCAACTCCAATCTTCTTACAAAATATATAAGCGATCATCCGTTTAAGATCGCCGATTCGCTTTATACCAAAAGAAAAAATTCCCCGTATGCGCAATACCGCGAAAACCGCCTGGCTAACTGGCTTTTTACGGTGTTCATGACCAGCAAAAGAAAAGACGGCAATTATCATTTTGGTTATTACGAACGAAAAAAATTCAAGCCAAAAAAGAAAAACCATTTTGACGGACAAGTGTATGTCCTTTCCGGCGGCAATACCTTTTCGGCATCTACTTTATTTATTAAATCGGTGAAAGACCAGGAAAATGTAACCATTGTGGGTGAAGAAACGGGCGGCGGCGCTTATGGTAACAATGCCTGGTTAATTCCTGATGTTACTTTGCCTGTTACAAAAGTTCGTTTTCGCTTACCGTTATTTCGTTTAGTGATTGATAAGAATGAGGCGAAAGGTTTTGGTGCGCAGCCCGAAGTAATTTCATTACCAACTGTAGAAGCGATCCGCAAAAACCTGGATTTTAAAACAGAGAAAGCGGTGGAGTTAATTAAAGTGGCAGCTAAGGATTAGAAACTGTGAGGTTTTAAGAAAGGCTGTTTAAGTTTAGGATTGTATTTTAAATCTCACAGGTTTTGTATAGAAAAATTGTCTGCATCTTTTAAAAAAGGCAAGCCCTTTCTTATTTGTTCTAATTTATCTTTTTCAAGTGTAACTGTAAAAATATCTTCCTGGTGTGCTTTATGATAAAGTATCTCACCTAACGGATCAACCACCAAACTATCACCACTGTAAAGATGGCCGTTTCCATCTTCGCCTACACGGTTTACACCAATTACGTAAGACTGATTTTCGATAGCCCTTGCTTGCAATAAGGTTTTCCAGGCGGTGTTTCTTTTTTCGGGCCAGTTTGCAACGTATACAAGTACATCGTATTCTGCTTCGCCACTTTCCGAAACTTGCTGACGGGCCCATACGGGGAAACGCAGGTCGTAACAAACCATCAGGTTTAGTTTAAAACCATTGACCGATGCAATGAAACGCTTGTTGCCGCTGGAATAATGTTCATCTTCTTTTCCAAAGGCAAACAAATGTCGCTTATTATAAATGCCGTATTGCCCGTTTGGCAACATCCAGATGAGGCGGTTGTAATACTTTCCTTCTTCTTCAATAATAACGCTGCCTGCAAGGATGAGCCTTTTCTGTGCGGAAATGCGCTTCATCCACTGCACGGTTATCCCATCCATTTTTTCTGCAAGAATTTCTGGCTTCATGCTAAAACCCGTGGTGAACATTTCGGGTAAAAGCACTACGTGTGTTTTTTCGCCAATGCTGTTGATCTTTTCTTCCAGTAGTTTCAGGTTAGACCCTTTATCTTCCCAATGAAGTGCCGTTTGAATTAAGGTAATGGTGAGGCTGGACATGAGTGCAATTTAAAACTTTACAAACATTGAAAATTTTGTTAGCAAGAACACGAAGAAATGGATATTTTCTTTGTACCCTTTTTATTGAAAATGAATTAATATTGGTACAAGCAGTTGCGCTAATGCAACTGTTATAGGCAAGCCTTTACAACCATTCATGATAGATCAATCTTTTTTGGAAAGTTTAGAGTATTCAATTTCTCGAGCATTTGCTAATTCTCATAATGAGGAGAAACAAGCTTATTGGTGCGACGGCGTAATTGTAGATGGATTTGGGATAAGCAGCAAGGGCTTACATCACGAGTTTTACGGTTACAGTTATTAGAAGCTGTTGGAATTATCCCAAAGGGGCAATATGAAGAGTCGGATTACCGATTTGACATGCAATTATTATTTGGTAAAGAAGCCTTGAGCAGATTAAGGAATGGGCAGGATTTAGAGGACGCCATCCATGAACCAATTGACGACAGCTGGATTTCGTTGGACTTACCTGGAAAGAGCATCTCAGTTCAATTAAAGTAAGATCCTCAAACCTGCCTGCCTATAACACTGGCTTTTAGCAATAAAGGTAACAGAATGCATTTTCAGTAAGAATTACTATTTTGCTATATCAAGTGATTAGGGGCTGCAGATATTCAAATTCCTGTATTGCTTAAAGCCTTTCACGTTAGTGGCAATTCTCCTGAAATATCCTCATCCAAAATTCCTCTTGACTATTTGGAAGCTTGAATATATTGTAATTACTTTGTAATAACAAAGTATACATGTATGGAACTTTCTATCATAAATATTGGAAACTCAAAAGGAATTAGACTTTCCAAGACCATTCTCGAAAAATATAGCATCAGCGACAAGGTTGAATTAATCCTTGAGAAGGGGTATATCATTCTAAAGCCTAAGCCAGAGCCAAGAAAAAACTGGGAAAAGGCATTTAAAAAAATGCATGAAAATGGCGATGACCAACTTTTAATGGACGATGTTTTTGAAGACGAAAATTTTGAAGAATGGAGCAGGTAAATCAATATGATATCGTATTGGTTAATCTTGACCCAACAATTGGAGGCGAAATGAAAAAGACGAGACCTTGTGTTGTCTTATCGCCAAACGAAATGAACAAGTATTTACAGACAATTGTGGTTGCCCCTATGACCAGTAGTTCAAAACCATACCCAACCCGAATTGAAATAAAACATAAGGTGACTAAGGGCTGGATTGCGATTGACCAAATTAGAACAATTGACAGAATGCGGATTGTAAAACGATTTGAGACATTGACAGACAAAGAAGTTGAAAAAATCAAAAATGTAATTCAAGAAACATTTGTGGATTAAAAAAACCGCTCCAAAATCACATGACAGTGACATATTTACTTCCCAGTGATTTCCTTCAAAACTCCACTCACCAACTCCGATTCAAAACCTTTTTGCAACATATAGTCCATTAGTTTTCGCTTACGCACTAAATGTTGTTCTTCTTTCAACGATTCATATTTTTTTTCTACCAATTCCAGCAGGGTTTTTAGGTACATATCTTCATCAATACTTTTAAGTGCTTTTTTAATGCTGAATTCGCTAACCCTTTTTTCTTTTAAAGCATACATGATTTTTTTCTTTCCCCATTCGTTCATGCGAAACTTGCCACCTGCAAACTGGATGGCAAAGCGTTCTTCATTCAGGTAATCCTCTTCAATTAAAGCAGAAATAATTTCGCCCTGGTCAGCTTTTCGAATTCCTAATTCCCACAGTTTTTGTTCCACTTCGTAATGGCTGCGTTCCTGGTAAGCACAATATTGCTTTGCTTTTTGATGCGCCTGATCTTTGGTAAGATATTTTTTTTGCACTTCTGTATAGTTTACAAGTTCTAAAGTTTGCAAGTTCACATGTTCTGTTCATAACTCGTGATCTTGCGAACTTGTGAACTGATCAAACTTCTTCCAACAGTTCCCGGCAACCGTATTCTTTCTCCAGCAACTGGTCGTAATAATCTGCCTTTTGAAAAAGATCGCGGAACATTTCTATGCCCGCAGCTTTGGTCATATCAAGGTCGTACATAATGCAGGAAAGAACAATGCTTTGTTTTACGCAGCTTAATACAAGACTATCCATCTTATGGTTTTCCTGCAGTAAAAACTGATATAGAGGTTTTATCTGCGAGGTGTCGGCAGGCAGCAAACACAGGTAGGCATCGCCTGCTACAAAGTAATTATCAGGGTTGTAATTGATCTTGATCTTAGCCATACCTTCTTTAACACTCCAGTTGTTATGGCTCTCCCGGGTCAGTTTTACATCTTTGCCCAAATCAGTTAAAATTTCTTCTACCGTTTTAGAAACACCTACCGGTTTACTTTCCTTCTCCGGCATTTGTGGCAACTTTACTTCGGTGCCGCAAACCGGGCAATATTTTGTCGCATCAATGTTGGCAATGGTTACCAATGTGTCGCAACTATGGCAACGCGTAGAAGCCTCACCTCTTTGCGGCGTGTATAATGCTAAAGCTTCGCGTAAATAAGAGGACGGCAATGCAAAGCCAAGATTATCACCACCACGTATAATAAATGAATTAACGCCTATTATTTCCCCGGCTTTATTTACCAGCGGACCACCACTATTGCCAGGGTTAATAGCTGCATCAATCTGTATATATTTTAAGCCATCTCTTATGCGATCTACCTTTGAGATCACGCCTTGCGTGGCAGTATAATTTAATCCATAAGGATGCCCGATAGCAACAACCACTGCACCATCTTTCATGTTTTCGTAAATCCCCAATTTTACTTCGGGTATTAACACTCCTTCGGGAGGTTGCAAAAAAGCAAGGTCATGCTTTTTATCGGTGTACCATACCCTTGCTAATCTTCTCTCGAAAAAACGTCCTGCAATAGTTACTTCTGCGTTCCTACTTACTACATGTTCATTGGTCACTATTAAATCGAATTCTTTTATATAAAAGCCAGTGCCGGTACTTGTTTGTGTGGCAATTTGTATAATGGCCGGGCGGTAGAGTTCTATGATCTGCTGAGTGTCCATGACCGCTGATTTTAAGGATTAGTAGGATTAGCAGGATTTTTTGCAACGAGCTTTTTCTGGTTGATCAATCTTTTAAATTGAAGACTTGTCGAACCAAAATTTATTAGCAATCCAATTTCTAATCCCTGGGTTTCTAAATAGTTTATTCCTTGGGCAAGATGAGCATCTGTTAATTCGCAAATGGCTTTAATTTCAACAGCAATCACTTCTTCAACTAAAAAATCAAGTCTTCTTTTGCCTACCAATGTCTCATCATAATAAATACACATTTCTACTTCTTGTCTGAATTTTATTTCTGACTTCGTTAATTCAATAGCCAAACATTTTTGATAAACAGACTCCACATACCCGTTCTTCATTTTTTGATGCACTTTCATGGCGCATCCAATTATTTTTTGCGTTATATCTGCATATTTTAAAGGTTGATTCATTTTGTCCAATTAATCCTGTTAATCTTTTAATCTGTGGTCATTTGGTTTCGAGATTTAAAAATTCAACTTCGTTAGTGAAAGATTGATTGAACACCAATTTGTTTTCAAACTTAAGTTTTTCGGTTTTCATTTTTAGTGATGGATATTTCTTTTGCCAGGCGGTTTGGATATTCTCAATTGATTGAATAATGGCTTCTTTATTAAACTCACTTGTTTGCTTGTTATAATAGGTTACCTGAAATCCGAGCTCTTCAAAATAGTTGGGATAATTTATCATCATAAACAATTGGAAAAGTTGGGTGATGGGGCGGGGCAAACTGTAAGAATACTGGCAATAAGCAATTCCATATTCGCTGATCTGTGCGGCAATTTCCGTGTGCTTGTTTTCTTTGTACCAGCCAATGTTTTGATTGGCATTGTAAATGGCATCTGATATGGTTTTATGTGTTTGTGGCGTTACAATGGAGAATGTATGCCGCGAACGGAAAAGGTGAGGGAAAACATCTTCGCCAGTTTTTGCCTGCATCTTCAAAAACTCTTCTATCATTTCCCCGTTTTTTTGAGACACGGGGCGGTCATCTTTTTTAAAATAAATATCAACCACTTTTTCAATATCGAGCAACAATTTTCCTTCAGGCACCAGCATAAAATCTATTCGATAAGCAAGCGCCAAAAGTAGGTATGCTATTCCGCCCGAATATTTATCGGCGTCAACAGTTTCAATCAGCTCAAGTGTTTCCCTGATCCACTTCTGCATGTATTTATACTTGATTTCTTTGTCTTCGTCGGGTATGTGTTTTATGTGCTCGATGCCTACGGGTATCAGCGCTGTAAAATCCTGCACAAGGAGGTCATCGTGCTTATCGGCTTTGGTTGCCAGCTCTTTTAATCCATAATACAATTTGCTTGGGCTTGCGGTTACAATGTCCGAGTCAAACATCATCATTAGTTTATCTTCCTCTAAAGCATAGCGGGCAGGAAACTTCTGTTCTTTTATATCGAACAAGGCGGTGCGCATCGGTAGCTACAAACTGGATAAAATCTTCATTCAATTCAAAAAAAACTCCCGTCATTGCAGGGCGCAGATCGTCGTTGCTTACTGCGAAAATGGTTTTATTAATAGCCATTACCAATGCCGATGCCGTCATAGTGAAAGATGTAGTATCATCTGCTGTTGGTTCTTTTGGAAAGTTATCGGGGTTCTCGCCCATTACTTTATACTTGCCATTGTCGCTTGTAATTTCTATTCCAAAATTTTTATCAATTGAAAACGTCAGTGGCTGATCGGGCAGGTTCTTCAAGGAGTCCATCAGTATTCTTGCGGGAATACAAACCTTGCCACTTTCTTCTGCTATCACATCGAGGCTTATCCGCATTACAGTTTCCAGGTCGGTAGCAACAACCGTTAGTTTGTTCTTCTCTACTTCAAACAAAAAATCTTCTAAAATAGGAAGCACCGTATTGGCATTAATCACGCCGTTAATATGTTGCAATTGCTTCAATAGCTGAGAGGAAGAAACGATAAACTTCATTTTGGTCTGTTTTGTCTTTTAGTGCTGGTAGAACCTGTCAAATTTTATACGATTCCGTTTCATTGAGAACTAAAATAGATATTAAGGTCAGGGGCGAAACTAAGCAATTTTAGGCTGAAACTTTTTACACAATACAGAGTTTATTAATAGTATTGCAAAAACAGGATTAATGGGGGTGAAGATGTATGTTGCCGTTATGCGGCCCTTTTTTTGAGGTCTATTGAACCACGTTGACGTAACTAAAATTGAATGGGTTAGAAGCAACGATATTTGCAGTGCCATTTTTTTAAAGAAGGGAATTATGTTCGAAAAGATTTTTAGCTGGTCAAAGAAAAAAGAGGAGGAAGAAATCATCCAACCCGACATTAGGTTTGGACGCTACTCTGATAATAACAAACCGGTTGAAAAAGTAGAAAAATGGAATAAAGCCGATACCTTATTTAAAGAAAAAAAATACCGCCAAAGCCTGCTTGCTTTTTTCGATTATTTGAGAGACGAAACTGAAGATAACCTTATCCACGAACAAAATGGAACTGAAGGAAGCTTTTGGTTTTATCAGGGTTCTAAAATTATCCGGGGTTTTTATAACGCAGAAATGTTGCAGGCAGAAGTTGTTTTAGCTGCAATGCCTCAGCCCAGCGTGCCTGTTATGCGCCGCCTTTTAGAAATGAACTTTGCATTATACTACACCCGCTATGCTTTAGAGGAAGATAAACTAATGATGATGTTCGACTCGGACATTGTAACTGCAAGCCCAAGCAAATTGTATTATGGATTAAAAGAACTGGCAACCAAAGCCGATAAGCACGATGACCTCCTTGTGCAGGATTTTACAGCGCTGATACCCGTAGGC
>MWWB01000442.1_pt1 | contig 10355 bp, 8 predicted proteins | sample 1047291 | NCBI WGS metagenome assembly MWWB01 (sample SAMN06349976, study PRJNA376086) | soil metagenome | isolation source: MS4-1 sample Antarctic (ecotone) soil | place: Antarctica | reverse complement strand
GCAGGGCGCGCAGGGTTTTGGGGTTGAACACGTCCTTGGCCGACAAGCGGCCGTCGGCCGTGAGGGGCACAACCACGGCGTGAAAGTGGGGCGTTAGCTCGTCCTGGTGCAGGGTGCAGCTCACCACGTTTTGCTCCCCAAACTTGGCTTTTAAAAATGCAATATTGGCCTCGGCCCACTGGCTGCCGTGCCAATCGTTCGGGCTCCCGTCGGCCTGGCGCTTGAATGCCTCGGGACTGGCCGTTAGCAGCACCTCCACCCCGCGCACCGAATCATGCCGGACTTTGGCTCCGACCTCCTGAATGCGCTCGGTGGCCAGTTCCCAATAATTGCGCTCGGCCGTGTTGATGTACTCGTGGTTCATCGGCTTGCGCTCGGTGTCGGCGTTGGGCGTTTCGCGCTGCCGGTAGTTGTGGGCGGTCTTGGCCGCGCCCGCTTGGGCGGTCTTAATCTTGGCTACTCGGCAAATGGCGTAGGGCATGGGGCGGTAGGGAAAGGGGCTAGATACTGCGTAGGGCCGGCTGCAAGCCCCCCACCGGACGCAGTCCGGTATAGTGGGTTATACCGTTGTTTTTTTCGCGCAGTTTTGGGCCCGTTGTTTACGCTAATTACTTACGCTAACTGGTCTTTTTTAGGGTACATTTTGGGCAAAACTTACGCTTATCACTTACGCTAATACCCTTATTTACTCTCCTTGATGCGCTTCATTCGGGTGGCCTGGGCGTTCATTTCCTGCTGCTCGTTGTACTGCACCTTCTCGATAATAGAGTTGTGAGCTACCCCGGCCCATCCCTGCACCAACGCCCGCAAACGACTAAACGCCTCGGCTGCCGGCATCCCCTCGACCTGCGCCAGTGCTTCTGTGGCCGACCGTCCGACCGCTACCAATTTATCCGCTAAATATCGCTCGTCTCCGCTCGCTGGCTTCCCCCACACCTCACCCCGTTTGATGAGCTGGTGCTGCACCACCCGGCAAGAGACTGAACAGAATTTGCCCCCTCGCCGCTTCGGCTCGTAGTCCTTCCCGCACTTCTGGCACTGCGCTATCATAAGGCAAAAACACAAATTCTAAAAGCAATCGGGGAGGTCGGTGCGAAGCGGCTAGCGTAGCGGCACCAGCCACGTCCTATCCTGGACACCTAGCATAATCGGGGCTGGTGCTACTTCGGCTAGCCGCCTCAGAACGACCTCCTCGATTAGAATTTAATGAGCTTAAGTTAACTAGAACAAAAAGCCAATTTGTAAATCAGAACCCGTTGTGACATGCACATCCTGCCCACCTTTTCTTGGTCGATTTAGGTTAATTGGTACATCTCGACGTGTGAAGTCTAGGCCTGAACTACCACTCAGTAGCCAACGGTTTCTTCGCAGTTGGTAACCTATCCGGGTTGACAAGGGGACATGCACCTGTATGTCACTTACGTATCCAAAAGGACTGTTTCTGTCTTGACTGAATTCTTCAGCTACAAGCTGTAGTCCTACACCAGCAAATAGCCCGGCCCCAGCTTTCCGTCCTGGCCATACAAAGTATCGCAATTGTGTTGTGATTAACGCGCTATTGTAGCGGCCTTTACTCTCTACTACTCTCTCATACTGCCCGGTATTTGGGTCCAGTATTACTGTGTAAGTAGATGCGTCTCTGTGTACGCCGCCAACACCTACTCGAGCACTAATTCGTGGAGTGAGTAACCATTCATATGCTAGCCCTACATAGTGACCGCCACCTCCGTACTCGGCACTATGTACCCCTAGATAGATAGCGTGTTGACGGGTTACAGAAGTAATGGTGTCAGGTGGTGTAGACAGAAGACCGCCTGCACACAGAAGGCTTATTACTAGCATGTAAGACAAATAATATGTTTTGGTTTTGTCGCTGTTATAGCTGACTTTTTTACAGTTGGGTGCTTTTGGCCATCTCCCGCAACTGTTCCAAGCTAGGGTTGAATGGTAGAGCGAGTTGACCAGGGTTTTTGTCTTGTATTTGCTTACGAACGTAGCTTTTGGCAAATGTTACACGGCTGCCATTAAATATTACTAAGGGGTTCACAAAGTAGATTAATGGGTCAGTGCTGCGGGCTATCAGACCGGCCCCTATTAGCTCGGCTAGGCCACTCGTAACAAGGCCCCTGCTCTTATAAAGCGTGAATTTCATGCACTCTGAGGCCGAGAAGTAGAATTCGTCTCGACCTGCGCGGAGTTGGCGGAGAACATAGGTGAACACCCGGATGCCACGTGGGCTAAGCTCCCAAAAATTGAGTAGGCCGCTCAGGAAGACTTTTGCAAACTGCTCTTCGTCCACTTCAACCTCTCTAACGAACAGACTTTCAGCTACTTTCTCGCCGTTATTGTCGATTACCCAATACTTATTTTCCCCATTGCTGGTCTTTGGGGGTTTGATGGCCTGGCGCTTTTTTGTGGTGCTAATCTCCAAAACTGCCTTCTCTGAGAACGGATTGTTCTCATTTTCAGGGTAGTCCGTCAATTTTCTGTACCAAGTCGTCATAGCTTTTTAATTTTTTGATGAGTAAACTTAATCAATACGTTTAAAAAATTAAGCGTTTTTTAAAACCATTCGCTTTAATCTTTAAAACACCTCGTTGCAGAAAGGGTAGTGTATTTTTAAAAATGCTTAACCACAATCGCGGAAAAGTACAAACAGGCTGTTTTAAGGTTTAAAACACGTGTTTTAAATCTTAAAACAGACCCCCCTTGATTATCAGTTACTTATGGCACTTGACTCTTAACTCTTACAAGACACCCCCCGCAATGCAATTGCGGGAGGGTGGCTTGGCCTTGCGTTTGGCGGTCATTTCATGCTTATCCCTCCTCCTCGGTTCTGCCCCTTGCTCTGCTCCTGGTCGCGCTGAGCAGTACGCTGCACGGCTTGGTCGTAAGCTTCCTTCATCGGCACCCCGCCCGGCTTTAGCTCGGTCAACTCGAACCGGCTGCCGGTGGCCAGGTGGCGCAACTGACCCTGCTTAGTGGTTTCGTCCTCCCGATAGCTGTACCCTGGGAGTTTTTTTAGTTGTTCGGTCAGGTCGCCAACTTGCCTAATAGGGGCCTTTAGGGCCTGCTGGACGTGTTTTTCGGTTTCTGCCTGCATGTTGGCGCGCACCTTCCGGCCATGCTCCAGTACTTTTTCTGGCAAGGCTTCGCCCTGCAAGACCTGCACAGCGGCGCGGGTCCAAGCCCCCTGGTACAAGTCCCTGCGCCCGATTTCCTTCGTTTTCGTGCCCTCTACGCTCGCCAACTGCCGGGTAAGGGTCTTTTCCCGGTCTTTGGCCCCGGCGCTGTCCTGCGCGATGCTAGCCGCCTTACTGGCCCGCTCGTTGGCCGCGGCGAGCTGCCGGACCAACTCCGCGTTTAGCCGCGCCTCCTGGTCGGCCCGCCACTTGCTCAGGTTGACCAGGTCCAGCCCGCTTGGCCCCTCGATGCTCAGGCGCGTGGCCGGCTCCGGCCTAGTCAACTCGCCCAGCTCGTCCCGGCTGCGCTCCTGGGCCCCGTAGACGTGGCGCATGACCTCGTGCTTGGCGCGGCTGTGCTCGACCCCCCGCTCCATCCCAAACGGCTTCATGGCCTCGGCGTAGTCGGTTTGCAGGGCGCGCAGGGTTTTGGGGTTGAACACGTCCTTGGCCGACAAGCGGCCGTCGGCCGTGAGGGGCACAACCACGGCGTGAAAGTGGGGCGTTAGCTCGTCCTGGTGCAGGGTGCAGCTCACCACATTTTGCTCCCCGAACTTGCCCTTCAAAAATGCAATATTGGCCTCGGCCCACTGGCTGCCGTGCCAGTCGTTCGGGCTCCCATCGGCCTGGCGCTTGAATACCTCGGGGCTGGCCGTAAGCAGCACCTCCACCCCGCGCACCGAATCATGCCGGACTTTGGCGCCGGCCTCCTGAATCCGTTCGGTGGCCAGTTCCCAATAATTGCGCTCGCCCGTGTTGATGTACTCTCGGTTAAGGGGCCTGCGCTCGGTGTCGGCGTTGGGCGTTTCGCGCTGCCGGTAGTTGTGGGCGGTCTTGGCCGCGCCTGCCTGGGCGGTCTTAATCTTAGCTACTCGGCAAATGGCATAGGGCATGGGACAGTAGGGAAAAGAATTTACGGATGCGTAGGGCCGGCTGCAAGCCCCCTACCGGGCGAAGTCCGGTATAGTGGGTTATACCGTTGTTTTTCTCGCGCGGTTTTGGGCCTGTTGTTTACGCTAATTACTTACGCTAACGGGTCTTTTTCAGGGTACATTTTGGGCAAAACTTACGCTTATCACTTACGCTAATACCCTTATTTACTCTTTTGGATGCGCTTCATTCGGGTGGCCTGGGCGTTCATTTCCTGCTCCTCGTTGTACTGCACCTTCTCGATGATGGAGTTATTTGCTACCCCGGCCCATCCTTGCACCAACGCCCGCAAACGACTGAACGCCTCGGCTGCCGGCAACCCCTCGACCTGCGCCAGTGCTTCCGTGGCCGACCGCCCAACCGCTACCAATTTATCCGCCAAATACCGCTCGTCCCCGTTGGGTGGATTCGGCCACGCCTCGCCCTTCTTGATGAGCTGGTGCTGCACCACTCGGCACGAGACGGAACAGAACTTGCCCCCTCGGCGCTTCGGTTCGTAGTCCTTTCCGCATTTTTGACACTGCGCTATCATAAGGCGAAAACACAAATTTCTAAAAGCAATTGGGGAGGTCGGTGCGAAGCGGCTAGCGTAGCGGCACCAGCCACGTCCTATCCTGGATACCTAACATAATCGGGGCTGGTGCTACTTCGGCTAGCCGCCTCAGAACGACCTCCCCGATTAGCTTTTAGGGTTGAAAGTTAAACTGTCAGCCGGTGACAGTTTAACTTTTTGCTCCGTTCATACCCTCCTTTTGCTTTACTGTGCCCCGTTTCAAGAGTTCACGAAACTCATCTCCCTTGGCCATTTCGTAAACTTTGAATCGTAGACGGGTTTCTTAAACTCGTACCGCCCTGTAGCAGGCACCTGGCCACTTGGTGCCGAGCTGCTGCTGGTCGTTCAGGGAAAGGAGCCTATTTAAGCTACTTCGTTGACGCAACCATGACGGCTTCGAGGCGGTGCACGACCGCCAGCATTTCGGCATGGAGCGCGTTTAGATATTCAAGCCTGTCGGGAAGGTCTTCGCTGGTAGGGTCAAGTTCCATCATCGCCTTCGTGTTGCGTAGAACAGCTTCCACGCGGATTGGCAGTTGACCATGGGTGGTGTCCGTGGCTTCGTTGGCAATATCGGTTAGGGTATAATGGTAGTTCCCCTCCTTTATAGCAAGCGACAAAGTAAACGAGAGGCGCGGGCTGGCAGCCAGTCGCGGTGCCTGCGAAAACAAGGTACTTCCCTCGCCGACAAGGGTGCCCGCCAGCTGGTCTTCGCGCAAGAGCACTGCGTTGGCTACCTTGAATTCGGTCGCCAACCACTGCCGGGCTTGAGCATAGAGCTCGCTTTGGCTGGCCTTCGCTACTCGTACCGTCCCCGTGTAGCATACTTTCCGGGTACCCTTGTCGATGGGTAGCGGGAGCGAAACGGATTGTGCCTGTGCGCCGAAAACCGACAACAGCAGGCAGATAGCTAGGGGCAGGCGTTTCATATGCTCGAATGGAGTAGCGTTAGCGACCGAACTAGTGGCGATTCATGGAGGGAAACGGATGAGGCCGAAGGAAGGTGAAGGTGACTTTCTATCGTTCAGGAAAACGGTGATTTTGCTTATCCTATGCTGAATGGGGGAATAGCGTCAAATACTGACAGTTGTTGTGGGTCACCTTGCTTTAACTTCTTCTTTTTGACGTAGCTACGCACAAAGCTTACCCGGTCCCCATTGAACATTATCATGGGGGTGATGAAGTACACATTCGCATTGTAGGGAATTACTTCATTTCAGCCTCTCATTGATAAGCGTAATAATCTGTGCAAACCCCTGATTTACTTGCTGTTTCAGCTCGGATTGTCCCTGCTCTAATTTAGTTTGACCTTCTGTCAGTTGTTGGGTTCGGGTAAGTAAAAACTCGATGTTATTGCTTTGGGTAGTTAGGGTATTGGTAACGACCACGGTGAGTTGACGCACTTGGGCGGATACCCGCTCGACTTTGGCAGATGTCTCGTCTTGTTTAGCAAGCATTTCGCTAATGACTGGCTCTAGTTGGTCTAGTCGCTGTTCTGGCGTGGGCATTGGACGATGGTTAACTGTGTTGCAGATAATATGGTGAGTTTTTATTCTCTAATGCCCCTTAGTACTATCAATCTTGGATGACAGTTCGCGAAGCTGACTCAAGTTTGGATTAAATGATAGAGCCAGTTGCTGAGGATCTTTTTCTTTAATCTGCTTACGAACATAACTCTTGGCAAAGGTCACTCGATTGCCATTAAAGAGCACTTTGGGGTTGATGTAATAAACATTCAAGCTGACGCTACGAGCAATAATACCTGCTGTAAGAAGCTGAGCTAACCCTGTGTTAACTTGATTTCGATGCTTGTATTCAGTGTATTCCATACACTCGCCCATGTGGAAATATAACTTATCATCCCCTCTCCCAAGACGCTTCATCAAGTACCCAAATACTCGAATACCAGGAGTAGTAATGCTGAAAAAGCGGAAGAATTCGCCAATGAATAGTTTGTTAAACTGCTCATTATCAACTTCTATTTCCCGGACGAACATACTTTCAGCAGCCATATTCCCTTCGTGGTCAAGCACGTAAAATTTACGCTCTCCATCACTGTCTTTAGGCGGTCTGATTACCTGTCTCTTTTTTGTTGTAATAAGCTCATTTACAGCCTCTTTTACAAAAGGATTGGTTTCATGTTCTATAAATTCTGTCACTTTTACATACTTCATAAGGCAGCCTTTAGCTAACTGTTAAGAGACACCAAAGTTAGCAACACGTTAGATATAAGCTAACGTGTTGCTAACTTTTTTTATACGTATAAGGTAGCGATAAATAGGAATATAGTAGCTTAGTACAAATAGTGCTTTCTAATAAAAGTACAAAAGCCTTGCTAACCATTGGTTAGCAAGAGTCTCCCTTTGGTTAGCAGACCCCCCTTGATTATCAGCGACTTATGACATGTGTATCTTAATCTTAATAAATACCCCCTACCAATGCAATTGGTAGGGGGTTCGTTGAGCTTGCGTTTGTTCATCCTCTTATACTAATTCCTCCCTTTCGTTTTTGCTCCGTGCTTTCTGCCAAATCGCGTTGTGCAGTTCGCTGCACAGCTTGATCATAAGCCTCTTTTACCGATAGTCCACCTAGCTTCAGTTCAGTCAGCTCGAACCGGCTGCCGGTGGCCGTGTGGCGCAACTCGCCCTGTTTGGTGGCTGTGTCCTCTCGGTAGATGTATCCTGGGAGCTTTTTTAACTGCTCAGTTAGGTCCCCGGCTTGGCGAATAGGGGCCTTTAAGGCTTGCTGGATGTATTTTTCGGCCTCTACCTTAATGCCAGCGCGCACTTGGTGGGCGTACTTCAGCACGTTTGCTGGCAATGCCTCCCCTTGAGCAACCTGTACTAAGGCGCGGGTAAAGCCCCCCTCCACATCCTTTCGCACTTGAATTTCCTTCGTTTTCGTCCCTTCCACGCTCGCCAGTTGCCGCGCCAAGGTCTTTTCCCGGTCTTTAGCTCCGGCGCTGTCCTGCGCGATGCTAGCGGCCTTGTTGGCCCGCTCATTGGCCGCGGCGAGCTGCCGGGCCAGCTCCACGTTCAGCCGCGCCTCCTGCTCGGCCCGCCACTTGCTCAGGTTGACCAGGTCCAGCCCGCTTGGCCCCTCGATGCGCAGGTGCGTGGCCGGCTCCGGCTTGGTCAACTCCCCTAGCTCGCCCCGGCTGCGCTCCTGGGCGCCGTAGACGTGGCGCATAACCTCGTGCTTGGAGCGGCTGTGCTCGACCCCCCGCTCCAGCCCGAACGGCTTCATGGCCTCGGCGTACTCGGTTTGCAGGGCGCGCAGAGTTTTCGGGTTAAACAGGTCTTTGGCCGACAAGCGGTCGTCGGCCGTGAGGGGCACGACTACGGCGTGAAAGTGGGGCGTTAGTTCGTCCTGGTGTAGGGTGCAGCTCACCACGTTTTGCTCCCCGAACTTGCCCTTCAAAAATGCAATATTGGCCTCGGCCCACTGGCTGCCGTGCCAGTCGTGCGGGGTTCCATCGGCCTGGCGTTGGAACGCCTCCGGGCTGGCCGTGAGCAGCACCTCCACCCCGCGCACCGAATCAGGCCGGACTTTGGCCCCGGCTTCCGCAATGCGTTCGGTGGCCAGCTCCCAATAATTGCGCTCGGCCGTGTTGATGTACTCGTGGTTCAGGGGCTTGCGCTCGGTGTCGGCGTTGGGCGTTTCGCGCTGCCGGTAGTTGTGGGCAGTCTTGGCCGCGCCCGCCTGAGCGGTCTTAATCTTGGCTACTCGACAAATGGCGTAGGGCATCGGGCGGTGGGGAAAAGGGATTGAACATTGGCTAGGGCCGGCCGCAGGCCCACACCGGACGCAGTCCGGTATAGTGGGTTATACCGACTGCTCATTTTGCATCGTTGTTTACGCTAATTACTTACGATAACGGGTCTTTTTCAGGGTACATTTTGGGCAAAACTTACGCTTATCACTTACGCTAATACCCTTATTTACTCTTTTGGATGCGCTTCATTCGGGTGGCCTGGGCGTTCATTTCCTGCTCCTCGTTGTACTGCACCTTCTCGATGATGGAGTTATTTGCTACCCCGGCCCATCCTTGCACCAACGCCCGCAAACGACTGAACGCCTCGGCTGCCGGCAACCCCTCGACCTGCGCCAGTGCTTCCGTGGCCGACCGCCCAACCGCTACCAATTTATCCGCCAAATACCGCTCGTCCCCGTTGGGTGGATTCGGCCACGCCTCGCCCTTCTTGATGAGCTGGTGCTGCACCACTCGGCACGAGACGGAACAGAACTTGCCCCCTCGGCGCTTCGGTTCGTAGTCCTTTCCGCATTTTTGACACTGCGCTATCATAAGGCGAAAACACAAATTTCTAAAAGCAATTGGGGAGGTCGGTGCGAAGCGGCTAGCGTAGCGGCACCAGCCACGTCCTATCCTGGATACCTAACATAATCGGGGCTGGTGCTACTTCGGCTAGCCGCCTCAGAACGACCTCCCCGATTAGCTTTTAGGGTTGAAAGTTAAACTGTCAGCCGGTGACAGTTTAACTTTTTGCTCCGTTCATACCCTCCTTTTGCTTTACTGTGCCCCGTTTCAAGAGTTCACGAAACTCATCTCCCTTGGCCATTTCGTAAACTTTGAATCGTAGACGGGTTTCTTAAACTCGTACCGCCCTGTAGCAGGCACCTGGCCACTTGGTGCCGAGCTGCTGCTGGTCGTTCAGGGAAAGGAGCCTATTTAAGCTACTTCGTTGACGCAACCATGACGGCTTCGAGGCGGTGCACGACCGCCAGCATTTCGGCATGGAGCGCGTTTAGATATTCAAGCCTGTCGGGAAGGTCTTCGCTGGTAGGGTCAAGTTCCATCATCGCCTTCGTGTTGCGTAGAACAGCTTCCACGCGGATTGGCAGTTGACCATGGGTGGTGTCCGTGGCTTCGTTGGCAATATCGGTTAGGGTATAATGGTAGTTCCCCTCCTTTATAGCAAGCGACAAAGTAAACGAGAGGCGCGGGCTGGCAGCCAGTCGCGGTGCCTGCGAAAACAAGGTACTTCCCTCGCCGACAAGGGTGCCCGCCAGCTGGTCTTCGCGCAAGAGCACTGCGTTGGCTACCTTGAATTCGGTCGCCAACCACTGCCGGGCTTGAGCATAGAGCTCGCTTTGGCTGGCCTTCGCTACTCGTACCGTCCCCGTGTAGCATACTTTCCGGGTACCCTTGTCGATGGGTAGCGGGAGCGAAACGGATTGTGCCTGTGCGCCGAAAACCGACAACAGCAGGCAGATAGCTAGGGGCAGGCGTTTCATATGCTCGAATGGAGTAGCGTTAGCGACCGAACTAGTGGCGATTCATGGAGGGAAACGGATGAGGCCGAAGGAAGGTGAAGGTGACTTTCTATCGTTCAGGAAAACGGTGATTTTGCTTATCCTATGCTGAATGGGGGAATAGCGTCAAATACTGACAGTTGTTGTGGGTCACCTTGCTTTAACTTCTTCTTTTTGACGTAGCTACGCACAAAGCTTACCCGGTCCCCATTGAACATTATCATGGGGGTGATGAAGTACACATTCGCATTGTAGGGAATTACTTCATTTCAGCCTCTCATTGATAAGCGTAATAATCTGTGCAAACCCCTGATTTACTTGCTGTTTCAGCTCGGATTGTCCCTGCTCTAATTTAGTTTGACCTTCTGTCAGTTGTTGGGTTCGGGTAAGTAAAAACTCGATGTTATTGCTTTGGG
>MWWB01000441.1_pt1 | contig 10357 bp, 10 predicted proteins | sample 1047291 | NCBI WGS metagenome assembly MWWB01 (sample SAMN06349976, study PRJNA376086) | soil metagenome | isolation source: MS4-1 sample Antarctic (ecotone) soil | place: Antarctica | reverse complement strand
GGCGGTGGCCCTCTCCCTTGGGACCGCCCGTGCACAGCCCACCAAGACCCTTACCGGTCGGATACTAAGCGACCAATTGGAAAGGCTTCCGATGGCAGACATTTGCGCTCGGGATACGACCGTCATCGGGACGACGGACATGGAAGGTTATTTTAAGATTGACGTTCCCGTTAACACCAACACGCTCATATTCAGGACTGTCGGCATGGAATGGGCTACTGTCAAACTGAGCGGCGAATGCTCAAACCTTGAAGTGATTCTCATCTATGCTTCTAGTTATGATTTTATGTCGGTGAGGCGCGTGAATAGAAAACAGTTCAAACGGTTTAAGCACTTGCCCCAAATACATCAGGAGGCATATGAGAAAGGCCTTTTTAAATCCCGTGCACCTTGTGCTTCTCCCATTTTCACCAAGTGGGTCCCACTTCCAGCGTAACGGTGCTGCCTTAAACGCGCTCCGTTCATTGAAACGAGGGCTTGTTTTGTACAGCAGATAACAACATCAGAACGTGCCCATGACTACTAGTGAAGCGTTGGCTTTTCTGCAGCAACACCAGCCGCTGCCAAATGACGAGGTGCTTGAGCAGAACCTTGTTCTGATTGAGACTTACGATGCAGTGAGAGCGCATTTTACAGCCTATCCCGACCCGCAATGCGTTGCACTTTTTCTAAACTCATTTGGCGGCGCAGATGGGTTGGGCGTCTACCAGATGGTGGAAACGGCTTTGTATCCGCTCGATTATGACTTGGTGGTAGAGGCCTTACGCCAACAGCTGATAAAAAGAGACGCCCTACCACTCTCCGTGCTGTATTGGAATGTGAACCTTTGCACGCCGTTTGTTGACGTGGCCCTACGCGACCCCCTGGCTCCGATGCTAGCCTGCGCCGATGTGGACGTTCGTTTGGCAACGATTAGTGCCCTTTCATTAATTAACGACGAGAGAAGTCGTGATATCCTTACTAAACACCTGTTTGTAGAGACCGATGCACATGCGGTTGAATTCCTGCGCGAGGGGTTATCGGAAATGGATGGGCAAGGGCCGCCACCTCGGTAGCCGTTGGCAAGTGCCTATTCAGGCAGTATAAACCGTTGTGAGTGATACCCAAACATGGTTTACAAAAACGGTGCTGCCTTAAACGCGCTCCGTTCATTGAAACGAGGGTTGAAATTGGAAGTGTTACTCCAGTTATTCGGTATCTTACCCCGTCTAAACCATCCCCCGCTGTTCATGCGTCGTTCTCTCCAAAAGGCGGTAACCGCCGCTGGCCTCCTGACCCTGCTGTCTGGAGGTGTGCTTGCCCAGACGCCGAAGCCTTTGCCCTATAATCCCGCGCAGGTAGAGCCCGACCAAGACCAGAGCCCCCTGGGTGTGGCCACCGAGGAGTTCAAAGGGATTCACGTCGTTTCTCCACAGGTTCGCGGGGTGCAGATGGCCAACGGCGACGTGTACTGGGTGAGCTCGAACCAAGAAGTCTTGTCCGCTTACCACGGCAACCGGCTGCTGTGGCGCGTGAACGTCGCCCAAGCGTTCAAACCGGCCATCGCGCAGCCCCGGATTGAGAAGCTGGTCTTTGCCTCGAACGTCGTTTTTGTCTTCGTTAATAAAAAGGGCGCTATCGAAGTAGAACGGCAGTCCGGTCGCTTGAGCCCCACAACAATCTATAAATAGGCCGCTGAGCCCTGCATGCAAGTTCAGCGAAACGGTCGTGGCTGTTGCAGAACCCCTCGTTGTGCTTGCAACTGCTGCTGATTGCGGCCTTACAGAGAAAATAAACTGCAAAAAATGCCGTTTTAGGGGCTCTTTCGGTGAAATAAGCAAAGGCGCCAAGTCGGTGCACGGGTTCTGCAACAGCCACGACCCGAAGGTAAACGCGCCCCGTTCAGAATTACGAGCGTAATTATGTCCTTTCCCTAAGCCCCTCCCGATGAGTTACGATTTAATGGTTTTTGATACGGAGACCGCCCCGAAGAATCGCGTTGCCTTCTTAGAGTGGTTTGACCGCGAAATGGAAGGGGAAAATGACGGAGAAATCCGGTCGGATTCGCCCGCGATGCAGGCATGGCACCAAGATATGCTGGCGGCCTTTCCCGATACTAACGACTTAGAAGAGGACGATATGGAGGACGGCAAGTGGGGGGAGTACAGCATCGCCACGGGCAGCATCTACGTGAGCTTTGCCGGGTCCCAAGCGACCGCCGCTTACCAGACAATGAAATCTCTGGCCGCTAAACACGGGGTTGGTTTTTTTAACGTCAGCGACGAGGAAGGGGAAATCATCTTTCCAAGCGACGGGGCCAGTGCACCGCTCCAGCTTTAGTTCGGTTCACGAAAACGGTGGTGCCGTAAACGCGCTATGTTTACCGAAAAGAGCCTTTGTCTTTATTAGTGCTTCAGCGCTTGTAGCAGCATTGTGGAAAGCTCCCGGCTGGCATACAAGTCATCCAGGCCCTTCGGTTCGGTTTGAGAAGGTGTAGGCAGGAAGACTAAGTCGGCGTAGTCAGTGTGATAGAGGTCGGAGGTGATTTCCTGCTGTCGGGTGGTGGTAAACACGACCGTTACTTGCCAGTTACCCGACAGGCGGCCATCGCCCGGTCGGTAGGGACGCAAGCGCTGGTAAGCCTCGAGCAGCGCAGCAATGGCTTCCCGGTCGCGGAGGACAATCGGGTCGTTGATTAAGGAGTTGGTATGGTGAAACGGATAAAGCGTAACGAAGCGGATACTGTCAGACCGCAGCTGGGTCAGGGATTGGGCGTTCGCCACACGCAATTGGTCGTGCTTGTATAGCCCGTGGATTTGCAAGGTTACCCACACCAAGAGAAAGACGCTCACCAAAATGACTTTGGCGCGCGTCGCATTGCGGGATAGGAGTGCGGAATGAGGCATGTAGCTTCGGGAGCAACGAACTACTAGTGTGGCCGGGAACGAAAGATAACAGTGTCTATGACCCCTAGTCCACCGCGTCACCAAAGTTCAGCAAAGGGGTGATTTAGGTTAATAACCCTGCAACATTCGCAGCAAGGCCGGGGCTGCTGCTTCTGTCTGTCGCTCCAGCTTCAACAGCCGCTCATGCCACCGGGTAGGCTTGCCCCGGTAATAGAGCTTGCGGCCCTTGCGGTATTGCGCCTCCCACTCCCTATCAAGGCCGTAGTAGTTGCTCATGCCCCGAAACCGCTTGTTCTCCAGCTGGGCATCGTAGTACAGCCGCTGCTGGGGAAAGGCGAGCCGGTGGGCAAACACGCCGGTTCCGCTTCGCATATACAGCACGGTGGCACGGCGGCCGGTGGTTGGACATATCATGTACCAACGGTGGCCACCGACAGCGCCGGGCAAGTTGCTGGCCTGCTGCTCCAGTTGCACCCGGTAATCGTACTTCTTTTCCCCATTCACCGTGTAGTATAGCCGTAGGTAACTGCTCTCCCCTGGCTCAATATGCGCTTCTAGGCTAATGGAGCCGGTGGGCTGGCCACGGTTGCTCCATTGCAGCGAGCGGTTGTGCAGGCCCGGCTGGAGTACGCCGATTTTACGCAGGTAGGCCAGTTCCAGGCGCTGGGTTCCTTCACAGGTCGTTGGGTAGTTCGGGTATCGAGGCATAAGGGAGATAGGTTGCGGCACAGGTAGCCGAAATCCTTAGGGAAAGGTACGGCGGCATCCCTGCTATCCACGCGCTCCAGGCAGCTATTTTGTGGCTCCATTGCCCTATTTCGCCCTATTCTAAGGCCGTGGCCAGCGGGCAGGCGGCACTCCGAATTATCGGGTTTTGTCAGGTAGCCAGCAAGGGAGCGGCGGGCCGAACTTTTGGGGTTCAGTTATGCACGAATGCACGTGAAGGGGAACATGCGGTAACCATCTGGAGCCGTGCGAAGGACTAGCACCCCCCTTCCCCCTGGGGCCGTGGCAGGTAGGCCGAATGTCGAGGTTTGTCGAGGGTTTGGGCCGAAAAGTACAGGATTGTACAGGATTGTACAGGATTGTACAGGTGGCCAGCATCGGGCGAAGGGTTGTGAAAGGCACAGGGTTAAACCCCCATTTTTCAGGGTATTTGGGGCCGTGTTCGCCGTATTATCGGGCGGGTGGCCAGCAGGGCGGGCCTGATACGCCTGTTGTTTGCAGGCCGGTGCCTCGTTTATCCGGTTGGTGAAGTGAGGTTTACGGGCCGGGCAAGGTCAGGCCGCAGCCAGCACAAAGGCCCGGTATTGTTCCGGCACCCGCACGAACTCCCGGATAGGAAACAGCAGCGGCTGGCTCTCAATTTTAAGCAGGGTGCGCCGGGCATTGTGGCCTGGGTTGCTCGCTGCGTTGCGGCATTTTTTGTCGCAGAACTTCGTGCTGAGCTTGCGTCCGTTGGCGAGCTTTTGCCCGCAAGACTGGCAGCAGCGCCGTGCTGGCTGGGCTTGGCTTGGCTCTCCTTCGTCGAGGGGGTGGGGGCTTGGTAAAGCAACTAGCAAGCCTTCGGCTCTTCGGTGAAGGGCGGGGGCTGTTTCTTGCTCTTGAAAGGGTGAGGGTAACACTCTACTCAAGGGGTTAATTTGGGGAGCAACCGGCTCAGTAGTGGTGGCCAGCAATGACAGCGGCGAAGGTTGGTGTAGCAACTGCTGCCAAGTGCTTCGGAGCCCTTGGGTTGCGGCATCCAACGCACTATCCGTTATGTGCTGCGCGACAAGTTGACGGTACTGTTTCAACTGAGTTCGCAGCTTGGGCTTCGGCAGTTCTTCCCAAAATACGCTTCTGGCTCCATCGCGCAACAACCGCCGTTCTGCCTTACGCAAGACAGTAGGTAACTCACCAGGTGTAGCAAACAGTACCTTGCCTAGATGGGCTGACAGCATTTCGCCCATCACCTGCAACGAAAGGGGGTTGGTCAGGTCAGCCAATGTTTCAATGCCTGCCTTTTTTAGAAACTCCATCTTCCGGGCCTTCAACTCTATCCGTAGTAATGGGCCGGGGGGAGTATGGCCAGTGTCAATAAGTTGAGCCTCTTTGTCGTAAGCCTTAAAAAAGTATTGTTGGTGGGCGGCCTCTCGTAAGCAGCCACGCCCTCCCCATGTGCGAAGCCCTATTGTCTGCGTACTGTGCAGCACAGCCCGGCGTAGCAGCTCCCTAGCTGGTGCAGGCATTGGCACGTTTGCGCCAAACTCCAAACCGTGTAATTGAGCTTGAGCAGGGTCAAACTCTAGTTCGGTGGCCAGCTGCTGTATAGCCTGGCTAACTGCCCATAACGGAAACTCACCGCCATTGTGGCTGCGGCTCCAGTACTTGTGCAGGCTTCCGCGCAGCTCAGTGCGGCCGTTGGTGAAGATTGAAATTTTAAATGGGCCGTGTATGGCCTCTTTCCAGTCGCCAAGTTCGCCGGTGTCATCGCTAACGGTATGCTTGAATGCCAGGCCGGGACACTTGTCAAGGGTGCCAGGGGGAAGCGTGATGTAAAGCCAATCAACCATGCAGCAACGGATAACGCAAACGACCAAAACAAAGCCCCCAAACACAGGTGAGAGCTGTGCCGGGGGCTAACCTGTGGCCGCTAGTGCAGCTACAGGGGGAGTAAGTCGTTCACGTCTCTCACGCGTGAATCATCGAGGATGATATGCGAAGATACGAGGCAGCATAAGTCATTCAATCTAACTATATGGGCAAAAAATGCTAATGTTGTGAGAAATTTTCGCGCAACTTCACTGGCTTCGTGTTTTTATGCGCCCTCCGCACCATTCGCGCCGCTGTTTGATAGAACCTCACCTCTAAAAGCTAATCGTTGAACCTAGGCCCGTTTCCAAGCTAAATTCGCCCATTTGCTGAGTGTTCTCCTCTGTGTATCTGCATCGCGCAGGCTAGCTAGTGTCGTTCAAGTAATCATAATCCCACGCGTCACACGTCTTTAGAGCTTCTTTAAGTATTGTTCTTTCCTTTTTAGGGGTGTCAAAACTTATTGATTATTAGTATATTATATCACTAACTATGTAGAACTCCCCCGGTGAACTATGTAGAACTCCCCCGGTGAATTTTGCCCAACTATGTAGAACTCCCCCGGTGAACTATGTAGAACTCCCCCGGTAACTATGTAGAGATTGTAAATAGTTTACATAGTGGTAGCTTTGGGAGTCATTAACTCTTCTGAATCATGCCGCAACTGTCGCTTCTTTATGTGCTTGATAAGCGCCGTGTAAATCCGGCCGGTGTGGCTCCGCTCATCCTTCGCGTAACCGTCGAGGGGAAGCGGGCCATGTACTCGACAGGTATTCGTGTAGCAGCTGACAGCTGGGACGTTGCTCGGCACCAAGTTACCGGCGAAGGGGAAGCAGTAACGGATTACAACACGCTCCTACAGAATTTGCAGGCCAAAGCATTGCGGGTAAGAGATACGCTGGAGACTGCTGGCAAGGTGGCCACGGCCGCTGCTATTGTTTCGGCTCTCCGGCAAGGGGTGCAGGCAACTGCTGTTGATGTTGAGCCAGGCCCATTGTTCCCGCCCAAACCTCTTACCACGACCCTCACGGTAAGTGAGGCCGGGCCTAAACCCAGCCGCCGGGCCAATACCGTTGCGTTCCAACACAACCACCTCATTCGCACTCCGCTTCGGATGGGAGTGCTAGAGGCCCGCATCTTCGTGGAAGCCCTCAGAGGCATTAACCACGGCCCCAATGGAGACACAACCCTTCCACCCATTGATATTCCCTTATCGGCCATCTTGGGCAATGATGACAGCGCAGCAGCCTATAGCGCCGTGCGCCAAGCGTGTAAGGACTTATACTCGAAAGACATTAACCTGCTGCAAGTGGGAGCCCGCAAAGAGAGCTACCACCGGACTCGCATTGTGTCGGACATTGAACTGCTGGCCGGCACCGGACGCATACGGGGCAACTTCGCGCCCTTGATGCAGCCGTACCTGCTCCAGCTCACCACTACCGGCAACTTCACCAGTGCGGACATTGCCACGCTGCTTACCCTCTCCCCCACGGCCCAGCGGCTCTACTGGATTCTCAAGAGCTACGCCAACCTGGGGGAAGGCCGGGCCGTGAAGCGGGCAGAAACCCTAGTGGATTTGAAGCTGCTGTTGCTCCAAGATGCCAACCTCTATCCGGTGTGGGCAGAGTTCAACCGCTGGGTGCTGGAACCCATCAAGGCAGAGTTTCACGCGCCTGAGGTGAACTTCCCAGCTACGTGGGAGCCGCAGCGAACCGGCAAGAAGATAACGGGGCTGCTGTTCACCATTCCCAAAATGCAGCAGCGCCTTGCCGTGGCCACCGTTGCAGCAGCTGCACCAACGGCCCGGTCCGACAAGTTTGCAACGTGGCTGGCTGGGCAGAGTGAGAAGCTACAAGCCGCATACCAGGGCCTTACCGGTACCAAAGGGCCTATGGCAAATTACTTGGCTCCGGACGTGGCCCAACGTATCATCAAGCACGTTGCTGGCCACCCAGGAAGGGAAAAGACATTATACACCATGCGCCACCAAATAGGCACCTCAAAAGAAGCTATAAAGGACAAGGCCGGTTACTCTTACAAACAGATGGCCACGGCGTTAGGCAAAGATTTTAGGTAGGGAATCACACCTAGAAATAGGTGCGTTTTTACACCTTCTTCTAGGTTCTAAACCGCACCTATCCTGTACCTCTTCTGCTCTCGCTCTAGCTTCTCTGCAATGGCTTCTAAAATCCAGTCCTGAGTAGAAACACCCAACTTGGGGCTAGTTGGCTTGCGGGGGCGCTTGGCTCTTACTTCATCAATGCTAGCCAGCGTGCCGGCGGTGATTTTGATGTTAAAATTCTTGAGCTGAGCCGGGGCCGGTGGGCTTGCCCCTACCGACGAACTCCCCCGGTTTATAATGGCATTAATCTTCTTCTCATCGAGCTTGCTGGCAGCTGGGCTAGCAGCTGGAGCACTCGGCACCGCAGCGGTTTTCTTAGGGGGTGGGGAGACAGCCATTGCTTCTACTTGGTGAGGTGGGTAACGTGGCGGAACAATCCCTCCAATTCAGCTACTGCCTTGTCGTCCTGTGGCACGGACTCAAACACGGATAGCCCCTTGCTGGCAGCGGTGGCAAATGCCTTGCGGCTCACTACCGGAAAATCGATGTAGTTCAGTTCCGGGTTCTCTCGCAGTACCTCCGTGGCTTCGCTGTTGTCAATGCCTCGCGTGTCGGCCTTGTTGAGAAAAGAGTAAATCTGCAGGGGAGTAGCACGACCAGGTTGCACTTCACCCAGCAGCGCCAGCACCTTGGATAGCGTCCATATTTCGTAGCTCCGTGGCGCGAAGGGCAGCAGGTACACATCGGACACGAACAGCGCCGCCCGCTGGCTGGCTGTGCCGCGCCCGCCGGTATCAATTACAATGTGGTCGTACTTGGGGCGCAGCTGCTCAATCTGCCGGCGCACGGCTCCCCCGGTGAGCTGAACCAGGGTGTAGCCTAGTTGGCCTTGGTGGGTTTCATCACGCCAGGCGGTGAAGTCGGAGGCAGACTCTTGTTCGTCGGCATCTACCAACAGAACGTCTGCTCCTTGGCGAGACAACCAAACGGCCAAATTTGTGGATATGGTTGTCTTACCTGTTCCTCCTTTAATGCCTCCAACGGTGAATATCATGCTATTGGAAATACTTTTTAGGTGCAATTTTGGGTGCAAAACCTCAACTGGATTCCGGTGCTGAACAACACCTGTACTCCAGCAAGCCAGCCAAAAGTAGTTACAGGATATCCTGCTTCTAATGACTGGTGTAGGAACTCAACCCGTAGCTAAAGCAAGAGGCCCAACGCCAGGTGGCCAGCAGCGCGTACGCCAGGCCGGGCAGCAGCACAGCCGCGGTGGTGGGATATGAAGGTGAGTAAGCAGAATTTTACGTACTGTAAACGACCGTTTATAGTATGTAAATGCATTCGTGGCGATGGCCTATTTTCTATGAGGAAAAAGCCTATCCTTTTTAAGTGTCACTGAACCCTCGTTAAAGTCAACCGGCACCTGATGGCCGATAGCACACCGCCCCCAGCCTTTAAAAACGACCAGTTAGCGCAGAACGAGGGAGTCGACCAATGTTGTATGCTTGAAAAGCAGGAAGGTCAGTGGGGCTTGTGGTTCGCGGGTGTAGTGTTGAAAAACCAGGCCATTGCCCCCACTGGACGTCATGATTTCCCCGGTCTTGGCCTCTCGCAGGGACCACGACCCGTTTAACTCGTCAAAATTGGATTGCTCGGAGCACTTGACCACCACCTGCTGGTGGGTCAGGTCCGCACTGATTTCGAGGGCCGTTTCGCATCCGGGACCGCACCGCCAGTTACGCTCGTAAAACACTTCTTGGATAAAAAAACTCGTGGCGCCATCAACGTGAAACAGGCGTTTGCTCGGGGTTTTCACGGCCAGAAGGACTCCTAATTCGGTGGATTGCTTCAGGGAGGTGCTGATGCCCCCTTTGCCATTCAACGTGTCGGGGAGATTGTAGACCCCTACCGCAATTAGCAGGAGGGCGAGTGCAAGAATTTTGAGGAGTCTAGCCACGAGAGAGTCTGGTAGGGGTGGGGAAAAAGCAGCTTTTGGAGGTTAGGCAGCACGGCTCCCGCGCCTTGAAAGATTGAACGTTGAGAATTGCCCCGGCACTGGGTGGTCAATCGGCTGCGGCAGTGCCGGGGGGTAAGGAAACCGTTTACCATTGCTCGTTCCCGAAATGCCCCGCAGGGATGAGTTTCATAAACTCCTCCATTGAGGCTCGGTCCCCCGCCAAAGTACCACGCCGGCCGCTCTTGGAAAAACATCACCGACCCGTACCTATTCCAAGAGGGCGCTTATAACTGACATTATGTTATTCGACTATTCCCAGACGAAGGCGGGCGAATTTGCACTTCCCCACTGCCTCTAAAATCCTGTTTGCTCAGGCCCGGAAAAGCACCTGGTTGCGAGTTTACGAAACTCATCCCTTCTGCCAGTTTCGTAAACTTTGATTCGTAGACGAGTTTCTTAAACTCGCCCTGCCCTATTGAGGCCAGCTGGCCACCAGGTGCAGGGCTGATTTCTGCCGTTCATCGAAAGGAGGGCTACTTTGCGTTACAGGAACTGGCTCGCCCCATCCTTGAGGAATGGCCCGTGGCTAGCTCGATGAGCGGTCGACAGCTGGGCCGCCTATCCGGACCTAGTTCCCCGTATCACTTACTCTACTTGTCGCCATTGATGTGCCACCTGAACGTCTTCTTGACCCTTTTGGCGGTGGCCCTCTCCCTTGGGACCGCCCGTGCACAGCCCACCAAGACCCTTACCGGTCGGATACTAAGCGACCAATTGGAAAGGCTTCCGATGGCAGACATTTGCGCTCGGGATACGACCGTCATTGGGACGACGGACATGGAGGGTTATTTTAAGATTGACGTTCCCGTTAACACC
>MWWB01000440.1_pt1 | contig 10375 bp, 6 predicted proteins | sample 1047291 | NCBI WGS metagenome assembly MWWB01 (sample SAMN06349976, study PRJNA376086) | soil metagenome | isolation source: MS4-1 sample Antarctic (ecotone) soil | place: Antarctica | reverse complement strand
AGCACGCAACGCTCCTCCAAATGTACCTTCTGGTATCGCCACCTCGGGCCAGGAAATAGAATGGTTAAATGAAAACCTGTTAACCTATAACAAAAGCTTTGGTTCCCGTAATATTCTTACAGCAATTGCCGGATTTTCGGTTCAAAAGAATGACTACCAATTTATCCAGGTAGCCGGCGTTAATTTCCCAAACGATAATGTCCCTTATATATCCGCTGCCGGGCTCGTAAATGCAGGAACCGAAAACAGAAGTCAATGGTCGTTGGTATCTTATTTCGGCCGCGTGAACTATTCTTTGGCAGACAAGTATATTTTAACGGGAACATTAAGACGCGATGGTTCGTCGCGTTTTGGTTCAGAGAATAAATATGGCCTCTTTCCTTCAGGAGCAATTGCTTGGCGAATGTCAGAAGAAAACTTCATGAAAAATAACCGTGTCGTATCCGATTTTAAATGGAGATTGAGCTACGGCATTTCAGGTAATAACAGTATCCCGAATTATGCGTTTGTACCTAATATCGTAAATATAGGGTATGTTTTAGGCAGTACTCCTGCAGTTGTTAATGCAACAGCGGCCGGCCGACTTGCAAACCCGTTCGTAACTTGGGAAACGAAAAAAACAGTTAACCTGGGAGTTGACATAGGATTACTAAAAAACCGAATAACACTAACCACAGATGTATACAAGTCCAATACAAACGGGTTGCTTTTAAATGTAAACATCCCCGGAGTATCAGGCTTTGCAACATCTCTTCAAAATATTGGCGAAGTTGAAAATAAGGGGGTTGAGTTTTCAGTCAATACACAAAACCTGGTAAACAAGGTAAAGTGGAATACCAATTTCAACATCAGTTTTAATAGAAATAAAGTTATTGCACTTGGCGGAGCAGCGGGTGACTTTATTGATGTTGGTTCATCAAGAACTGTAGTTGGCCAGCCCCTTGGCCGGTTTTATATGCGGGTTACAGAAGGAGTATTTAACACACAGGAACAAATAAATAAACATGCAGCACAGGATAATTTTGCAAAACCGGGCGACAGAATATTTAAAGACGTAAACGGTGATGGTGTAGTAAATAATAACGATCTCGATTTTGTAGGAGATCCGAACCCCGACTTTAATTTTGGCTTTACAAATACCGTATCTTATAAAAGCCTCGATCTAAATGTTTCTACTTATGGGGTTTATGGAAATGATGTTTATTATAATAATCCCGCCGGAGCCAACTTAAATGGAAATGTAAACCAGGATCCTGTTGCAAGAGGCCGGTGGATTTCGCCTGAGAACCCGGGCACAGGAAATGTTCCAAGAGCTATTTTTAATTACAGCAACTTGTCCGACGTACCTTCAGATTTTTATATAGAAGACGGTTCGTTTTTAAGAATATCCAATATTACCTTAGGTTATACATTTTCTGTTGGGGTAAACAATAAACTGAGAATTAGCAATGCCAGGCTGTATGTAACCGGCCAGAACCTTTTTACAATCACAAAATATTCGGGGTATGATCCTGAAATTGGAGCAGGAGGTGGTGATCCACTTTCAAATGGAGTAGATAGAGGTATTTACCCCATGTCCAAAATGTTTTCTGTTGGCTTCAATCTCACCTTCTAATCTTAATCGTAATGAAAAAAATATATATTAATTATTCGCTGTGCCTTCTGATGGTCTTATTTTCTTCATGCAAAAAATTTATAGACCTTACCCCTCTTGACCAGGCTAATGTTGAAAACTCTTTTCAATCAGCCGCGGATGCAAACCTTGCTGTAATGGGTGTATATGATGCCCTTCAAAGTAATTCGTATGCTGAGGATATGGCATTACTTACCGAGCTGATTTCAGATAATGCACGCATTCAGCCTTCAAGACAAGGAGATGCAGGTAAAGGCGACTACAGGGAGCTTGAAACGTTTCAGATTACAGATCAGAATAACTTTCTTCAAAATCGTTGGAGTGCTGCATACCGGGGAATAGCAAGAGCTAATAACCTGTTAGATAAAATTGAACAAATAACGTTTACAGATTCTACCTTAAAAAATCAATACATTGGTGAAGCTAAATTTTTGCGGGCAGTTTTTTATTTCGACCTCGTAAGATTTTTCGGGGGGGTTCCATTGTCTTTTGCCACCATTACGAATACTACGGATGCCTTTTCAATAACGCGTTCAACTGAAGCCGAAGTTTACAATGCAATTATCACTGATTTGACAAATGCTTCCACGGTCCTGCCTCTCACCTATTCTGCCGCACAAATGGGTAGAGCAACAAAAGGCGCTGCTAAAGCATTGCTTTCAAAAGTTTATCTAACGAATAAACAGGCAGAACTTGCCCTGCCTTTGCTTAGAGAATTGACAAAAGCTCCATACACTTACATACTGTTGCCTACTTACGCAGCGGCATTCGATACCGATAACAATGCAGAAACTATCTTTGAAATTCAATATACTTCCATTGTTCCCGGAGAAGGTAATGCTCTTCCGAATTTCTTTTTAACCAATGATAACTTGTCGGGCCGCGAGATTTATGGGGCTTCCTATCTTGGTACACCGGGACAAGGAGTTTGTTTACCTACCGATGAGTTATATAATTCCTATGAGGCAACTGACGCCAGAAGAACTTACACACTGCTGAAATATGCTTCAAGGCAGGAAGGCATAGATCTTTACGTGGTATATAAATACCGGGGCATTTCAACAAGTGCAAATAATGCCGAGGATAATATTCCCTTAGTGCGACATGCTGATGTATTACTGATGTTGGCAGAAGCAATAAACGAGACAGCAAAAGCACCAAATGCTGAAGCTTATGATGCAGTTGATGCAGTGAGAAAACGAGCCGGCTTGCCTGTATTTAGCAGAGTATTAGATTATGAATCTTTCAAACTAAAATTATTGGATGAAAGAAGATGGGAGTTTGCCTTCGAAAATCAAAGATGGTTTGATCTTAAACGATTTAATAAAGCAGTAGAAATTTTAACTGCGAAAGGCTATGATATAAAACCCGCTCACCTGCTTTATCCCATCCCAAGAAAAGAAGTTTTGATAAGCCAGGGAAATATTACTCAAAACCCCGGTTATTAGACAAAGTTTTATGGGTTGAATTACTCGCAGGCATTTAGCGTTTCCTGATAGAAATTGTCTGAACAGCCAGGAAAACAGATATGCTTATTAAGCATTAGAAAGAATGATAAGGGCAAAAAAACTTTTGTGTGGTTTAAGAATTCGCCGTGCATTAAATATTTTTAAGCGTGTTGCTTCATACAATGCCGTAGTTTTTGAATTAATCATATCAGGTTTAATACTTAATTCTTCTTCGGCGTTCTCACAGCAAAAGGAGAGCGAACGGCCAAATGTTATAATCATACTTGCTGACGACATGGGTTACGGTGATGTCTCTTTCAATAATCCATTCAGCAGAACCAAGACGCCTAATATTGATAAGATGGCGGAAAAGGGGATAAATTTTACAGATGCTCATTCAGGCGGTTCTGTATGTACACCGTCAAGGTATGGTCTTATTACAGGCAGATATTATTTCCGTGTTCCTGCTCATGATGGATACCTTGGTTATCTCAGTCCTCTTATCGAAAATAAACGGGAGACCATAGGATCATTAATGCAAAAGGCAGGATATACGACTGCGTGCATAGGAAAATGGCATTTAGGCCTTTCATGGGGACTTAAAGATTTGAATAGGCCTCAAATTCCATCTACTGATAAAACAATTACAAACACAGATTTTAAAAAGAATATTAGCGGTGGCCCTAATTCAATAGGTTTTAATTACTCGTATATATTACCTGCTTCTTTGGATATGCCCCCTTATGTTTTTGTGAAAAATAATAAGGTTCTTGACCCGGAAATTATATTGACTGCGGATGCGTACCCGCACACTCTAAATGAGACAGTACCTGTTTGGGATCGGAAATATACAAGTACAAATGACGTTTATTGGGAGCGTGGTGTATGGTGGAGAAATGGGGAAATGTCAAGATCATTTAAAATAGAAAATTGCCTTGATACAATTGTAAACGAAGGGATAACATTTATTAAGAACCAGGTTAAGAATGACCCTCAAAAACCATTTATGCTGTATCTTCCTTTAACAGGCCCGCATACACCCTGGATGCCAAATGAGAAGTTTAAAGGAGCATCAGCACTTGGCACCTATGGTGATTTCATTTTACAAATAGATCACGTTGTTGAACAAATAAACAGCACTTTACAATCATTAAAAATAGATAACAACACCATAATAATTTTTTCAAGCGACAATGGAGCAGCGTGGGCGGAAGATGATATTCAGGTGTACGAGCATCAGAGCAATTGGAACAGAAGAGGGCAAAAAGGAGATATTTGGGATGGAGGACACCATATTCCATTGATTATTCAATGGCCTTCGAAAATAAAAAAAGGGCGAACTTATACTTCAACAGTTGGTTTAGTTGATCTCTTAGCTACCTTATCTGAGTTAACGGGTCAGCCAATAGAAAAGGCTTATGGAGAAGACAGTTTTAGTTTTTATAAAGTTCTATCCGGAGTTTCTAATACTCCGGTTAGAGATCATATAATTTACATTTCTTCAGCCAATGTTCTGGCGATCAAAAAGGACCAATGGAAATTTATTGATGGATTGGGTTCGGGAGGATTTACCGCACCGGCGAATCTTAAGCCGGTAAAAGGCGGCCCTAAAGGCCAGTTATATAATTTAGAAAAAGATCCGCTGGAAAGTAATAACCTCTATCTGCAATTTCCAGAAAAAGTGAAAGAGTTGTCTGCGTTACTTAATAATTTAAAGAAACAAGGATTTAGTAAGCGCTAAACAAGATTAAATTTTGCGAGTGATTTTCCGTCAATAAAAACCCTAATCTTGTAATTGAGCTTCACTAACACTGATAGTCACTATCTCTGTTGCTTGTCAAATTGATATTAGTTGCTCGCGCCAATTTAAAGTTGCCTGCTGACTTCCGTTGTCAATGTTTTGCAAAAGAGGAGTGCCCTCGTAGTAAAGCCAATATCCCGGAAAAAATATTTCTCCATCAAGCGGATCACGGGCATTACCGTTATAATGAAGAAACACCGCCTGTGTCGGATTATTCTGTTTGAATTTCTGGAAAAATGGTAAACTAATCTTCCTGTTTACCAATTCTTCATTAAGTGTTTTACCCATAATCCCACCGAGCCTGTTAAAAGTTTTTTCCCAATTTTCGTAACCGGCAGTAATTAGATCCTCACTTCTCCTGAAAAAAAAGGCTCGTGGATATCCGGCGTTCATTAAAGTCGGACGAGCAATCTTTTTATTCTTTATAAAAGACACGGTAATAAAAAAACACCCTACCGAAATCAACATCAAAACTATTTTACCTGCCTTTTTCAATGCTCTCATTATTATCATTTTTAATTGTTTTGGCTGAGGCATTGCTCGCTATAAACTTGGTGAAGCGACTGTCATATTTATTGTTTCGGATATCAGCCTCTCCCACTCCAACCATGCTTATGACCGGCGCTTCTGTGCTGATAGGATAATTGCCTGAATAAGTAATCGTGTTATTGATAAACTTCAAGTCTTTAACATGTTCGGCAAGCAGGATGCACGAGGAGTAGTTTAGGAAAGTATTATTCTCAATAACAATTCTATCGTGTATATAATTGCCTTTCTCTGAAGCGGCAAGTACATTAATAACCGGCGATGGCTTAGGATTTCCATAAGTATTATCGAGGAATTTGTTATTGCGGATGGTAAGATCTTTTACATATCCCGACTCGTACCAGAAGGTGAATTCATTAGGGCATTGAACACCCGCCATCATGCTGCTGATAACATTATTCTCAATAATTACCTTTTTAGGAGTGGAAATGAGCAACCCTCTTGCGCGGTTATTAATGATCTCACAATTCCTGATTTCAACTTCAGGATAGGCTTGTATATTCTCAAGATAAAAACCTTTAAGCACCTGCTGCGGAACATCTTCATTAAACGTAATTTGATAATAGCGCGGATTAATAACTTCTACTTTTTTAATGGTCAGTTTAGCCAAAGGTTTGGCATCTACCTTTGGGTTTACCGCAACTACAGAATCTCCCGGCCTTCCAAAATTATAATTGACCTGCTGGAAGTGGCCTATCCTTGCGCCAACAGTTTTCTTGCTGATATCAGTAACTTCAAGATAGGTTCCATGGATGTTGGTTGCATCATCAAGCTGGTTCTCAAATTTGCAGTTCTGCATCAAAACCTTTCCCCTGCAGCCAACAAAATGGGTAGCATCTGCATTGGTAGATAACATTCTGCCATCACCTGCTTTAGGCACAACTCTAAAGGCATCGAGGGTCACGTTAGTACAGCCTTCCGCAATCAGGCCCATACCACTCGCATGATGTACGGTTACATTATTAACGAGGATATTTTCCGAATCAAGCAGACGAACTCCGGGAGCCAGCCTGTTATTTCCGTTAAGACCTTTTGCTACCAATATCCAACCCGGCTTTGGCAAAGTTTCTTTAATGCCGGATATTCTTACCAACCCTGGCTTTAATTGTTGGGCAACCAAACTATTTTCTGTTCCCCTGAATTTGTAAGCCGGAGAATTAGTGTCGATAGGATAAAGTAACTTTTCACTATCTATATTGCTTACTACAGACTTCTGAAGTATTTTATTGATAGGCGTTAACAGCCTGCTTTGATAAGCTACCGCTCTTTTTTCGGCGTCCCAATAAACTGCATTTTCGAGGTTGTGCTCATAACCATATTTTAAAAAAATAAGCTGCCCGTTTCTTATTTCATAAGGGTATTGATTGCCGATCTCAAAATCAATTGTATTGTTTTTATCATCAACAGCAGCAACTTTAAGCTCGCTATGCGTTGGCCTGTCAAAATTAAAGAACAGGTTTCTAATAGTAATATTCGTTGAATTTTCTATAGCAACAGGTATCACCAATCCGTGCATAATAAACTCTGCACCTCCGCCATCAATTTCCAAATTCTTAAATCCTAATATTGAAAAAGCTATTTTTCTTGGACCGGAGTCGTGGTTGCTGATGAAACAATACTTTTCAAAAGCATGATCACTATAAACATGATACGTTCCTTTTTGAAATTCAATTTTAGTGTAATTATTTTTCTTTGCCTCTTCAAAAAGCCTGTATAATCCCATCGCCACATCTGCATCGGAAGATTGAATGTATTTTGAAGCCTGCAATATCTTTTCCGCGGCGTGTGCATTCGTGGTATGAAGCATGAGCCAGGCCAGGAGGCAAATAAGTCCTCCCTTTTTAAAACAATTTATATTCATTTTGAAAGTTTGACAGTTAATACCCGGGATTTTGATCGGTAAGGTCTATTGCAGAATTATTAAGTATTTCGTTTATAGGTATCGGGAACAAGTAATGCTTCTTTGCCCTGATCCTGAAAGCTCCACTTGAATCTGTTAAGGTTCCACTGCTTGTGCCTTTTATTAAAATAGATACGCCGGAAATTGGTTCAATATTTTTTGTTCCTGTAACCTCACCCTGGTAAACTTTTTGAGCATAAGCGCTAATACAAATTAATGTACATAAAAAGGCAACCGTGATTTTTTTCATACAACAAGCTTTCATTTATCTTTTAGTTTTGGGACGAGTTTCATACTGCTTAGCCGGAGGTGATAGATGTAAATTTATTATTTAAGAAATTGAATTGAAGCATTCATCGCCCTGATATTTGTTCTGAATAATTCTTTTACAGTCTATGAATTCTCCAGCTATCACTTTTCTTCGAAAATGATTTTCTGTTTTTGCTCTCATTTAAATTTAAGCAATTTCTTTGAATGATTAGTTATAGTTACCAGAGCATGTTTATAGCTAATTTTACCATTAATACAAAAAGTAATACGCATCTTTAAGTAATTGAACTGCATTTTAAATTATGGGAGTTAAAGAAAAACTAAACCGGAAAAATGTATTTCAGCTGTCGGTACCCTTGGCCACTTTGCTAAGTATTAGTGCTTGCCACAGCTTCACTAATATCTAAGGGTTACCAGAAGAGCAGTTGGCTTCAAATAATTTCCTGATTCTATTAATCTCCGCGACCATGAAATTTCTGTATAAGTATATATTCCTTTTGTATTTCTTGTTATTCGGAAGGGAATTGTTTTCCCAGGCTAACGCAACGCCTTTATTTCAATTCGGAGTAATGGCAGATGTGCAATATGCCGATAGGGAAAATCATGGAACGCGTTACTACCGGTCTTCATTAAAAAAGCTTACAGAAGCAGTTGATGTGTTTAATAAAGAGAAAACAGATTTTATAGTTCATCTCGGTGATTTTATTAATGATAACTATAAAAGTTTTGATACCCTTAATTCAATTACAGATAAACTAAAGATGCCTTTATATCATGTTATCGGCAACCATGATTTCGCAGTTGATGATAAGGATAAAGGCAAAGTTCTTAAGGCGCTGAAATTAAAAAAGGACTATTATTCTTTTGAAAAAAACAGATGGAGATTTATTGTTTTAAACGGAAATGATATTAGTCTTATCGCCCATATAGAAGGTTCTTCAAAATACAATCAGGGAAAGGAAATATTTGATAAACTTTTGAAGGAAGGGGCTCCGGATGCAAAACCCTGGAATGGTACTTTAGGGGATGAACAAATTAAGTGGATGAAGAAGGAATTATCTATTGCGAAAAAGAAAAAGCAGCAGGTAATTTTGTTCTGTCATTTCCCTTTGTATCCTAACGGGTCAGCACAAACATTGTGGAACTCACCTGAAATACGAAATATAATTGAAGGCTATCCGAATGTAAAGGCTTACCTGAACGGACATGTTCATATAAGCCAGTATTTTTTAAAGAACGGTGTCAACTATGTTTCCTTTGCCGGAATGGTAGAAAAAGATGAAAATGCTTTTGCAGTTATTTCAGTTTTTAAAGATCATCTTGAGATCAGGGGATATGGCAAAGAAGTGGATAGAATTTTAAAATGAGAAGGATGAGAATTCACATTTTTCTTGTTTTAAAACTATTTTAAATAGAAGTTTTGTTATCATCAAAAGCATCTTGGGTTAGGCCTTAAAAGTAAACTAAGGGCGTAAATGAGGGCTTTGAAATCCAAGCTTCTTCAGGCCCTCTTGTACTTCAGGGCAACCCATAAATAACCTCCACAATAAGCCGGTTCGATGGTTTTCCATCATCACTACAATCGGTCCCTGGTCTATTGCCAAATATCTTTTTGGAAACCAATTTTCGGTCTCACTGAAAGCATCATAAAAACCATACGTCCCATATACTTTCTCTCCAAGATTTTTGTACCAATGTTTCATAGCCCGTAGCGATTGTTCAGGAGTATAGGGCATGGATGATAAAGCAGCAGTTGGAGAGATCACGCCAAGGTCTTTATCCAAACCGGGCGCATGACCTGAATATCCCTTTACAGAATAACTGGCCGTAAGTCCCCAACTATCAGCGCCATAACCTTTGTACTTTTTTGGATTTTCAACACACCATTCGTAATCGATAAGCGTATGATTTTTATTATGCTCCCAGTAATCTGCGTACCGATCTTTCAAACCTCTCGGGTCTAATCCGAGGTACGAATAATGCGACCAAAACAGGGGGCCACCATATTCTTTTGCACCGTTATGAGACAGCGTTAAAGTATATCCATACCTGGTAGTCGTATCATTTATCTTTCCACTCTTCGCCCATCCTTCATGATATACTTCTGCAGAAATACCATGCGTTGGAGATGAAGCAGCAAGCACATACATAATCAAACATTCGTTATAACCTGTTACAGCAAAATTCATTTCCCAGGCATAGTTAGGACTCCAATGCCAATATAAAACATTCTTGCCATTGCGGTACCAATTAAAATCAACCTCTTTCCAAAGCTTATCAATTTTATTTGCTAATTCTTTTTCCTGCCCGTTACCTTCTTTAAAGTATTGCCTTACTGCAAGCAAACCCTGTATCATGAAAGAACTTTCTACCAAATCTCCACCATCATCTTTCCTGCTGAATGGTTTCACTTTACCTGTTTCTCCATACAACCAATGCGGCCACGCTCCATAAAAACGGTCAGCCTTTTCTAAAAAATTTACGATTTTCTGCAGCCGCTCAAAACCTTGCTGACGTGAAATAAATCCTCTTTCTATTCCAACCAGAATTGCCATTACTCCAAAACCGCCTCCGCCTGTAGTTACTACATTTTTATCATTTTCAGCATACTGATTATCTACATGAAAGCGTTCTCTTGCAAGGCCGCTGGTTGGTTCTGCCCCATCCCAGAAGTATTGAAAAGTGGTACGCTGAACATCAGTATAAATTTTCTCATACTCTGCAGGAATTGTATTGCTTTTTGTGACGGCTTTTTTACCGGAAGTGCAGGCAATCAC
>MWWB01000439.1_pt1 | contig 10376 bp, 10 predicted proteins | sample 1047291 | NCBI WGS metagenome assembly MWWB01 (sample SAMN06349976, study PRJNA376086) | soil metagenome | isolation source: MS4-1 sample Antarctic (ecotone) soil | place: Antarctica | reverse complement strand
GATTATGATTGGTAAATTTTGAATTTGCATCGTTTCGCTTTAATGATGAAAGATTTTTTTATTTTTTATAATTAAAAAAAATTGCGATACTCTTAAAGATAATACTCAAGGAAGTTCAATATTTATTATTACGTAAAAATAAAACCTGTTGGTCACATTATTATTAGTTTGTAACCTTTACACATTATGATCGTGCAACAGAATGTTATCATTGCCCCAGCGTTTTTTCTGCCGACAACTTTCGCAATGATTTCGGATCTGGTCTTTTACCCAATGAGGCTTTTTATATGCATTAAATGTATGTGTGGTAGTGGCTTCATCTGTGGTGTACACAATAATATTTCCCAAACCAAATATCCGGTAGAAAAAAGGTTCGTGAACGGATGTGTCTCTTACTCTATATAATTCTGTTTCATTCGTTGATTTATTTATAACACCTTCGGAAATAATAATCCGTTGATCGGTTAGCGTAAATTTTGTGGTTTGCACAACCAGCCATTTCCATAGCACATACAAAACAGGAATACCAAGAAAAATCAGAATTAAATTATTGCTTAGCATAACCGATGCTGTAATAATACCGGCGATTAGAAAAAAGCTAATAAAAAAAGGAAAGAGATTGACTATTTGAGAGGGTGATGTCCGGTGGATGGTTTTTTCTGTTTCCATTTTTGTTTGTTTGTTTTTTAAAATTAACAAGCTTGCTTAATATACAACGGAATGTTCGTGTGAATATTTTTAAATTTGTTGAAGAATGTTATTGGTAGGAACGTGATGTTGTAGATACTAAACAATGACAGCGCTATAGGATGTTGAATAATGATCTAAAAGTAAAAGAGAGTGACACAACAAAAGCTTAATAGAAATACTTAAGCCGGTTAAAAAATCATACACATTTGTATAATCAACTTTTCAAATAAATTTAATGCCCGCAGTAAGAGAACAAGACCAGGCAATAACACAAAAAGATTTTTTGCCCTTGCACGGCACCGATTACGTTGAATTTTATGTGGGTAATGCAAAACAGGCTGCTCATTATTATATGAGTGCTTTGGGTTTCCAGGCGTTGGCTTATGCAGGTCCGGAAACAGGTGTAAAAGATAAGGTTAGCTATGCCGTGCGGCAAAATAAGCTAACGTTTGTGCTTACTACATCGTTGCGTACAGATAATGATATTGCAGACCATGTATATAAACATGGTGATGGGGTAAAACATTTGGCACTGATGGTGGATGATGCAACGGACGCCTGGGAACAAACCACCAAACGTGGTGCTGTAAGTTACATTGAACCACAACGATCTAATGATAATAATGGAGAGGTAGTGATCAGCGGTGTTGCAATTTACGGGGATACGGCCCATCTTTTTATTGAACGCAAGAATTACAATGGTGCTTTTCTACCGGGGTATAAAAAATGGGGGAATGAACTTTTTGCACCTGACCAAACGGGCCTGATGTATGTAGACCATTGTGTGGGAAATGTTGATTGGAATGGCATGAATAAATGGGTGAGTTTTTACGAAGAGGTGATGGGCTTTAAAAATATTCTAACATTTGATGACAATGATATTTCGACAGAATATTCTGCGTTGATGAGTAAGGTTATGAGCAATGGAAATGGTTACGTAAAATTTCCAATTAATGAACCGGCCGAGGGGAAAAAGAAATCGCAGGTAGAAGAATACCTGGAATTTTATAAAGGTGAAGGTGTACAACACGTTGCCATGGCTACTAACGATATTGTTAAGACAGTTACAGAGTTGAAAAAACGGGGCCTGGAGTTTCTCCAGGTTCCTACCACTTATTATGATGATCTGCTGGATAGGGTAGGGCATATAGATGAAGATATGGAACCATTGAAAAAACTGGGCATATTGGTTGACAGAGATGATGAAGGATATTTATTGCAATTGTTTTCAAAACCGGTACAGGATCGTCCGACCCTTTTTTTTGAAATTATTCAGCGGAAGGGAGCCAAAAGTTTTGGCAAGGGAAATTTTAAAGCATTGTTTGAGGCTATTGAAAGAGAACAAGAAGCAAGGGGTAATTTGTGAAGCCCCCATCCCCTGAAGGGGAGCTTAAGTACAGCAATAAACTCGTGAGATGGTACAAGAGTGAAATTGTCAACTAACATTTGAAATTTATTCCAATGCTTTTAAAATCCGTTAGCAGTTTGAACAAATGTTTTTAACTATTAAGTTTGCACTCAGAACTATTTTCCTTTTTTCTTTGCAATACCAAACCTGAATGCTCATTAAACAAGTTCCACTATGTTGAAAAACCTTTTTGTCTCCTTTGTTTTCCTTTTTTCTTTTTTTGCCGCCGATGCGCAAATGGATGTCCCATTCATAGATTTTCAGCGGACACTTCCCCGCCCTGGAGATGCTTTAAAGCGTAAAGAAGATACGCTGCAAAGGCAGTTTAAAACAAAGGGATTGGATTGGCCCGCCAGGCATATATATGTTCGATCTTTTAAGTACGACAGCCAGTTAGAAGTATGGGTAAAAAATGACCGGAAAGAACAGTACAAGCTTTTTAAAACCTATCGTGTATGTGCATTGGCCGGAAGCTTAGGACCCAAGCGTATGCAGGGCGATTACCAGGTGCCGGAAGGTTTTTATTACATCAATGAATTTAATGCAAGAAGTAATTATTATTTGTCGTTAGGTTTAAACTATCCAAACGCATCTGATAAAATATTGAGTGATCTTGCGCAACCCGGCGGTGATATTTACATACACGGCAGTTGCGTTACCGTCGGTTGTATTCCCATTACCGATCAACAGATTGACGAGCTATACATTTTAGCAGCACACGCAAAAAATGCCGGGCAGGATTTTATTCCTGTACATATTTTCCCCATCCGTTATAATAATAAAAAGAGTGTTGATTATCTGTCGCAATTGACAAAGACAGATGCCGGCTTAAAAATATTTTCAGAACGGCTGGAAAGTGTTTATGATCATTTTGAAATTACACGCCAGTTGCCGGTAATTATGACTAATAATAAAGGTGATTATGTGTTTGACAACTTATCAAAAAAAGTAATAGTTGTTCCGGTAAAAAAACAAAAGAGAGCTCCTGTACAGCATCGTTACAAAACTATTTCAAACCTGGCAGATGTAGTTACGGTGTGGCCACAATTCCCGGGTGGCGGCGAAAATTTTTTAAAATACCTGGAAAAAATGGGCAAGGCTCTTGTAAGTTCTTTACCTGATGGCATGAAGAAAGCTTTTGTGCAGGTAGAATTTATTATCGATTCAGATGGTGTGCCCACCAATTTCAAAATGATAAAAGGAGTAGATGCCGAGTTTGATGATGAATTGATTACCGTACTGGAGCAAATGCCAGTGTGGCAACCTGCATTGTTACAGGAAAAAACAGTGGCAAAAAAGATGAGGCAGAGTTTTGCGATAGAGTAAGAGCTAAGAGAAGAAAAAGGAGAAAAGGAGCTGAAAGAGTATCTCAATTCTCAAGTTTCAATAAAACCTGCACGGTTTCCAGTGTTTGTTGTTTTAAAATGATCTTGCAATCGGCAGTTAATTCATTTAAAATTTCTTTATTATAATGCCGGATGGTTAGCAGGGTTAAGTCTTTCATTAATTGCACATCAAAAAAGGCAGCAGCCTGCAAAGCAAAAGCTTCCACCTTGTCGCCATAATCATCCATTACCATTAATAAACTGATGGCGGCATTCTGTGTTAAATTAGGTTTGAATTTTAAGTTTTCAACTATCTCATAAACCTTTGTTGTAAGGCCTTCGCCAACAAATGAAAAATCTCTGGAGCTTAATTGCACAAGTGCCTGTGCCTTTTTATACACAATGATTGGAGGAAGTTGCGCCGTACTTTTATTGTAGATGATGGTGCCCTCAGCACCAGGCGTTAAAAATGATTTTACAAATAATGGGATGTTTTTATTCTGCAGCGGTTTAATGGTTTTTGGATGAATAACCTGTGCTCCGTAATAAGCCATTTCAATTACTTCTTTATAGCTCAATTCTTTTATCCACTGCGCCTTGCCATATAATTTGGGGTCTGCGTTCATAACACCTTGTACATCTTTCCAAATGGTTTGACTTTCCGCATCTAAAAGGTTTGCAAAAACAGCGGCTGTGTAATCACTTCCTTCCCTGCCTAATGTAGTATTTTGATTTTCATCTGTAGCACCAATAAAACCCTGCGTTAAAACAATATCACCAACTTCGAAAAGCGGTTGAATGACTTCCTGCACTTTTTCCTTTGTAAAATGCCAGTCAATGTTAGCATCACGAAAATTATTATCAGTACGAATAATATCTCTTACATCTATCCATTTATTTTTTATACCGGCTTTATTAAGGTAATGACTTACAATATTGGTGGAGAGTAACTCGCCGACAGGTACTATCTGATCGTAGTAATAATCATAATTGCGTACAGGCTTGTCATGTAACAGCCATTCAACTTCGGTAAAAAAATCATTGAGTGGATTGGTAGATGCACTGGCAGTTTGATCGGTCAATTTGAAAAACATGGCAAGATGTTCATTCTTAATAGTTAGAAAGAGTTGTAAGGCCTCTTCTTTCTCTTTGTTGAAAAATGCATCCACTACTTTTTCCAATGCATTAGTTGTTTTGCCCATGGCGGAAATCACAATCAATAATTTTTCTCCAGCATGATTTTTTAAAATGTCTGTCAAATTTTTAATCCTTTCTATTGAACTGACTGAAGCCCCTCCAAATTTAAAAACCTTTAGTGTCATAGTTTGCAAAGATGCTTCAGTTGGCAAAAGTGAATGGAGTTTTTTATTGTACTGTAGACTTGGGCCAAATGAATAAGATTAAATTCGATGTTTTGTGAAGCAATGCAATGAGCAGGGTATAATCAATAATAATTATGCAGTATAAAATATTAGAGGCAGAATATAGTGGAGAGAAATTTAAAATTGAAAAAGATAACCCTCGTGTCGGCGCTTACTTATATATTTATAAAAATGAAAAGTGCATCAAGGATTTTTTACGGAAAATGTTATTGCTTGCAAGGAGATGGCCTTGATGAATGCGGAGTTGCATTGAATAAGTGGCATGAGTTAGAAAATAATAAATAACGAGGGGAATTTGTAAAATAAAGCCGGATTCTTTGGCATACTTCACAAAAGGTCGGGAAAGTGAGGCCGGCTGAAAATAGATAATGAATATCTTAAAAAAAATAACTGTTGATTGCGAACGTATGAAATATCCTCATACAGGTTTGTATAATTATTGCTATCATTTAGGAAAAGCCCTCATTGCCTCCAATAAAATAGAACAGAAGCTTTGCTTTTATACGCCACCTTCTTTATCCAAAATATTTGGCAGCGACCAATGTTACATCCATCAGCGCCAATATCACAAAGTAGTTTTCCCTTCTTCGCCCAATATTGATCTATGGCATAGTACACATCAAAGCACAGATTATTTTCCTTATAGAGAAAAATTAAAGCTGGTTTTAACCATTCATGATCTGAATTATCTCTATGGCAATGCCAGGTCAGAACTTAAAAAGAAAATATATATAGCTGCCCTAAAAAGAAAAATTGAAAGAGCGGATCATATTGTGACCATATCAAGCTTCACATTGCAGGATGTTCAAAAGCATTTTGATGTTGAAAACAAACCCTGTAGCGTGATATATAATGGTTGTAATATAGAGGAGGCCGGGATTTTATCTACACCTGTTAATGCTCCACACAATCCGTTTTTATTTACCATTGGTACATTAGCAGATAAAAAAAATTTTCATGTATTGCCTGCCTTGCTTCAGAAAAATGACATGTGGTTAATTATCGCAGGCATTACTCAAAGCGAGTCTTATAAACAAAAAATAATTGAAACAGCGAAACAATTATCTGTGCGGGAAAGGGTTGTATTTACCGGCCCCGTTTCTGAAAACGATAAACAATGGTATATGAAGCACTGCAGGGCATTTGTTTTCCCGTCAATATCTGAAGGTTTCGGCCTGCCTGTAGTTGAAGCCATGTATTTTGGAAAACCGGTACTTCTTTCAGGACATACTTCTCTACCTGAAATTGGTGGCAGTGCTGCATATTATTTTAAAAACTTTGATGATAAAGAAATGCAAAAAACATTGGAGGAAAGCTTACATGATTTTGAAATAAATAAACGTAGCGAGTCGATAAAAGAAAGAGCTTTATTATTTAATTGGAATAAAACTGCAGAACAATATCATGCTGTTTATAAAAGTCTTTTGGATTAATTTTTTTAACCGGGCAAGGAGCTGAGTCGAAGCCTATCAATTTTCAGCATGTTTGTACACTTCATTTTATGAAGCATAAGTAATTTTGCAGTAGTTACTAAGGAATTCTTTCATATAACCTGATTGCTTTTATGTTTGCTTGTGTAGTCTCCGGGTTGTGAAATGGAATGCACCCATTTTATAGTAGAAATGTTTTTGGGAGACATAAACTTATACTGATAAATTTTCTGTTTTATTTTTATGTTCACCAGGACAATTATATTTAAATTCTAAAAGTTCCATCATGAAAAAGCAGGAGGAATTAGTTGGATTAAGCAGATCAGCCATTGTTAACCAGATGCATTCCATAAAGGAAAGTGTTACAAAAAAAACACCGCGTTACGATATGCATGGATTGACCGGTGAAAGTAAATTAAAATGGATTTTAAAAAACCTATCACGTGTTGGTAATCATCATTATAAATATCAAGCTTACCTCAATCCCCAGGTTAATAATGGTATATTTAAAATGACAAGTGAGCCTGATAAAGAAATAACCATTGCCCTTTTAAGTGATTGGGCATCCGATACTTTTGAATCCCATAACATTGCCCAACTTGTTGGAGAGAACGATTATAGTATTAATCTTGGCGACACCTATTATGTTGGCAATAGTAAGGAGATAGCAGATAATTTTAATAATACAATTGGTGCGCCATGGCCTTATGGAAGACTTGGAAGTTTTGCCCTTCTTGGAAATCATGAAATGTATTCAAGCGGCAGAGGATATTTCACGCAGTTACTACCTTATATGGGTATTTATAAAGGCGACCATACCAATCAACAGGAAGCAAGTTTTTTTTGCCTTGAAAATGACTATTGGAAAATTATTGGGCTTGATACAGGGTACAATTCTTTGAGAGGAATTTTTGGAATAAAGGCGAATCATGATTTAAAATTACATCAGTGGCAAATGGACTGGCTACGTGAAAGAGTTCTGCTAAATAATAATAAAAAGGGGATTATTTTTCTCTCCCATCATCAGAATTTTTCCGCGTTTCGGGATGACGATCACAATGAGCCGGCAAAACAACTGGCATCTTTGCTTGGATCGGAGCGAATCGTATTATGGTTTTGGGGGCATGAACATAGGTTGGCGCTTTATGGATGCAATCAATTATCGAATGGATCAAAATTATTTGCCAGGTGCATTGGCACTGGCGGAATGCCTGTAGAATTGGGTAAAAAGCCCGGTTCGTCAACCTTTGGTGATCCGGTAAACCGTAGCCTGGTAATATATGATGAGCGTGAAAGAAAAGTTATTGGCAAAAATAACGATATAAGGCTTGGGCATAATGGATATGCTATTTTGAAATTAAAAGATAATAATTTGACGGTTGAATATTATGATGACAATGACAACAACCAGCAGGGCGTCCGGCGTTTAATTCTTGAAGAAAATTGGACCGTGGATAAAAATACCGGGAAGTTAGAAGGTACTGCCATTAAAGATCATACAGGAACGAGTGACAACAAGCTTACGCTTTTCTCTGACGACATTAGCAAGGCGATAAAACTTACTTAGGAAATTTATTAAACAAGTAAAATACCTTTATACTTTGAGAGTGACTACTGAAGGGGCCTCCCAAATGGACATCAGATCCTTACATGTAACTGCTTAATTTTATCCAATGGAGCAAGTCAATAAAAGGCCTGAAACTAAGTCGCGTATCCGTTTTCCGGATTGTGATCCTTCAATCATCTCAACAATTCAAAATATATTGATTACTGCATCAATGCACGCGAAGATCATCTGATGCAATTTTATGATTTTGATATTTATAAACTTGCACAAGAAAAAGGAGTTAGCTGGGTAGTTTCTCAAAATAGAATTGTTTATATCAGCCCTGCATTTTTGATGGAGATAGTTACTATACAAAGCTGCGTTTTAAAATTCGGAGAAAAAGATATCCTGGTTGAAATGATAATGTGGGATGAAAATAAAACACAGGTTAAATGTCTATTATGGACAAGCTTTGCGCATTTTAATCTTCGCACAAAAAAAACAGAATTTCATTCACAGGAATTTACTGACAGATTCGCCAAATTAGTTTGTGATGAATTGAACAATTTAAGTTTTGAAGAAAGAATACAACAACTAAAGCTGAATATTGGGAAAAATAATTAATAAGTATGAATGAATTGAAGTAATTAAAGTGCTGCCGCTCTCACCTTTTCAAAAAACGATTGCCTATTAATTTTTTAGAAACATCTTCTTTGAGGTTGCGGCTGATCGGAATTTTATGATTGCCGATCTTTATTTCATTGCCTTCTATACTATCTACTTTTGCGGCTGAAATAATATATGATTTGTGTGTTTTAATAAACAGTTCTGCAGGTAAATAAGCCTCCACCGAAAGAAGGGTTAAGTAAGTTATATATTTAGTTTCGCTGGTGTAAATATTTACATAATTCTGCAACGCCTCTATAAATAAAATATCCTTATAAAAAATCTTTACCAGTTTGTTATCCGCTTTGATAAAAAAATATTCAGCAGATGCATCATTTCCGGGGGAAGGCGGAACATTTGATTGCCTTACTTCATAATAATCTTTTGCCTTTAAAACTGCTTTTAAAAACCTTTCAAAAGCTATTGGTTTAACGAGGTAATCCAGGGCGTTTAAATCAAATCCATCCAAGGCATATTGCGGGTAAGCCGTTGTAAATATCACAGGCGGGGCAGTTGGAAGGCTTTTGAAAAAATCTATGCCGGATATTTTTGGCATTTGAATATCCAGAAAAATTAATTGCACCGAACCATCGCTCAGCGAACCTGTGGCTTTCAAAGGCTGATCAAATTCTCCGGTTAAATGCAGAAAATCCACTTCGCTGATATATTCTCTTAATCCTTTTCGGGCAAGGGGTTCATCGTCTATAATGATGCAATTTATTTTCATATTAATTGCTTATAGATAAAATAAGATCAATGCCATACCAACCTTCTTTTTTATTTATTTCCAAACTATGTTTTGCCGGGTAGAGTAATTCAAGCCTTTTTTTTACGTTATTTAAACCAATGCCTCCCTGCTTTCCAATTTCAATGGTTTGTTTTCCATCTGTTGTATTTCTTACAGAAAAATGCATAGCTCCATTGCTTCGCGAAATATTTATTTGCACTTCATTATCTTTTCCTTTATGACCTGATAGATGCTTAAACGAATTTTCTACAAAAGGAATCAGCAATAAGGGTTCGATAGAAAAATCTTTCACATCCGGCGAGCAAAGAAATTGCACTGAGCAATCTTCATTGATTCGAAGTCGCTGAAGATCTACATAATCTTTAAGGTAGTTTATCTCTTTTTCAACAGGAATTTTTTCACCGTTACACTCATATAACTGGTAACGAAGCATATCAGAAAATTTATGCAAAGCTGCTCTGGCAGAAGCATTGCTCTTATCAATAAGAAAGTAAACGGAGTTGAGGGAATTAAATAAAAAGTGGGGGTTGATCTGTGATTTAAGAAAATTCAATTCCGCTTCCGCTTTTTCTTTAGCCACTTCCGCCATTTGCTTTTGTAATTCAACATAATCAAAAATTAATTTTACCGCAATACCGGCCAGCACAAGAAAAAAATGAGTGATAAAATTATTGTAGATCTTTTCTTTTACATGGGTGGAAAAACTTAACAGGTCCTGGTCATTCAGCACCTTACCCATGATAAGCATTTTTATATAACTGCTGAAAGAAATGGAAACAAAAAAAGCAGTTACAAACCATCCGTATTTTTTGCGGTAAAGTAATTTAGGAACAAGAATAATATTGGCGAAATAGATCAGTATCACCAGGTCAATTACTTTTATCACCGTGATGAGGGCGGCTTGCTGCAAGCTATCATAATCCTGGTAGCGGAGGTAAAACCAAAGAAGGGCAACTATCATCCAAAACAATACATGATGAAATTTGTATTGCATTATCGTTTGCCTGGTTGTCATAAGCCAAAATAAATCTACAAATAACTAACCATAAAATAGCTTACGCCAACTGTTGTGTTTACGTGACGACCGGTTATTCTTCCCCTTATCAAGTGTTTACAGCGTTTGGTGTAATCAATTTGTAAACGCATTTCGTATTAAGCAAAATTTGTGGAAACATTTATTA
>MWWB01000438.1_pt1 | contig 10394 bp, 18 predicted proteins | sample 1047291 | NCBI WGS metagenome assembly MWWB01 (sample SAMN06349976, study PRJNA376086) | soil metagenome | isolation source: MS4-1 sample Antarctic (ecotone) soil | place: Antarctica | reverse complement strand
TCCTCTTGGAGAGAGAGCTATAGCGTTTATCGTAGACTCAGATTCTCCCAAGGAGCTAGACGCGTCACTGCAGAGAATACCCTTCTGGGGCATAACTAAGACGAAAGTAACCCCACTACAGGACTTCGAGGATAGGTACGACCAAGACCGACAGGCCACCGAGCAGATGGAGCAAAGTCTGCAGCAATAGGAGGTACTCTCGCTATCTTGGAGCCGGGGTTTAATACAGCCCCGGCTCTCTTTTTATCCTTATGCTTCTTGAGTTTCCGAGAAGACAAGCTCTCGGCAGCTCGGTGGATAAGAGTCTCTGAACTGTGCTACTGACATTTGAGAAGTATGGCCATACTCCTCAAACCCTATCTCTGCTACTGACATTTGAGAAGCGGCGCGCCGTGTCTCGAAGTATCTCCCGCTGCCTTCTCACCTTGACATTTGAGGGGCGTGGCCGCGCACCTCAAATCCTACTCCTTCTGTAGACCTGCTCTGGCCAGATTCGTGAGCGCGTTTCGCGTTCATGCGCTGCGTCCCTGCCCCAGACCTGCTCAGGCCAAATCCGAGCTCTTGTTTCAAGACCTCGCGCCTCATCTCTAAGCTTCTCCCTCTGCTTCTTGACCACGCTGAAGTGAAGCCCCAGGTCTTCGGCTATCCAGCTATCAGCTCGCTTTAGACTTACGGCCCGAAGAAGAACCTATACAGCCATGAACGCCCCTGTACGCCCGTCTCCCGGTCCACCTGGCCGGTTGAGGTGTCCGTACCCGTCGGCTCCTCCGCGACCGGCTCCGGGCCGTGTGGCTCCTCTCGCGGAGGTTCTAGCTCGGGGAGGCGCTGCATGAAGGTAGCCATCAGGGTGTCGTGTCTACGCCTCTCCTCTGTGCGCGCTTCCCGCTCCTCGTCAAGCATCCTCTCCAGGGAGGCGATCCGGTCCCTCATCTCCTCCACCAGCACCACGGCGTCCTCTGCCGCGTCGTGGGACACGTCGTAAGCTGCGTCCTGGGCCGTGTCCAGGTACACGTAGACCCTTCCATCCTCGGGGTCCTTCTCGGAGCGGAGCGTCCCGCGCTGGATGCGCTTGCGGATGGCGTCATCCTTGACGCCAAGCCTCCTGGCCGCCTCCTGTACGGTTACCCAATGCTCGTCCCTTACCACGTCCACCTCCACGGCATAGGCCTGTCACGCCACAGATTAGGACACAGGACGCTAGAGCGGTACACCTATCTCGGGCAGGCACAGGGGGAGGGGTACAAACAGGTTTAGGGTTCTACGGAGAGTGCTGCGGGTATGCCAAGAGTATGCCAGGAGTATGCCGCTCGAAGGGGGATTCGGGGCAGGATTCAACTAGAGCTTCAACCTTCCCCGACTCCCGCCGAGTGTATCGTGAGTGTATTGGTTTGGGCTACCTGGACAGCCCGTCAGCCGTACATTGCGGTGTCGAGGACTCGAAGCCCTTCCTCGAACATCAGCGCCTTGGCCCTCTCCGGGGAATGTCGGGGAGCTTTCTCCCACTCCTGGAGGATCGGGGGATCGTCTTGATACTCCTTGATAGGCTTCCAGAGTTGGTAGAAATTTTTCCTCAGTCTCTCCAACGCTTCCTCCAGCTCCATGTCCCCATCAGGCTGCTTGAGCCTGTGCAGGAGAAGCTCCCGATCCGTGTCTAGGATCATCTCTCTAACCTCCCTCGGGCTTCAAGTAGTCCGTCATCCTGGTCGCCTCCTCAGCGGTCAGGAAGAGGCTGGTGCCCGCTGGCATGAACTGGCCGGCCAGGCCCCAATCCCTCGTAAGGGTGTACCGGCCCGCTGGGAGGTAGTGGGGACCCGGCGCGCTCCTCTGCCCCTTGGCGGTGTACTCCCACTCCAGTCTGTCGAAGGAGTCCGTCACGCCTTGACGCCTCCTCGGCCTACTGGACTCTCGTCCCACGCCCTGTCGTGCCCCAGTTGCCACACCGTGGCCTTCAGGTCCTCGTGCTGCCGAATCACAGGATCCAGCGATGCGTCGAGGGCCTTGGTGAGCTGGTCCTTGAGGGCTTCGAGCTCGTGCCGGGGGCCTGAAGCGATACCGGCGACCTTGCCATATTGGCGGACGATGACGTTGTTCGCGTGGGCGTCTCCTTCTGGGGAGAGATCCACGATCTCCCGCTCCAGCGCCTCGGCCCTCTGTGCAAGACCCTCAAGTGCGGGTTTAAGGTTCCGGTACCGCTCCTTTAGATCGTCCTCTTGTTCGTAATCCTCATCCAGCCCGGCTCTATATGCCCTGTCCGGCAACGCCTCTCTCTCGGAGCGGAGCCGGGTTATCTCCGCCTCCACCTCTCCCCGCTCAGCTTGGGCGTGGGTGTGCCGGTCGATGTTGGCCTGCGCGACGGCCTGGGCCGCGTCTATCTCCTCCATCGCGGCATCTCGGAGGGCCTCCAACCTGGGCAGGACCTCATCGAGGAGGCTCTGGATCTCTTCGGTGCGGTTCATGCGCCGCTCTTCCTGATCGACTCCGGCATCAGTTCCCAGAGTTCGTCGTCGCTCAGGTGGTCCGTGGGGTCGGGCTGGACAAACTTGTCCGCAAAATTCTGAAGACGTAGAGCCTCTTTCAACTCGTCGTCCGCGCTCGGGGGAGTTGGGTTCCGGCGCTCCTCCTTGGCCCAAGCCGTCATCTGCTCGACGTCGGGGATGTTCGGCCCTTCCTGGGCGTGTCTGTCGGTCATGCGCTGCCTCCTTTAAGTTGTAGTGACGAGGTTATCAGAGCTGGTTTCGCCTGCGGAACTCTTGGTAGGCGGTGGCCTTCATCTCCTCGGCGGTGGCCTTGGAGAGGGCGGCGTCTCGGGAATCCTGGGCACAGCTCATGAGCATCCACAAGCCCCCCAGTCGCGCATGGACATGCATACGCAAGTCCACCTCCGCATCCGTCCTCTCGATGAGGCCAGGGTCACCGCACAGGAAGCCGTCCCGGTACTCGGCTCGGACCTCTTCGACCTCCTCGTCGGGGCGAGGGAGCATCTCGGCGAGCAGGACCACCGACTCGTCGAGCCTCTTTCGGTGTTCAGCCTCGAAGTGTTCCACTAGGCTTCTTCTCTGCATGTCTTGGGCATCTCTTACTCCTCTCAACGCCTGTTTACGGTGTATACGGTGTTTACGGTGTTTACGTAGTGTTGTTTACATTTAGATTCAGTTCTACGACCCTCCTCGTGCTCCGGCTGCCGTCTTCCTTCCTGAATGCCTCGGTGCCCTCGGAAAGCTCTAGGAGGGAGAAGCGGGTGGTCAGCTCCTTAATCTTCCTGGGGAGGTCTTTGGCGGTCTTGGGCTTGTGCTTGCTCTCCAGAGCCTCGTGAAGCTCCGTAGGGGTGCCCTTGAAGCTGCCGCCCCGGACCTTGAGGAAGCTCGACAGGTCCTCGGCAAACTCCTCTTCCGGGTGGTTCTCTCCGTACAGGCCGATGTAGACCCTGCGAGCGTGGGTCTTGAAGTAATCGACCAGTAGCACCGCCTTGAGGACGTCCTCGGCTTCTACCCTCTCAGGTGCATCGTTCTCCTTGCATCGAGCGAGGGCGAGGATCAAACAGAGCCTCGCGAGGACGGCTTCGAGCTTGCTGTACGGTCCCTTGAGCCTGCCTGAGAATCCGGGCAGCTCCATCTGCTCCCGGTGCTCGTTCACGGCCTGGACAAAGACCTCCCTGGCATCCGGGGCTAACACCACCGGCTGCGGGTCGGGATCTCCGTGGTCATCCAGCTCCATGTGAAGCCCTCGGAGTTCGTTATAGAGCCGCTTGTATCCGGCCCTGGACTCGGGGGTGATCTCGTCGTCCGTCCACCTGGAGGGCTTGGGGTCTGGGTAGCAGAACTGGAACCTGTCGAGCAGCCCGTCCTCCCTGCCGTCGCCCAGCTCGGAGAGTATTCCGGGCTGGATTGACCCGAAGACCCCCACGAACGGACGCGGCATTATCAGCGGCTCCTGCCTGCTCTTCCTATCCACCGAGGCGTAACTGTTGCTCCAGGCCGACAACCAGAACTGCCTGTCGGCACCCTTGCCGCTCTTGTACTGGTCCATCGCCCGGGCCCAGCCGGAGAGCTCGTCCTTCGAGGACAACACCCCTCGGGGGTTGCCTTCGAGCACCCCGGCCAAGGCCTCCACGGTGGTGTCCTCGACAACCGTGCGCTTCATGATAGGGGCAACTGGAGGGGCCGGGTCCGCCAGGCCATCCTTGCGGCAATCCCGCTTGTCCTTCTCGTGCTCCCTGAGCAGGGCCTCGTACTTCTCCTGGGCCTCCAAGAAGCTGCTCTTGTACTCAGCCTGGGTCTTGACGGCCGGTTCCAGGGCGACCTTCGCCGCCGGCGTCTTCTTCTCCCCGGGCTCGGCGACCGTGGCTCCATACAACGCGGAGCCTTCCGTCCAACCCTCCTTGAGCTTCAGCACCCGCGAGTTGCCTATCGCGGAGCCGAGCACCACCAGCATCGGGTGTGCTACGAAGTCCGGCGGGCAGCCTATCGCCGCGGCGGCCTCCCTCACGAGCCTCTGACACGCTTTGGGCAGTGACCCTACCGGGAACTCCACTACGTCGGGTAATTTTTTGTTGTTTATAGCGTTATCATCGTAAACACCGTCAACACCGTAAACAGGACCATCCTCGTTCTCGGTGTCCTCCTTGCCCGCCGCGCCGGGGTATCCTCGCCGGGCCTCGGCCTTGTGGCTCGTCATCCGAACACCCGCCTCGTGGCCGCCAGATAAGCCGGTTTGTACATGCCGTCCCAGAGAGCTTCGTCATCCTCCTCCTCGGCCCCAGGATCATGCAGCATCCTGTAGAAGCGCCGCTGGTAGACCTTCGCCAGCCCACGCCTCATCTCTTCTCGCACCCCGGCCTTCGCGTCCTGGTTCCTGTGCCAGCTCTGAGGCCTGCCGGGTAGTTCGATGCCGTAGCGCGTTGCGAGGGTGATCGTCGCTTCCCAGACCTCGCCGCCCTCGACCGCCTGGACCAGGGTTATCAGGTCCCCGCCCGCGAGGCACCGGAAGCAATGCCAAACTTGCTTCTCCGGGTGGATGCTGAAGCTCTGCGGGTTGTCGCCGCCGTGGACGATACACCGGGCTCGGTTGTGCTTGATCTCGACGCCCTGGTCCTCCAGGTAACCCTCGACCGTCACGGCGTCCCGTACCGCCTGGATCGACCTTCTCAGACTGTAGTTTGGCTCTGTCGAACCGTTCTGTTGTGAGGTATTATCTGACTCTGAGTCAGAGTCGTGGCCTAGACCGCTAGTGTCATAATAATGCATGTTAGAATCGTCCCTGGATCCTTTCCTTTGGTCGGGTGGGGTTCACGTTTCTGGGGGGTCGCCTTGTAGAGGGGGCGACCCTTCACTTTCCTCACGTCTCTATCAACTCCTCACCATCTTCTTTCCGCGTGGTCTACCTGGCCGGGGCCGGTCTGAGTCGATGTTTGCTTCGTCCAAGATGATGTCCAGAGGATTCTTGAGCATCAGCCACTCCGGCTGTACTTCGAGCACATCAGCTGCCTTCTTGATGGTAGCGAAGATCGCCGGATGTCCTCTCTCGATCCTTGAAATCGTCACCTGCGTAAGCCCCGCCCTCTCCGCCAGTTCCATCTGACTGAGATCGCGAAGGTCCCGGAGCCTCCTGAACCTCTCCGCGTCGATGTTTATTCCCTGCACCCGAGCCTCTCTCTCCGTGCCTCTTTTACATACCTTCATTATATAATAGACTTGTGTAAGAGTAAAGAACTACGTCTCCAAAAGTCATAAGTATCAGTATTTGACCTGCAAAACCCTATATTCTGCTGTAAGCAACTGTTATAATGATGGAAGTGTAGTAAACAAAATGGCCTCGCAGGTGCTGACAACACCCCGAGGCCCGGACCAAGAGGAGGATCTCTTGATCGAGCAGAGCATACCCCGAGAAGGGGTGATGCATCCAGGTCCCTCAACCCGGGAGATCGTGGCCGACGCCGCGTTCTGCGAGGTGATCGCCGAGGACCTGGGCGTGAAGCTCACCACGGCCCGAACATGCTTCATTGACGAGCCGAAAGTACGCTGCATCCGCGTAGTTGAATGGGCCTTGAGGCATGAACCGGACAGCCCGCAGAAGAGAGCCAGGATGATCCTGGCGTGGGCAAAGAAGCGGCAAGCGGGTGCATTCAGGCAAGACGTGGACGCAGAGAAGGAGATTGCCCGGGCGGTCGCCGCATACTGGACAGAGCACCCGGACAAGCTGGCGGAGACGCTCAAGGCGGCGCTAGCGAAGCTGGCGTGATGCGGGCAATCCTGACGGGGCTGCTCTTCGCGGCCCCCGCCCTGATCCTGACGCTGGTGTGGCCGTGGTGAGCCTCTTCCCCTTGGGCCGTGTAGTGGCCACGCCAGGGGCGCTAGAGGTCCTGGCCCCCGAGGAGCCACTGGTGCTTCTGAGACGGCACGCCGCTGGAGACTGGGGCGAGGTGGACGCCCACGACCAGAGAGCCAACAACCGTGCCCTCAAGGACGGGACCAGGATCCTCAGCGCCTACACCCTCCCCGGTGGCCGCAAGGTCTGGATCATCACCGAGGCCGACAGAAGCGCGACGACAATCCTGCTACCCGAAGAGTACTAGGTGGTCTGCGAAGGCTGCGGGGTCGAGGCCTTGGTGATGAAGACTTGCAGGTGGAGGACCGGAGATCGGCGGTTCTCCTTGTGCGATCCCTGCCACATACCCTTGGCTGGATCGGTGTGGGTCGTGGCCGGGATGGCGGTGGCGTCCGCCCGCTGCGACAGGTGCGGACATTGGCTCCACCCAGGCGTCATGGCCGAGCTTCGACGTGGTGCAAAATGGGACGGATACGGAGGTGTCTGCCAGGAGTGCTTGCGGTAAAATCAGCCCGTCGGTACCCCTAGTAGGGGAAACCGGCTCCTCTCGGGGCCGGGTCCTTGGTCAGGTCCACCCGGCCCCTTTTTCATGCCTCTTATGAGGATCGTTTCTCCGTGGCTTTTCCAGCTCCATACCCTACATAACATGCCCCTACGGCTCTTCGCAGGAGATCAAAGCCTCGTACGTCTCACACGGTGCTGCCACGCCCCTCGTTGAATAACTATGCGAGGGTACTAGATGTGGGGATGGGTGCCCATCCTCCACGACGCGTTCACGACGTCGTGAAGGCTCTCGGGTGATTATCCATGCAGGATGGTGGATACGGGTTTCCGAGAAGACCTACTCTCGGCAGGTCAGTTGCCGGGTTTGGGGAAGACGCCGGCGAGCACGCCAGACTAGTATATGCTTAGTATGCCCGTGTTAGGCGAAGGGTGAGAAGGAGTAAGGACCATGCTAGAAGGCAACCGCGGCGCTTATGTGCCCCCAGATGGGGGAGAATCGGTGTGGCTGGTGGGGGACCGGATCACGGTAAAGTTGACGAGCGAGGACACCGGCGGCGTGTACTCCGTGGCCGAGGAGATAAGCCCGCCCCAAGGGGGGCCGCCCCCGCACACACACAGTCAAGAAGAAGAAACATTGTATGTGCTGGAGGGTGAGGTCGAGTTCCTGCTCGGCGAGGACACCATCCCGGCGGGCGCAGGCTCGTGCGTCTACGTCCCAAGGGGCGCCTTGCACACCTTCAAGAACGTGGGAACGTCACCCAGCAGGGTACTAGCAGTGCTTAGTCCGGGCGGGTTCGAGAAGTTCTTTCTTGAGGCGGGCGAGCCTGCCCCAGAGGGAACATCTCCGCCCGAGGGCGAGCCGGACGTAGGAAGGATCGTGGAGATCGGCCAGAAGTACGGTCTCGAAATACCGCCACCTCCTGGACAGTAATCCGTTTTCCGAGAAGGCCTCGCTCTCGGCATCTCGGTGAATAGAGGCCTCCGGCCCCTAGCTCTAGACGCAAGCCTCTCCCCTTGACAGCTGTGTTCTTTGCGGTCATTGTCACAGTAAAAGCAACCTATGGGGGTTGCAGGGAAGAAGCAGGAGGAAGATTAACGCATGCGCTCACGACCGCAGAGTGTCTCCGTCGCCGCCATCTTACTGGTGCTGTTGAGCTTGTTTGGCTTCCCCTGGCCGTGGATGCTTCTCTTCCCCGGGGTGGAAGATCCACCGGCGTTTATTTATTACTCGGGTATTGTGCTTGGCATTGTGAGCCTGGTCGTCGTCTTCGGATTATGGATGCTAAAAACGTGGAGCTTCTGGGCCACCATTGTCGTTGCTGTGCTCAACCTCCTTTTGGGAGCGCCGGGGATATTCCTGGGACCAAACGCCGGAATACAAGTCACTAGCGCAGTGCTGGCGGTAGTGACAGTTCTCATCATTGTGCTGGTAGTGCTTCCCTCCTCACGAGGCGCTTTTGCAACTGCCCAACAACCTTCGCGCGTAAGGTAAGCTGGGTTTCCGAGAAAACTAGCCTTCTCGGCTACTCGGTGAATAGATCCAAGGAAGGGCCGGTCTAACAGCTCCAAGAAGCTCTGTTAGAGCGGGGCTTCGGGCTTCTACCCGACCAGCGAGGGCACCGGAGAGACGATTTTGACTCCCTCAACGGTTACAAGGCCACGGCCTTCCAACATCTCGTTGACCTTTGGGACGACGTCCTCGATCTTCTCCTTGAGGTCCACCGCCGCGATCAGGACCGGCAAATGCCCCGAAAGGTCCAAGATCCTGGCGGTATGGATCTGCTTGTCGGAGCCGTACCCCTCTGTCCCATGTAGGACAGATGCTCCCCAGATCCCCTCCTCCAGCAGCAGCTTGACGACGCACCGAGAGAGGGACTTGCGCCCGTGCCTATCGTCGTCGGCGATGTAGATGGTGAGCTTCCTCGCCTCCGTGTACTCCATCGGAGCACCTCCATAACCCGAGCAGCCGCCGACCCCTAGTAGAGACACGGCGACCGAGCCGGTGATGGGCTGCCCCGCAATGTCAAACAAGAACGCCGAGGTCGCCGCTTGGTAGCAATTGTAACATACGTGGAAGAGGCGAGTAGTTGGCCCGTATCCACACCTGCGAAGTGTAGTATAAGCAGTCGTACAAGCAATCAGCCGGGGACTTAGGCTCCAGGGGGAGTTTCCGAGAAGACTACTCTTCTAGGCAGTTCGTGAATAGAGGCCGCCCACCTTCTCCTTAAGGTGTACCACCAGAGCAACCGGCGAAGTCTTATATTCTAGAGAGCCGCAAGGCAGTGGAGACTTCGACCAGAAAGCAGGCATAGAGATGAAGGCCGTAATGCTAGGTTACTGGGTGATCTTGGTGGGAATCGTCTTCGATGTCGTCGGCACCATCTGGGACGCAATCGACGATCTTACCGGCGAGGAAGCGCTAGGGGGGCTCCTCACTCCCGAAAGGCTCAAATTCCTAGGAATAGCTGTAGTAATCCTGGGTCTCGTCTTGGGTTTTAGGTTGGGGTTGAGACGCCGAAGTAGCTCGAGCTAGGGGCAACTTTTAAGGCGGATCTCCGAGGGTAGAAAGTATCGTGACACGTGACGACCAAAGAAAGGAGAAGCGTGTGGGCAGGAAGAGCAGCAGCCAGAACAAAAACGAAGGAGCACTAGACAAAGCGAAGGGCAAAGCCAAAGAGGCCACCGGAGCCTTGAGCGGCAACGAAGCGAAGAAGTCCGAGGGGCGCTCAGATCAAAACAAGGGTACCGCCAAGGATAAGTTGGGCAAGGCCAAGGACCTACTCAAATAGCCCTCCGAGGTACTCCTACAAGAAGAAGAGCGAGGTGAGAAGGAATGATCACGGCTTTGCTGTTCTGGATCATAGTCGGGCTCATCGCCGGTGCGCTGGCCAAGTTCGTGATGCCGGGACCCGACCCGGGCGGAATAATAGTCACGATAGTCATCGGCATCGCGGGAGCGGTCCTGGGTGGGTTTCTCCTGAGCCTCCTAGGTATAGGTGGCGGCGCCGGTAGTGGGGGGTGGATATTCTCCATCGTCGCAGGGGTTATAGGGGCGGTGATACTGCTGGCTATCTATAGGATGGTTGCGAACCGCGCTGTGTAAGGCTTCTACCAGTCGAAGAGCCGGGTTTTGACACCCCGGCTCTTTTTATGCCTCCAGATCTGCGGAGTTTCCGAGCACGGCCATCAGCGGAAGCCCAGTTTCCGATAAGACTTCTACTAGGACTTTCGCAGCCTAGCTTGTAACATCGCTTTCCCCCGGTCGCGTAAGGGTGTGACCGGTTTAGTTGGGGGGCGGGCTTGGCTTCGAGTGAATATCTATCCAAACGTGTAGCAAGATGCTTCGACTACTGTGCTTATAGGGTTGCGAAATAGCGCTTTGCCCCGGTCCTATCGGATAGGTATGCGCGAAGCTGCATACGGATTTCCGAGAATAACCGCTCTCGGCAGCTCGGTGAATAGAAGCAACCCGCCCTCTACTATCGTACTGTCCTATCGTACTGTCCCCTACTACCTTACTAAGGTATAGGCGGCACAGACTCTTGACAGATGCGCTACGAGCGGTC
>MWWB01000437.1_pt1 | contig 10414 bp, 6 predicted proteins | sample 1047291 | NCBI WGS metagenome assembly MWWB01 (sample SAMN06349976, study PRJNA376086) | soil metagenome | isolation source: MS4-1 sample Antarctic (ecotone) soil | place: Antarctica | reverse complement strand
CGGCAATCGTCGAAAGCGATAGCCTCTCAATCTTGATACTTCCCACTTTTCCCCCTTTTTATGAACTGCAATTGCCGCAATTTTGATTTATTTATCAAAAAATCAAAGCCAAAATGTTAGGTTTTGCAAGGTTTTGGCGGTGAAACTCCCGGCGTAATTTCCAATCTCTCTAAAAATTCAATGTATTGCCTTTCGTTCAAATGCACTTCGAAAAGCGGCTGTGAGCAATCGGGACAAGGCGAACCTTCAGCCAGATCGCACTTAACAAACTCTGTTTCGTTTTCGTCTTCGTCCAACTCAAAACTGCTGCTGAATTTCCGAAACTCGCCGAAAGTATCAACAAAACGCGCACCTTTCATTTCCAAAAACTCCCTTAAATTCTCAGACGTAAATCTGTCTATATCGAGCGGCTTGGCAACATATTTCAAAACCTCTTTTAATCCGCGCTCAATGTCCGTTATCGGTCTCAAATAGAAATTCTCGCCGCCGCCGACCGCTTTCCATAAATCACCAAGCGGATTATTCCCGGCTTTGATTGAAAACTGCTTTGTCCTGAACGCCAAAATGTGAAGATGCGTGTGATAAACGCCGTCTTTGTCTTTGGCTAGTTTCGGCTCGATTGACCAAATGCCGCCTTTGAAATGTTCTTTAAAGAACTTGCGCCGGGTTAGTTTTCCGAACGCTTTCATCAGCCGGTCTCGTGATTGTTTCGCGGTTTCGTTTTCCCTTTGCGCCTGAGTTAAAACCAAATGCACCGCCTGTGCATGATTGATTTTTAAGAAAGCCAGGACAATGGGAAGATATTGCCGAAATAAATCCCGTGAACGTCTTTCAGCGCAGTAAGGACAAAGCCGAAACTGACAGCGCAGACTTACGAGCTTTCTGTGTTCGTGTTTGCCGCAAGTCAAAAAGTTCCGCATTGATGAACACTTGCTGATTTTAGCGGCGAGCTTCCCGGCTTTTAATTCGGTTGCAAGCGCGACTAACTTCGTCTTCGTCTTAAGTCTCGCCCTCGCCCTCTCTGAGCGCAGCAATCGCTTCGTAGTTGACTTATCTTTCTGCGGGTTTGTTACCCCTTTATTAAAATAGGTCTGCGGTTGCGGCTTCGACTGCGATGCGACGGGCAAAAAGTCAGAAGTGGTTAAAACCGTAGATAAGGTAGGTTGCTTCATCTGCCACCTCTCAAACTTCGGATTAACTGCCGAATGCGAGCCGATGCGAGCGCGTGGACGATGCAGAACCAATTACGGCGATGAATGACTAAGGCGCGGCTTTTACAGCGTTTTGAATGGCATTGTGGTTGGTTATCAGGTTGTTTCATAAGTAAAAAAAAGGACGGTTCCAACCTGATAAGGAACCGTCCTTTTTCCGCGCGATAAACTTCTTGTATCGTTGTCGGAACGAAACATCTTGAATCTCTCAAGAGTTCGTGGTAAAAATAGCAAGGCACTTTACTCATCAGGTTGGGTGCTATTTTTGACTAAGGCTGTCAAATAATCTAAAAGGTTCGGTCTCTACACCGAGCCTTTTTTCTATGCTCAAATTTTAACAAAGTTTTCAATAATAGCCAATAAAATCTAGTGATTATGAAAATTCGGCTTAAACGCTAATGAACAGCCAACAGAATTAAGCAAAATCCCTCAAGTCTGTGGAAATTAGTGTATCAAACTCAAAACAAATGACTTGTAGTAGTAGTGGCTCTCATAAACACCGAATTTCTCTCTCAATCAACAAACATCGGGCAAATAAAATTACTGCCTGTGGAAAACCTCAATCAAAAAAAACTGATTTATTTTTCAGTTAATCAGTTTGAAAAAAGATTGAATAATCAATTCAGAATCGCCCAAACGACCGCCGCCGCCACAGCCAAAATAATCGCGTATTCGAGAAGCGGCACACGCCGACCGATTGACGCGCCACAGAGCGAGCAGAACTTCGGCTGATAAACGAGCGTCAGCAACCACCCGGAACATTGTGAGCAAAAGCTAATCATTCTCTTTTTTTTAAGGTTTCCGATTCTTCCAATTCTCTCGTTTCTTTCCTTGTTCTTTCCTTGTTCTTTCTTTGTTCTTTCTTTGTTTTGCCTCGGGTTTCTCCCTGGTGCGCGTGGAGTAAATAATTTTATTTCGACATTATTTCGACACTTTCTAAATTCTTCCCTGGTGCGCGTGAAGTAAATCTGAGCGTCTATTTCAGGTTTTTTCAGGTTTTGAGTTCTCCCTCGTGCGCGTGGAGTAAATTCTACTCTTAGTTTTGACTTAGTTTTGACTTAGTTTCGGCGTGCGTTCTTCCCCCGTTACCCGCGCCCAAAATGTGAGGTTTTGTGAGGTTTTCCGTTTCCTGTTTCTTTCCCTGCAATCGGCAATCAGTCAGGCAAGCTGCTCTCGCGCCGAATGAAATCAGTTTTCCCTGGATCGCAACCGATGAACCCTTCCGAATCTTATGATTTCTTATGTTTTCCGCATCGGATAAGCAATCAGCAAAAACGACGAAGCCGGACACTGAATCCGGCTCGATCACCAATTTGCATTGTCCGTCGCGCTTGACGACCTTTTGAACCGTTCCCGAAACATCCAGGCGCGAACCCAAAGCAAACGAATATTCCGTGTTTGCCGCCACCGCGCCGCGCCGTTTTACAGCGTCGGCAATCGTCGAAAGCGATAGCCTCTCAATCTTGATACTTCCCACTTTTCCCCCTTTTTATGAACTGCAATTGCCGCAATTTTGATTTATTTATCAAAAAATCAAAGCCAAAATGTTAGGTTTTGTTAGGTTTTGGCGGCGAAGCTCCCGGCGTAATTTCCAACCGCTCGTAAAACTGCACCAAGTCCGACGATGAAAGCCGCAAATCAAAGAGCGGTTCGTCGCAGTGCGGGCAAGCGCAGCCTTCCGTCAAATGCGAGAAATCTGATAACGCCGTTTCCGCATTATCGGACGGTTTATAATCCTTGCTGAATTTCCGATATTCTCCGAATGTTCCGAACAAGCGCATATTTTTTAACCCCAAAAAATCCGCTAAATCTTCCTTTTCAAACTTTTGAATGTCGAGCGGTTTGGAGATGTATTTCACGACCTCAAGAAGTCCGTTGCTCAAGTCCTTGATTTTCTCCAACCGCAAAACGTGGCTGTCTCCCGTTACTGCCAACCACTCCGCACGCAAAAGCGCAACGTCGAAGAATTTAGACCGAAAACCGATGATATGCAGATGCGTGTGATGCAGTCCGTCTCTGCCTTTAGTATTTTCGACCGACCACACGCCGCCCTTAAAATACCGCTTCCAAAAATCGCGCCGTTGCAGTTTGGTAAAAGCGTCTTTCAACCGCTTGACCGATTGTTTCCGCGTCTCCGCTCGATGCGTCTGCGTCAAAACAAGATGCACCGGCGCAACGTGATTCCGAAGCAAAAACTCTCTCATTATCGGCAAATGTTTGTTTATCAATTTCCGCGACCGCCGCCGCGCACAATCCGGGCAAAGCCGAAACTCGCAAGTAAAGTTCGGGATTATTCCGGCGACGTGGCGACCGCACGTTAAAACAGAGCAGTGCGCGTGGCATCGTTTCACCTTATCCGCTAGTTCCACCTCTCCGAGCGCGACCGCCAGCGCTTGCAGGTGCTTCTTCGTGTCCAGCCGCTCGCGCGCCCTTTGTGAGCGTGTGCGTCGTGGCGGGCGTTGCGACTTTATTACCCTATTATCAAGATAGGTGTGATGCGAAGTTTTCGACTGCGATAAAGTAGCCGACTGATTGCGATTAATTAAATCCGTAGATAAGGTGGATTGCTTCATCTGCCACCTCTCAAACTACGGATGAATTGACGAATGCGAGCCGATGCGAGCGCGTGGATGATGCAGAACCAACGGCGGCGATGAATGACTAAGACTTGCTGATTACAGCGTTTTAAGTGGCATTGTGGTTGGTTTGTAGGTGTTCTCATAAGCAAATTAAAAGGCAGTTCCCCACCTACAAGGAACTGCCTTTTTTCCGTCGAGATAAATTTTAATCATCCCGCCCGAATCAAACATCTTGAGTAAATCAAGAGTTCGTGCTAAAAATAGTCAAGGCACTAACTTGTAGGTGGGTGCTTTTTTTGACTAACGCTATGTCAATAATCTAAAGGCTTAGAGTTCCCGCTCTGAGCCTTTTTCTATTCATATTATAAACTTATAACTCAATGAATACAAAGATTTTTCCTCATTTTCTATCCGAAAACCACTCTATACGAGAATCAGCCAAAAGGTAAAGAGCAGAATCAATTTCAAGTCTATTTAGAAACTTTCGGCTGTCAAATGAAACTTGCATCAACATTATACGAATAACACAGATTTATTTTAGTAGTAGTAGTGCCTACTAAAATCTGCTTTACCGTTGAAAATACGCGCTTTAATCGCTAACAAAAAAATAAAAGCCTGTGGAAATCTTAAGTTTTGTTTTTTTAGCGCGAAGTTCCGCGAACTGGTAAATCAATCAGTTTTTCAGTTTGAAAAACATTGAATAATCAAAAATGAGTTTTGTGAAGCTCGAAAAATTGATTTATAAATCAAAGAATCAAAATGAACAAAAAAGAAGCTGCCGAATTTCTCGGTGTATCAACTCGCCTAGTCGAAAAGTATGCTTCCGAGGGTCGGCTCGGTGAGATAACTTACGTTCGGGGCAAGACCGGCAAACAGGCAGAATACGATCAAGAAGCAGTTGAAAAGCTAAAGGCTGCGCTCGAATCCCCGGACACAGCATTAGCCCCGGCGACCCCCGATGCGCGTCTGTTCGTGGCTCAACTGGTCGAGGCAATCACCACCCGCGAACAGGCTAACATCGAAGCTATTCGGGGGTTACTTTCGGGGAGCATCGAAGAGCCTCGCAGCGCGTCTGTTCGGGTCTCTGAAAAGCTACTCTTAAACCTTAGTGATTGCCGCTCACTTACTGGATTATCCGAAGGAACCTTGAGAGACGCGATCAAGAGCGGAGAGCTGCGGGCGAAGATTATCGGTCGAGGCTGGAAAGTAAAGCGGCAAGACCTAGACAATTTTATAAAGAAACTTTAACCTTGTCTCATAAACGACCATTTTTGAGACAGGTTTGCGGTATTTTGCCCCACGTCATCTCAAGCGTTCGACAGCTTCCCTTGAAAACTGACAATATTTTGTATGAGGAAAATATTCTCTTTATTATTTTTAATATTTGTTTGCAGCTTTTGTCTTTTTGCACAATCAAGCGTAGCAAATGAAGAGTATGCTGTTTACGCAAGAGTTTTGAGAGATATTCGCTCCGAAGATTTGAAACAGTCTAAAACTAAACACTCATTTGTAATTTTGGACACTACTTTCAATCCTAACTACTTCAGCGAGTATAAAAATGGCAAATTTAGAAGTTTATCCGCAGATTTCAAACGAAAGAGTATTACATCATCAAAATTAAACAAATTATTCCCCGTTAAGTATGAATATGTAACAACGAGCCAATCTGAAATAGATGAACTTCTGAAAATTGGCACAAAGGAATACGAAAAAGTTAAGGCAGAATATAAACTTCGTAATTTGGGCATCACCGACGGTAGCGGTATTGTCTGGAAACCTTTTCACGCCAAATATCCGAAGGCTAACGGGTATTACAAGTTTTCGAGAGTTGGTTTTAGTTCCGATAAAAGATTCGCTTTAGTCTTAGTTGAAGGACAAGGCTCATATTGGTCTAGCAATATGGAATATATTTTAAGAAAAATTAAAGGCAAATGGACAATTCATCAGGCAGGCGGTGGTTTCATAATCGAATAAACAAAGATTGATATGCAACAGGCTGTCGAACAATTCAATGGACGTGAGGGCGAAACAGCGACTTTCTTAATATCTCAAAAACGCCCCTTTATGAGACTAGTTAAAAAGTGTCTATCACGACAGAAATGTTAAGTTTTATTAAGTTCCGGGAGTCAAAATCTGAGGTTTTCTGAGGTTCGGCGGCTGATAATGATTTCCGGATTGGTTTATTTTTCAGTTAGTCAGTTTGAAAAAAGATTGATTATTCAATTCTCTGCAATTTTTCGTGATGTATTCGGCTTTCCCTTTTGTCCGAAACTTACCACAAAATCCACTTTATTCCGCGTTGAGTAAATAATTTCATTTCGACATTATTTCGACACTTTCTAAATTCTCCCTCGTGCGCGTGAAGTAAATCTGAGCGTCTATTTCAGGTTTTTTCAGGTTTTGAGTTCTCCCTCGTGCGCGTGGAGTAAATGCATCAATTGATGCATTTGTTTCCTACTTCTTTCCCTGCAATTTGCAGTCGGACAAACAAGCTGCTCTCGCGCCGAATGAAATCAGTTTTCCCTGGATCGCAACAGATGAACCCTTCCGAATCTTATGATTTCTTATGTTTTCCGCATCCGACAAACAATCGGCAAAAACGACGAAGCCGGACACTGAATCCGGCTCGATCACCAATTTGCATTGTCCGTCGCGCTTGACGACCTTTTGAACCGTTCCCGAAACATCCAGGCGCGAACCCAAAGCAAACGAATATTCCGTGTTTGCCGCCACCGCGCCGCGCCGTTTTACAGCGTCGGCAATCGTCGAAAGCGATAGCCTCTCAATCTTGATACTTCCCACTTTTCCCCCTTTTTATGAACTGCAATTGCCGCAATTTTGATTTATTTATCAAAAAATCAAAGCCAAAATGTTAGGTTTTGTTAGGTTTTGGCGGCGAAGCTCCCGGCGTAATTTCCAACCGCTCGTAAAACTGCACCAAGTCCGACGATGAAAGCCGCAAATCAAAGAGCGGTTCGTCGCAGTGCGGGCAAGCGCAGCCTTCCGTCAAATGCGAGAAATCTGATAACGCCGTTTCCGCATTATCGGACGGTTTATAATCCTTGCTGAATTTCCGATATTCTCCGAATGTTCCGAACAAGCGCATATTTTTTAACCCCAAAAAATCCGCTAAATCTTCCTTTTCAAACTTTTGAATGTCGAGCGGTTTGGAGATGTATTTCACGACCTCAAGAAGTCCGTTGCTCAAGTCCTTGATTTTCTCCAACCGCAAAACGTGGCTGTCTCCCGTTACTGCCAACCACTCCGCACGCAAAAGCGCAACGTCGAAGAATTTAGACCGAAAACCGATGATATGCAGATGCGTGTGATGCAGTCCGTCTCTGCCTTTAGTATTTTCGACCGACCACACGCCGCCCTTAAAATACCGCTTCCAAAAATCGCGCCGTTGCAGTTTGGTAAAAGCGTCTTTCAACCGCTTGACCGATTGTTTCCGCGTCTCCGCTCGATGCGTCTGCGTCAAAACAAGATGCACCGGCGCAACGTGATTCCGAAGCAAAAACTCTCTCATTATCGGCAAATGTTTGTTTATCAATTTCCGCGACCGCCGCCGCGCACAATCCGGGCAAAGCCGAAACTCGCAAGTAAAGTTCGGGATTATTCCGGCGACGTGGCGACCGCACGTTAAAACAGAGCAGTGCGCGTGGCATCGTTTCACCTTATCCGCTAGTTCCACCTCTCCGAGCGCGACCGCCAGCGCTTGCAGGTGCTTCTTCGTGTCCAGCCGCTCGCGCGCCCTTTGTGAGCGTGTGCGTCGTGGCGGGCGTTGCGACTTTATTACCCTATTATCAAGATAGGTGTGATGCGAAGTTTTCGACTGCGATAAAGTAGCCGACTGATTGCGATTAATTAAATCCGTAGATAAGGTGGATTGCTTCATCTGCCACCTCTCAAACTACGGATGAATTGACGAATGCGAGCCGATGCGAGCGCGTGGATGATGCAGAACCAACGGCGGCGATGAATGACTAAGACTTGCTGATTACAGCGTTTTAAGTGGCATTGTGGTTGGTTTGTAGGTGTTCTCATAAGCAAATTAAAAGGCAGTTCCCCACCTACAAGGAACTGCCTTTTTTCCGTCGAGATAAATTTTAATCATCCCGCCCGAATCAAACATCTTGAGTAAATCAAGAGTTCGTGCTAAAAATAGTCAAGGCACTAACTTGTAGGTGGGTGCTTTTTTTGACTAACGCTATGTCAATAATCTAAAGGCTTAGAGTTCCCGCTCTGAGCCTTTTTCTATTCATATTATAAACTTATAACTCAATGAATACAAAGATTTTTCCTCATTTTCTATCCGAAAACCACTCTATACGAGAATCAGCCAAAAGGTAAAGAGCAGAATCAATTTCAAGTCTATTTAGAAACTTTCGGCTGTCAAATGAAACTTGCATCAACATTATACGAATAACACAGATTTATTTTAGTAGTAGTAGTGCCTACTAAAATCTGCTTTACCGTTGAAAATACGCGCTTTAATCGCTAACAAAAAAATAAAAGCCTGTGGAAATCTTAAGTTTTGTTTTTTTAGCGCGAAGTTCCGCGAACTGGTAAATCAATCAGTTTTTCAGTTTGAAAAACATTGAATAATCAAAAATGAGTTTTGTGAAGCTCGAAAAATTGATTTATAAATCAAAGAATCAAAATGAACAAAAAAGAAGCTGCCGAATTTCTCGGTGTATCAACTCGCCTAGTCGAAAAGTATGCTTCCGAGGGTCGGCTCGGTGAGATAACTTACGTTCGGGGCAAGACCGGCAAACAGGCAGAATACGATCAAGAAGCAGTTGAAAAGCTAAAGGCTGCGCTCGAATCCCCGGACACAGCATTAGCCCCGGCGACCCCCGATGCGCGTCTGTTCGTGGCTCAACTGGTCGAGGCAATCACCACCCGCGAACAGGCTAACATCGAAGCTATTCGGGGGTTACTTTCGGGGAGCATCGAAGAGCCTCGCAGCGCGTCTGTTCGGGTCTCTGAAAAGCTACTCTTAAACCTTAGTGATTGCCGCTCACTTACTGGATTATCCGAAGGAACCTTGAGAGACGCGATCAAGAGCGGAGAGCTGCGGGCGAAGATTATCGGTCGAGGCTGGAAAGTAAAGCGGCAAGACCTAGACAATTTTATAAAGAAACTTTAACCTTGTCTCATAAACGACCATTTTTGAGACAGGTTTGCGGTATTTTGCCCCACGTCATCTCAAGCGTTCGACAGCTTCCCTTGAAAACTGACAATATTTTGTATGAGGAAAATATTCTCTTTATTATTTTTAATATTTGTTTGCAGCTTTTGTCTTTTTGCACAATCAAGCGTAGCAAATGAAGAGTATGCTGTTTACGCAAGAGTTTTGAGAGATATTCGCTCCGAAGATTTGAAACAGTCTAAAACTAAACACTCATTTGTAATTTTGGACACTACTTTCAATCCTAACTACTTCAGCGAGTATAAAAATGGCAAATTTAGAAGTTTATCCGCAGATTTCAAACGAAAGAGTATTACATCATCAAAATTAAACAAATTATTCCCCGTTAAGTATGAATATGTAACAACGAGCCAATCTGAAATAGATGAACTTCTGAAAATTGGCACAAAGGAATACGAAAAAGTTAAGGCAGAATATAAACTTCGTAATTTGGGCATCACCGACGGTAGCGGTATTGTCTGGAAACCTTTTCACGCCAAATATCCGAAGGCTAACGGGTATTACAAGTTTTCGAGAGTTGGTTTTAGTTCCGATAAAAGATTCGCTTTAGTCTTAGTTGAAGGACAAGGCTCATATTGGTCTAGCAATATGGAATATATTTTAAGAAAAATTAAAGGCAAATGGACAATTCATCAGGCAGGCGGTGGTTTCATAATCGAATAAACAAAGATTGATATGCAACAGGCTGTCGAACAATTCAATGGACGTGAGGGCGAAACAGCGACTTTCTTAATATCTCAAAAACGCCCCTTTATGAGACTAGTTAAAAAGTGTCTATCACGACAGAAATGTTAAGTTTTATTAAGTTCCGGGAGTCAAAATCTGAGGTTTTCTGAGGTTCGGCGGCTGATAATGATTTCCGGATTGGTTTATTTTTCAGTTAGTCAGTTTGAAAAAAGATTGATTATTCAATTCTCTGCAATTTTTCGTGATGTATTCGGCTTTCCCTTTTGTCCGAAACTTACCACAAAATCCACTTTATTCCGCGTTGAGTAAATAATTTCATTTCGACATTATTTCGACACTTTCTAAATTCTCCCTCGTGCGCGTGAAGTAAATCTGAGCGTCTATTTCAGGTTTTTTCAGGTTTTGAGTTCTCCCTCGTGCGCGTGGAGTAAATGCATCAATTGATGCATTTGTTTCCTACTTCTTTCCCTGCAATTTGCAGTCGGACAAACAAGCTGCTCTCGCGCCGAATGAAATCAGTTTTCCCTGGATCGCAACAGATGAACCCTTCCGAATCTTATGATTTCTTATGTTTTCCGCATCCGACAAACAATCGGCAAAAACGACGAAGCCGGACACTGAATCCGGCTCGATCACCAATTTGCATTGTCCGTCGCGCTTGACGACCTTTTGAACCGTTCCCGAAACATCCAGGCGCGAACCCAAAGCAAACGAATATTCCG
>MWWB01000435.1_pt1 | contig 10438 bp, 7 predicted proteins | sample 1047291 | NCBI WGS metagenome assembly MWWB01 (sample SAMN06349976, study PRJNA376086) | soil metagenome | isolation source: MS4-1 sample Antarctic (ecotone) soil | place: Antarctica | reverse complement strand
AAAAAAACCGCCGTAGGCGACTTCTGGATGCCGCACAGCGGCATGAAAGCGCCCTACCTAACCTTCACGAAGTCAGACTTAGCCAAGTGGCGCATAACGTCGCGTTAGCGACTAAAATGCCCTTCAAATGTCATTAATGGCCCTTTCTCTGGGTTTACTACCTTACCTTGGGGAACCCACCTATCCAATCCTGCTAAACCGCTTTTAAATCAGTTTTAGACGCTTTGATTAAGTTGGTTCAAGTAGTTTTAGTGCGTCAAAAGATTAAAAACCAAAAAACCTGTGGATTTGTGGACAATTTCAAATTGAGAAAAACACTCAATTTGAAACCAGCGCTTTTGGCTATGGACAAACCTATGGACAACTTGATGGACAAGCTAGCCTACGGCTGCACTTGCCCACAAAGTTGCCCACAGGTATTGCCCACAGCACGCGCTTTTGACCACAAGCTCCACAGGTTCAACTTACAACAAGTTTTACATTTACGGTCAAAAGATTTAACCCTTATTTGATGGCTCAATGAATTTCACAAATCAGGTGCTTTTGGGTACCCAGTGTAAGATGTAAGAAGGAGAGATACCGGGAAGCCGCATGTAGCCTGGATGACACTGTCAAAACGTGAGCCTTAATGGCTCAGAACCTGTTCCATTAAGGCTCAGAAAAGGCTTTACAATTGAGCCTTTAAGTGTCATCGTGTGACACTTTAAGTATCACACAGAAGGCTCAAAATGAACCAAGCAAAAGAACAGCACATTAACCTGAAAAATAAGCCACGGGCTACACGACGAGGTGTTTCTCTATACGAAGAAAATCCATTTTTAATGGAAGTCGCTACGCGAACTAGACGAGTGACAAATAAGCGAGGGGATATGATGCTGGTAAATTCCAGCACAGGGGAAATGCAAGGAAATGTTGCGGGATTTTGGGAAGCCGAAGAAGTTGACAGCACTAAGTTTGTAAAGCTTTTTGTTCAAGGTGTAAAAGCCTTAAAAGAACTCACAGGAGCAGGAACGAAAGTTTTTGAAGTGCTTTATTTACGTGTTCAAGAAAACATAGGGAAAGATCAGATTTTCATGGCTTTTGCGTCAGTTGATCGAGCACTAACTCCAATGAGCCACGCAACTTATAAACGAGGTTTAGCGGAGCTTATTGAAAAAGGTTTTGTGGCGGCAACCCCAGTACAAGGGATGTTTTGGCTTAACCCCTCATTTGTGTGGAATGGCGACCGTTTAGCCTTTGTGAAGGAATACAGAAAAACATCTAATAATAAGCCACAGAAAATTGAGGAAAAAACTCGTGATTGGATTGATAGTTTAGATCAACTAGCATAGCTAAGAAAGTAAAAAATTTAAAAACATTGGGGGATTTTATGAGTACAGCACTAGCCTTTGATACCTTGCAGTACGCAAAACGTCTGAAGCAAGCAGGATTTACCGAGGAACAAGCGGAGGTTCAAGCAGAAGGATTAAGAGAGTTCATTGATGATCATTTAGCAACAAAACAGGATATCAAAGAGCTTGAAAAAGAGATCAAAAATGTTGAGGAACGTCTAACTAATAAAATTAATGATATGGGTTATAAAATTATCATTAAACTTGGCGGTATGATGATCGCTGGTGTTGTAACGCTGGGTGCTTTCTTAGCCTTAATCAAGTTTTTAGCTTAGATAACAACAAAGAAGGGGGTGTAAAAAACCACAAAACAAAAATAGCTTTAAATTTCAAATTAAAAAGCGTGCTGCATGGTGTTAGACGCACTCATACCCCCAGGCTTCGTCAATTTAAAAAGCCCACTCTTTAAAAAATCTTAAAAAAAACCGCCGTAGGCGACTTCTGGATGCCGCACAGCGGCATGAAAGCGCCCTACCTAACCTTCACGAAGTCAGACTTAGCCAAGTGGCGCATAACGTCGCGTTAGCGACTAAAATGCCCTTCAAATGTCATTAATGGTACTTTCTCTGGGTTTACTACCTTACCTTGGGGAACTCACCTACCCATCCTACTAAACCGCTTTTAAATCAGTTTTAGACGCTTTGATTAAGTTGGTTCAAGTAGTTTTAGTACCTCAAAAGATTAAAAACCAAAAAACCTGTGGATTTGTGGACAATTTCAAATTGAAAAAAACGCTCAATTTGAAACCAGCGCTTTTGGCTATGGACAAACCTATGGACAACTTGATGGACAATCTGGCCTACGGCTGCGTTTGCCCACAAAGTTGCCCACAGGTATTGCCCACAGCACGCGCTTTTGACCACAAGCCCCACAGGTTCAAATTTACAACAAGTTTTACATTTACGATCAAAATATTAAACAGTTATGAATGGTAGTTAACATATCAGCAGTTTTTGGCCCAGTATAAGATTTAAGAAGGGGAGGTCTCGCGACCCGCGTAGAATGGGGATTCATTTTTCTAGATCTGTAGTAGCCTCATACAGATTTAGTATGAAAGTCTATCAAAAAATACATATGAATTGATTGCGCTGATGTCAAAAAACGGTTTATATTGAGCGGTGTTAGTTTTTTAATGATGCTTGGAGTATCAAAAATGGTATCAAAAATGAGCGAGCGCTATTCTAAAAATCCATTTGTAACGGGGATGATTATTCCTGTAAAGGGTAAAAGAATACAGTTATCTAAACTTGGTAGGGACGACAATGTGCTTATAAACCAATTAACTGGAGAGGAGCAAGGAACACACGTTACTACTTATAAAAAAGTTGATTCTGAACAATTTGTAAAGTTATTTGCTCAAAATATAGCTTTAACTTTTGATTTAAAATCTGCTGGTATAAAGGCTTTCAACTTAATGCTTTGGTGTGTTCAAAATGCTATCGAAAAAGATCAAATCCCGCTAGATAAGTATGCTTTATCTATTTTCTTAAAAGACAACAACGACAGAAAACCTCGCATAAAATTTGCAATCTCAACGCTTAGTCGTGGATTAAGAGAACTTGAACAAGCTCAAATAATCGCAAAAACAATTCGTCCAGGTTGGTTTTATATAAATCCAAATTTTTGCTTTAACGGAGACCGAATTGCTTTCTCAAGCGTAATTGAAAGAAGAAACCCAACCAAAGATAAAACTCTAGACTGGATTGAAGAAGCTCAAAAACAAGAGGAGATGAAAAACTAAAAAAAGGTTAAAAAAATAGATCAATTTAAAACGCTAAAAACAAAAAAATATTGGGGGATTTTATGAGTGCAGCACTAGCCTTTGACACCTTGCAGTACGCAAAACGTCTGAAGCAAGCGGGGTTTACCGAGGAACAAGCGGAGGTTCAAGCTGAAGCATTAAGTGAGTTGGTTGATGAAAGATTAGCAACAAAGCTAGACATAAAAGAACTTCAAAGAGATATGAAGGAGCTTGAATACAAATTAACAATAAAATTGGGTGGAATAATTGTCACCTATACTGTAGTACTTGGTGCTTTTTTAGGCTTCATTAAATTTTTAACGTAAATAACAACAAAAAGGAGGTGAAAAAGACGATAGAAAAGAGTTTTAAATTCCAAATAAAAAAGCGTGCTGCATGGTGTTGAACGCACTCATACAGCACTAACCACAACCCAAACTTACACAGGAGTTTGAATCATGGCTACTAACAGCTTAACCGATCATGACATCACGAGTCTTGCCCAAATTTTCGATACTTCTTTGCAATATTACTGTAAACACACTAGCCCGCTAGAAAATGAATACGTTAAGAAGCTGAGTACGATTATGGGGCTTGGTTTTACCACGGTCCTAGTTGATGGTGATTTACTGGTGATTTATGAATCGCGTCTACAAACCTTCATCCGCTACCGTAATTTCAAAACACAGTCTGGATGCACCGAGATGCTATCCCGCGCGATTGCCGAGGTGATCAGTATTGCAGCGGGTCTTTTTCGGCTTTTGGGGCATCAGCAGTACTATGATACCTTTATTGCTACGGTAGAGAATGTTGCCACCCACGTGGTGGTGCAGGAATCCGGTAAACTAGTGGAAGCTAAAAGGCTCTTGCAATTATTGTTTCAAAAGCATTATTGAAAATGAAATCCTCTGATGCTGCATTGACCCCGCTTCTAGCGGGGTTTTTATTTTTCTTAATTTCGTTTACCATCTGCCACTTCAAGGGATAGCAACGACCTGAAAACTGGGGTGTTCAAGCGCACGTTGCGGAGCAACGTATAAGCGCGCACTATCATTCGTCGGTGGGGCTTAACGAGCGGCATGCGCAATGGGTTCATCAAGATTGTCTGATTCGACTAGCTCGCAATCCCAAGGAAGACTGCCAAACAACGACTTACCTCTAGCATTACTTCATCGCTTGCAATGCCAAAGACCTCTCCAAGTTTTTCTTTTTTCACAGTCATGCTTTTGTCTATCATTACTTGGGATAATTTCTTTAACTGGTTTGTCGCATCAGGCTCTACTGTAACTCGAAACAAGGGCGCGTCAACTATCGTGCCGGATACCAACAAGACTGTCACAGTAGAATGTTCATTAAACTTATCGGATTGAATCACCAAAGCAGGGCGCGGCTTGCCAAAATCTCCTTGTATCGCAATTCTTAAAAAATCACCTCTTTTCATGCCGTCCACCCATTTACATCCAGTAAGGCCTCATCCATAAAGTTTAACAATTCTTTGTCTACGGCATCTGTTTTCGCAGCTAGCTGTGATTGTCGACAACATTCTGCTTCAAAACCTGGTTTATGGGTGTCTGGCACCCAAAGCTGGATAGGTCGAAGACCAGCACTGCGTAATGCAGTGCGTCTTTTTTGAACCCTTTCTTTTACTGATTTTGCCATGGTTATATCCTCATTTATCGTTACATGTAACATTGTAGCATAGTGGTTCAAACGGGTGTTTTTATTTTTAATTTGCTGAAGGCGTCATTTAAATGCCATAAATTTTACCGACTTAATCCTCATTATCACCCCATTAAACGCGTTTTAAAGCACGTGGTTAGGTTTTTATCCACTGCCAATCGAATCATAAGCCTTCCAATTTAAACCCTGTTAAAACGCATTTAAACGCGCTTAAGAGGTTATTCACATTTTCTGTGCGTAAAGCTGTGGGTAGCTTTAACCAAGCGAAGCAGTTCTAAGCCATATAGCTAATGTTCATTTTTTTCTCATTTTTAAAATTCAACTTTTCGTTCCCCGAACGCTCACTGTTGACGGTTGTCGATTTCCTCTCATGTCCCCAGGCTTCGTCAATTTAAAAAGCCCACTCTTTAAAAAATCTTAAAAAAACCGCCGTAGGCGACTTCTGGATGCCGCACAGCGGCATGAAAGCGCCCTACCTAACCTTCACGAAGTCAGACTTAGCCAAGTGGCGCATAACGTCGCGTTAGCGACTAAAATGCCCTTCAAATGTCATTAATGGCCCTTTCTCTGGGTTTACTACCTTACCTTGGGGAACCCACCTATCCAATCCTGCTAAACCGCTTTTAAATCAGTTTTAGACGCTTTGATTAAGTTGGTTCAAGTAGTTTTAGTGCGTCAAAAGATTAAAAACCAAAAAACCTGTGGATTTGTGGACAATTTCAAATTGAGAAAAACACTCAATTTGAAACCAGCGCTTTTGGCTATGGACAAACCTATGGACAACTTGATGGACAAGCTAGCCTACGGCTGCACTTGCCCACAAAGTTGCCCACAGGTATTGCCCACAGCACGCGCTTTTGACCACAAGCTCCACAGGTTCAACTTACAACAAGTTTTACATTTACGGTCAAAAGATTTAACCCTTATTTGATGGCTCAATGAATTTCACAAATCAGGTGCTTTTGGGTACCCAGTGTAAGATGTAAGAAGGAGAGATACCGGGAAGCCGCATGTAGCCTGGATGACACTGTCAAAACGTGAGCCTTAATGGCTCAGAACCTGTTCCATTAAGGCTCAGAAAAGGCTTTACAATTGAGCCTTTAAGTGTCATCGTGTGACACTTTAAGTATCACACAGAAGGCTCAAAATGAACCAAGCAAAAGAACAGCACATTAACCTGAAAAATAAGCCACGGGCTACACGACGAGGTGTTTCTCTATACGAAGAAAATCCATTTTTAATGGAAGTCGCTACGCGAACTAGACGAGTGACAAATAAGCGAGGGGATATGATGCTGGTAAATTCCAGCACAGGGGAAATGCAAGGAAATGTTGCGGGATTTTGGGAAGCCGAAGAAGTTGACAGCACTAAGTTTGTAAAGCTTTTTGTTCAAGGTGTAAAAGCCTTAAAAGAACTCACAGGAGCAGGAACGAAAGTTTTTGAAGTGCTTTATTTACGTGTTCAAGAAAACATAGGGAAAGATCAGATTTTCATGGCTTTTGCGTCAGTTGATCGAGCACTAACTCCAATGAGCCACGCAACTTATAAACGAGGTTTAGCGGAGCTTATTGAAAAAGGTTTTGTGGCGGCAACCCCAGTACAAGGGATGTTTTGGCTTAACCCCTCATTTGTGTGGAATGGCGACCGTTTAGCCTTTGTGAAGGAATACAGAAAAACATCTAATAATAAGCCACAGAAAATTGAGGAAAAAACTCGTGATTGGATTGATAGTTTAGATCAACTAGCATAGCTAAGAAAGTAAAAAATTTAAAAACATTGGGGGATTTTATGAGTACAGCACTAGCCTTTGATACCTTGCAGTACGCAAAACGTCTGAAGCAAGCAGGATTTACCGAGGAACAAGCGGAGGTTCAAGCAGAAGGATTAAGAGAGTTCATTGATGATCATTTAGCAACAAAACAGGATATCAAAGAGCTTGAAAAAGAGATCAAAAATGTTGAGGAACGTCTAACTAATAAAATTAATGATATGGGTTATAAAATTATCATTAAACTTGGCGGTATGATGATCGCTGGTGTTGTAACGCTGGGTGCTTTCTTAGCCTTAATCAAGTTTTTAGCTTAGATAACAACAAAGAAGGGGGTGTAAAAAACCACAAAACAAAAATAGCTTTAAATTTCAAATTAAAAAGCGTGCTGCATGGTGTTAGACGCACTCATACCCCCAGGCTTCGTCAATTTAAAAAGCCCACTCTTTAAAAAATCTTAAAAAAAACCGCCGTAGGCGACTTCTGGATGCCGCACAGCGGCATGAAAGCGCCCTACCTAACCTTCACGAAGTCAGACTTAGCCAAGTGGCGCATAACGTCGCGTTAGCGACTAAAATGCCCTTCAAATGTCATTAATGGTACTTTCTCTGGGTTTACTACCTTACCTTGGGGAACTCACCTACCCATCCTACTAAACCGCTTTTAAATCAGTTTTAGACGCTTTGATTAAGTTGGTTCAAGTAGTTTTAGTACCTCAAAAGATTAAAAACCAAAAAACCTGTGGATTTGTGGACAATTTCAAATTGAAAAAAACGCTCAATTTGAAACCAGCGCTTTTGGCTATGGACAAACCTATGGACAACTTGATGGACAATCTGGCCTACGGCTGCGTTTGCCCACAAAGTTGCCCACAGGTATTGCCCACAGCACGCGCTTTTGACCACAAGCCCCACAGGTTCAAATTTACAACAAGTTTTACATTTACGATCAAAATATTAAACAGTTATGAATGGTAGTTAACATATCAGCAGTTTTTGGCCCAGTATAAGATTTAAGAAGGGGAGGTCTCGCGACCCGCGTAGAATGGGGATTCATTTTTCTAGATCTGTAGTAGCCTCATACAGATTTAGTATGAAAGTCTATCAAAAAATACATATGAATTGATTGCGCTGATGTCAAAAAACGGTTTATATTGAGCGGTGTTAGTTTTTTAATGATGCTTGGAGTATCAAAAATGGTATCAAAAATGAGCGAGCGCTATTCTAAAAATCCATTTGTAACGGGGATGATTATTCCTGTAAAGGGTAAAAGAATACAGTTATCTAAACTTGGTAGGGACGACAATGTGCTTATAAACCAATTAACTGGAGAGGAGCAAGGAACACACGTTACTACTTATAAAAAAGTTGATTCTGAACAATTTGTAAAGTTATTTGCTCAAAATATAGCTTTAACTTTTGATTTAAAATCTGCTGGTATAAAGGCTTTCAACTTAATGCTTTGGTGTGTTCAAAATGCTATCGAAAAAGATCAAATCCCGCTAGATAAGTATGCTTTATCTATTTTCTTAAAAGACAACAACGACAGAAAACCTCGCATAAAATTTGCAATCTCAACGCTTAGTCGTGGATTAAGAGAACTTGAACAAGCTCAAATAATCGCAAAAACAATTCGTCCAGGTTGGTTTTATATAAATCCAAATTTTTGCTTTAACGGAGACCGAATTGCTTTCTCAAGCGTAATTGAAAGAAGAAACCCAACCAAAGATAAAACTCTAGACTGGATTGAAGAAGCTCAAAAACAAGAGGAGATGAAAAACTAAAAAAAGGTTAAAAAAATAGATCAATTTAAAACGCTAAAAACAAAAAAATATTGGGGGATTTTATGAGTGCAGCACTAGCCTTTGACACCTTGCAGTACGCAAAACGTCTGAAGCAAGCGGGGTTTACCGAGGAACAAGCGGAGGTTCAAGCTGAAGCATTAAGTGAGTTGGTTGATGAAAGATTAGCAACAAAGCTAGACATAAAAGAACTTCAAAGAGATATGAAGGAGCTTGAATACAAATTAACAATAAAATTGGGTGGAATAATTGTCACCTATACTGTAGTACTTGGTGCTTTTTTAGGCTTCATTAAATTTTTAGCGTAAATAACAACAAAAAAGGGGGTGTAAAAAACCATAAAACAAAAATAGCTTTAAATTTCAAATCAAAAAGCGTGCTGCATGGTGTTGAACGCACTCATACAGCACTAACCACAAACCAAACTTTCCATAGGAGTTTGAATCATGGCTACTAACAGCTTAACCGATCATGACATCACGAGTCTTGCTCAAATTTTCGACGCTTCTTTGCAATATTACTGTAAACACACTAGCCCGCTAGAAAGTGAATACGTTAAGAAGCTGAGTACGATTATGGGGCTTGGTTTTACCACGGTCCTAGTCGATGGTGATTTACTGGTGATTTACGAATCGCGTCTACAAATCTTCATCCGTTACCGTAATTTCAAAACACAGTTGGGATGCACCGAGATGCTATCTCGTGCAATTGCTGAGATGATCAGTATTGCAGCGGGCCTTTTTCGACTTTTGGGGCATCAGCAGTACTATGATGCCTTTGTTACTATGGTAGAGAATGTTGCCACCCACGTGGTGGTGCAGGAATCCGGTAAACTAGTGGAAGCTAAAAGGCTCTTGCAATTATTGTTTCAAAAACATTATTGAAAATGAAATCCTCTTATGCTGCATTGACCCCGCTTCTAGCGGGGTTTTTATTTTTCTCAATCTCGTTTACCTTCTGCCCCTTACAAGGGATAGCAAAGACCTGAAAACTGGAGTGTTCAAGCGCACGTTGCGGAGCAACGTATAAGCGCGTACTATCATTCGCCAGTGGGGCTTAACGAGCGGTATGCGCAACGGGTTCGTTAAGATTGTCTGATTCAACTATCTCGCAATCCCAAGGAAGACTGCCAAACAACGACTTACCTCTAGCATCACTTCATCGCTTGCAATGCCAAAGACCTTTCCAAGTTTTTCTTTTTTCACAGTCATGCTTTTGTCTATCATTACTTGGGATAATTTCTTTAGCTGGTTTGTCGCATCAGGCTCTACTGTGACTCGAAATAAGGGCGCGTCAACTATCGTGCCGGATACCAGCAAGACTGTCACAGTGGAATGTTCATTAAACTTATCGGATTGAATCACCAAAGCAGGGCGTGGCTTGCCAAAATCCCCTTGTATCGCAATTCTTAAAAAATCACCTCTTTTCATGCCGTCCACCCGTTTACATCCAGTAAGACTTCATCCATAAAGTTTAACAATTCTTTGTCTGCGGCATCTGTTTTCGCAGCCAGCTGTGATTGGCGACAACATTCTGCTTCAAAACCTGGTTTATGGGTGTCTGGCACCCAAAGCTGGATAGGTCGAAGACCAGCATTACGCAATGCACTGCGTCTTTTTTGAACCCTTTCTTTTACTGATTTTGCCATGGTTATATCCCCACTTAGCGTTACATGTAACATTATAGCACAGTGGTTCAAATGGGTGTTTTTATTTTTAATTTGCTGAAGGCGTCATAAATGCCATAAATTTTACCGACTTCATCCTCATTACCAGCCCATTAAACGCGTTTTAAAGCACGTGGTTAGGTTTTTATGTGCTACCCATCGAATGATAAGTCTTTCAATTTAAACCGTGTTAAAACGTATTTAAACGCGCTTAAGAGGTTATTCACATTTTCTGTGCGTAAAGCTGTGGGTAGCTTTAACCAAGCGAAGCAGTTCTAAGCCATATAGCTGATGTTCAGTTTTTGCTCATTTTTAAGATTCAACTTTTCGTTCACCGAACGCTCACTGTTGACGGTTGTCGATTTTCCCTTGTGTCCCAAGGCTTCTTCAA
>MWWB01000433.1_pt1 | contig 10455 bp, 11 predicted proteins | sample 1047291 | NCBI WGS metagenome assembly MWWB01 (sample SAMN06349976, study PRJNA376086) | soil metagenome | isolation source: MS4-1 sample Antarctic (ecotone) soil | place: Antarctica | reverse complement strand
AGACTGGAAAGTCCTCATCATATTTCCCATGGAGCGAGGGGAGATCATTTCGTTAAAATAGATTTCACAGGCTGGAAGTACTTTGAACTTGTTGAAATTGAATCGGCTGAATTCAGTGAGTATATCTGGCCTGCACCTTATTCCAGCTCCAGTTTTTTTGTGTATGATTCTTATCGCCATACAGTATCTTTCAACAGCATAGATAAACTGCAGCTATGGTATAATAACCTTCCTGCAGGTAAAACAGTTAGCTGTCTTGTGGGGCCTGTTAAGGCGCTCCCCCTGGTCCCTGCTACGATTACAAGCCCTTCCATAACAATAGGCGGAGAAAAGATTGTATTCCCCGTGACTATGGAATCAGGTATGTACCTGGAATTGCAATCCAGTACAAACTGCAAGCTTTATGGCCCTAAAGGGGAATTTCTGAAAGATGTACCTGTTCAAGGTAAGATACCAATATTGAAAACCGGCACTAATGAATTCACATTTACCTGCGATGGTCCGCAGAATGTAAATCCACGGGTACAGGTTACCGCTATAGGCGAAGGAAATCCTTTGATCAAATATTAATTATTATAAGGGAACCCTGATTAGGACTTAATATATACTGTTGATTCTTGTTTTATCTTTATTTAAATTATATCTATTTATCATCATTTAAATTATAACCAAATGTCTTATTTGAACAAAGTTGAGAGTAACGAAAGAATATCCCGTGTTAGAGAAATACTTAAATCAAAAGATCTTGATGCTGCATTGATCTATTACGATGAATTCAACATTGGCAATGGCTGGTACTTGACCGGATGGTGCCCTCAATTCGAGAGCGGTGCAGTGCTCATCCCGCATAATGGAATGCCTCGTATTCTGGGAGGCCCGGAAAGCGAACCATTTGCCAAGTTGGACAGCACGATTACAGAAACGCGCAATTTTCCCGTATTTATGGTGCCTGATGAAGAATACCCTAACGCTACGATCATTGATTTTCCACAGTTGTTCGATGAATTAAACACAGAAATAGGCGGTGTAAAACGAATTGGCCTGGTGGGTGCCGGACGTATGCCCGCAGATTGTTATCAACAGATTGTAGAGGGCTTCAAAGGCGTTGAATTATCAGATATCACTTCAGACTTTCTTCAACTGCGGGTGGATAAATCAGAATGGGAGCGCAAGCAGATAAGAGCTGCCTTTGAGCTGGCTGATTTTGCCTATGATGCAATGAAGGCAGAGATAAAACCGGTAGTTTCAGAAATACAGATAGCTGCAGCGGGTGAACATGCTGTTCGCAGCAGGGGTGCAAGCGGTTTTGGCTTCAGCACAATTGTCGGAAGCGGATTACGCTCTAATGCGGTAGTGCCTACGGCCAGCTCTAAATCTCTCGAAGCAGGAGAACTCGTGATGGTAGGCATAGCGCCAAAAGTGCAGGGTTATGCGGGTGTGGTCGGTCATACCTTACCGGTTAGTGGCAGCTACACTTCCCAACAAAAAAAGTGTTTACAGTATCTGAAGGAAGCATTCAGAATCACTAAAGAACAACTTGTTCCTGGTAAATCAGGGAAAGAGATTGATGCTCCTGCAAGAGCTTATTTTGAGAAGCATGGTCTTTCAAAGTACCTGGTCTGTCCCTTCGTTCACACGATCGGTTTACATGAGGCAGAATCCCCGTTCTTTGGCCCGCATAGTGTAGACATTCTGAAGGAAGGGATGACCGTATGTGTTGATATCAGTTTCTTTGGTCATCCTGAATTTAATGGCGTTCGAATAGAAACCGGCTATGAAATTACAAACAATGGCCCAGTTGCGTTTAGCCAGAAAATGGATAATCTATTCCATGAAAATTAATGAACAAAGGAATGAAAAATGATTCACAATCTCTATCTGATACTTCGGGTACCCATCTCCGTTCCTATGATGTAGTGCTGGGATTTGATATGGAGACAGACATAGGTTCATATACTCCTTTTTACGAAGGGGTCATTCATGGCACACCATTGATCCTGGAGATTTTAAAAAAATATAGTATCCCCGCAACCTTCTTCTGGACAGGACACGCCGCGGAAAAAAACCCGGAGATGGTTATGATTGTTAATGATGATGGACACGAAACGGGATGCCATGGTCTTTTTCATGAAACCCTCGGTGATCCTATCTTTCCATTACCAAATAACTGGCCCATACTACCTTCAGAAGTAGAAGGCCGCCTCCGGCAAGCCACAGAAATAATCAGTGAAATTACCAGGGAACAACCGGTAAGTTTTCGTTGCCCGCGTCTTTGGGGTAGCACCACAGTCGTTAATGTGCTGGAAAAACTTGGTTATATAGCAGATGCTTCCCTTCCTATGTACTTCTATCAGAATCAGCTTGCTCCTTATTATCCTTCTGCAACAGACTGGACAGCTGCAGGTGATTTGAAGGTTCTGGAAATTCCAAATTTCTGTGATCTGAGCATGGAAAGCAATGATCCGTACCAGAGAGACAGAGACCAGTGGCCATTATTCAGAACAAAGTCTGCCGAATTGTTGATGGAAAAAATAAATGGCTTTCTTGACCATGTTCAGAATCAGGTCGGGCGCCCGGTTATTTGCCTGTATCTGCATCCATGGGAGTTTTATCCTATGCCCCAGGGTGCAATAGATTTTGGCGAGTGCAGTGTTACGCCGTTATCATTTATCGTCGAGAACTGTGGTCCGATTGCAGTTAAGCAATTTGATCTGCTCTGCAGCATGATTACAGAGAATGGCGGAAGATTTCTTACAGCTAAGGAACTGGCTATGGAGTATAAGATAAATGAACGGCAATATTCTGTGAGCTCAAAACAAATAATATGATCCGGAAAGCATTCATGATTCAGGCAAAGAAGGGTATGAGTGAAGAATATATAAATAGACACAACCCCGTTTGGCCTGACCTGGAAAAAACGCTAAAGGCGCATGGCGTGAGCAATTATTCGATTTTTCTGAATGAAGCTACCGAAACTCTTTTTGGCTACCTGGAAGTTGCAGATGAAGAGTTATTCAATCGTATCGGAGATACAGATGTTTGTCGTAATTGGTGGAGGTACATGACTGAAGTATTGGTATGTGAAAGTGAAGAGAGTGGCAAGGCGAAAGAAGATATATTAATAGAGATATTTCATCTGGTATAGAAAAATGAAATTATGGTAGCAACAGAATTGCTGGCGGCATTTGCCGGGGCAGGAAAGAGAACTCACCTTGTAGGTAATCTCCATGCAGGCGTGATCATAGCACTGGATATGGAAGGGCGCCTGTTTGCAATAAAGGATGGAAAAATTTTAAATAGAGTGAACCCTGAAGCCGTTGCAGGACAAAGTACTCACAAACAGTATTTAAATCCCGGTGGTGATGGTCTCTGGCCTGCACCCGAGGGAACCTCCCTGGGTTATCAATATTCCACAGGCATCTGGAGAATATCGCCAGGTTTAATATCGGTTAGATACATGATTGTTGAAAAAAACACACACATGACTTCTATCCAGGGTGAAGTAGATCTTATCAATAACAAGGGATATGGAATTCCTACAATTTTTAAACGGAAAATAAGCATAATATCCGCTAAAAATTCAGTAAGGGTTCATGTGCGGGAAAGTATTATTTACATTGGTAGTGCACCTCTAAAGAGTAAAGACTGCCTGCTTGCTCCATGGTCACTTTGTCAATTTGATTCGGGACCCGGTTGCGCGGTTGTTTTTCCGTGTTCCAATAAATCTTCTGTTTGGGATCTCTATGAAGAGTCGAGCCTGAAGCAACGTAATTGGGATAAAGGATTATGCAGCACTTATACGGATGGAAAGATGCGCTATCAGATAGCTATTGATAAGAGAGTTCCATGGATTGAATTCCAGGATCAACGTCGGGGATTGTTTGTCCGGCGAAGTTCAGGTTCTCCTCCCAATGGTCAATCCTATATAGATATTCGTGATGCATCACCGGATACCTTGCCCGGCAAAAGGGGTATTCGCTATAGTGTATACAGTGATCCCGCTAAATTTATGGAAATAGAAGCGGTGGGTGGATGCCCTAAATCTATACTTCCTGGTACAGAGATGAGTGTTGATATAAGTACCCGCTATCATTTAAAATAACAATATCTCCAGTTACAGAAAAAATAAGAAGAGCGAAATAATTATTTATGGAACAACTCATTGGTATTATTCTTCACTCGATAGGAGGATTCTCTTCTGCCAGCTTTTACGTTCCATCTTACCTTGTGAAAAAATGGTCCTGGCATACCTACTGGATTTCACTTGGTTTCATCGCATGGATAATTATGCCGTGGGTCGGTGGTTCGCTTACAGTTCCCGATATATCGGGTATACTGGGTAAGAGTTCTTCGGATAGTCTTTTGTGGACGTATATATTTGGAGTTTTATGGGGGTTCGGAGGCTTAATGGCCGGGCTAGGTTTACGTTATCTTGGATTGGCGCTTGGTCAATCCATTTGCCTTGGAGTTTCCGCTATTGTTGGAACGTTAGTCCCTGCTATCATAGATAATAAATTATCAATGCTGGTTTCCACAATCTCTGGAGGAATTATTTCAGCTGGATTGCTGGTTTGTTTTGTTGGCATAGGGTTTTGTGGCTATGCAGGGGTACTAAAGGACAAACATTTGTCGGAGAAAGAGAAAACAGCATCTGTTAAAGAATTCTCTGCCTTTAAAGGTTTTATTTTGGCTGTATTGGGTGGGGTAATGAGCGCATGCATGGCGTTTGCTATCAGGGCTGGTGCACCCATTGCAGACCAGGCAGTAATTGCTGGTACGGCAAAGGTTTTTATCAACATCCCGATATTTGTCATTGCATTGGGCGGAGGGTTTACTACCAATTTTATTTATACAATGATTATCAGCATAAGAAAAAAAACCTTTGGAGATTACAGTATTTATCCGAGGGGTACGCTCTATCGAAATTACGTGCTTGCGATATTAAGCGGGATGATGTGGTATGGTCAATTCTTTTTTTATGGCATGGGGGCCACCAAAATGGGGCAATACGGCTTTGCTAGCTGGAGTATTCATATGTCTTCTATAATAATATTCAGCAATCTTTGGGGCTTGTGGTTGAAAGAATGGTTATTGGTCGATAAAAAGACCCTCATGTACTTGTGGATTGGAATTGTAATGCTGATAATCTCTGTTACGCTGATGGGCATTGGCAACTATATGGAGGGCTGATTATGAATTATCCGTATGAGGCAAAGGCAAATCCGTTTATCTTATACTAGTATCATAAATTAGGATAAGAGAACAAGTATATAGAAATTTTTAATTTCGCTCGCAGGAAGATAAAATTATATCATGAAAAGAAGAATATTTCTTAAAAATGCTGCTGTTGTTTCAGCGGTAACTATTTTAAAGCCCGGTATGGCTTTCAGTTCCAGGGCCAATTCTGCCATACAGATCGGGATCATCGGATGCGGCGAAAGGGGTACTGCGGGCACAAAAAGGAATATATTCTCAAAACAAAGAAATACCTCGAGAATTTATTATCAAAGTAAATTAATTCTGCAACCGTATAATATGTAATGAATAGAAGAGATACACTTAAGCGTGTTGGTATTTTACTGGGTACTTCCCTGACCGTGTCTCAGCTTGCATTTCATCAGGGTTGCTGGCAGGTTGCGGAAAATAAAGATAGTATCTTGTTAACAAAAGAACAGGATGTCATTATTGACGAAATCACAGATACTACCATTCCTGACACGGGCATCCCTGGAGCAAAAGGTGCAGGTCAATTTACAATAATGAGGGTGAGTGATTGTTACCCCGAAAGTGTTCGGAAAATCTTCGTCAGAGGAATTAATGAAGTGGAGAAAAGGGCTAAAGCAAATTATAATAAATCATTCGTAAACATAGGCCAGACCCAACGGGTAACACTTTTGCAGCAATTTGAAAGAGAAGGTAAGGAACAAAAACTGAAAAACATTGAACAAGGTGTGAAGGATGTTCCTCCTCCATTTTTAGTTTAACTCGGAAACCCACCGCCTTTGGCGGTGGAAATGTGCTGATGGCTCTGCCTTCAACATTGTTTTTTTGTTTTCATAGAAGCGTTGGCTTTGTGCGAAAAAGACCCTATGGGTCTTGGCTTCAAACCACCTTCTTAGAAGGTGGTTGTTGATAGATTGTGAGGGAATTGACGATTTTAGGATACTATAAATGATGATATCACTCTCTTTCATAAACCATGCGTAGAGTGACTTACCATATACCGGTTTTCTGTAAATGGTGAAATAGTAGAAAAAAGATTTGTGGGAGGGTTGCTTGGGCACTGGTCTGTTAGGACAAATAAAGCAATGCATAACAAATGGTAATAATGGTATAGAACAATTACCGTCTAAGGGCATTGAAGTAACGGATATGAATGCTGTACTTTTTGATGCTAAAATTCTTTCGGGAGATGCATTGCCGGTATTCATGAAGTGTTGCACCAGCAGGGATTACTGCAAGACACGTGGAATGATTGTCCGGGTAACAATTTTAGCAATAATATGTATCATCTAAATCAAATACTATGTTAACAAAGGAACAAACTAAAGATTTATCCGGATATCATGAGTTGGTATCGGATTTTTTCAGGCAACCGGCTAATCCTGAAGAATGGGAACAATATAAACTAACCAACGGGCAGGTAAACTTTTTTCATGAAAATGGCTATTTGTCAAACATTAAGCTGCTGGAAGAGTGGCAGGTAGATGCACTCAATGAAGAGCTGGCAACCATTGTTGATCCGGAGCATTCGGGCAATCATCTTTTTTATGAATTTCATTCCAATGAATCATCTGATCCTGACTCCGTGCTGTTCCATTCTTTAGGTCATTGGCGTATCACCGAAGGTTTTCATGATGTGCTCTGGAATCCTGCTTTTGTAATGGCAGCGAGCCAATTACTGGGAGATAAGGCCGTCCGTTTCTGGCATGACCAGCTCTTCTGCAAGCCGGCACATCATGGAGGGGGGGTAGCCTGGCACCAGGATTACTCCTACTGGACGAGATCCAAGCCGATGCAGCATCTGACCTGCTGGACAGGACTGGATGATGCCAGCACGGAGAATGGTTGTCTCTACTATGTTCCTGAAAGCCATCAGTGGGGCTTGCTGGATAAACCTGAACTGGCAGGAGATATGGAAGGGTTAATGGATTATCTGACCGGAGAGCAAAAAGCAAAATTTAAGCCTGTGCCTATAGAAATGAAAAAAGGGTATGCGGCATTCCACCATCCGCTGATGGTACATGGGTCTTATGAAAACAAATCAAATCGTTCCCGCCGTGCTTTTGTACTCAACGTATTTGCAGATGGCACAATATCCGATACGAATGATGAGCTTCTGGCAGGAGTACCGGTGGTTCCTAAAGGAGAAAAGATAGAAGGACAATTCTTTCCTTTACTATTTCAACCGCGTTAGTTAAAGTGATTTGCAATACAACTAAAAACTATTATGTCATTAATTTGTAAAGCAGCGTTGGCCGATGGACGGCGAAACTTTATTATAGATGAAATAGAAATAAATGAACCTCAGGCTGATGAAGTATTTGTTAAAATGAAAGCCGCAGGCCTCTGCCATACAGATTATGATTCTTTAAGGTGGGGTAAATCTATTGTAATGGGGCATGAAGGGGCAGGCGTAGTTTTTAAAACGGGTAAAGATGTTACAGGAATTGCTGCCGGAGATCATGTAATTCTTAATTGGGCCACGCCTTGCGGACATTGTTTTCAATGCCTGGAAGGGAATCAGCATATTTGTGAAAATAATTCTCCGGTGGTAGCCGGTGGGAATGGCTATACACCCGGCCATGCTCACTTGCAGGGAACCATGTGGAAAGGACAGCCGATAGAACGATCATTTAATTTAGGTACTCTTTCTGAATATGCCCTGGTTAAATCATCGGCAGTGAACAATATTTTGCTGATGGCTTTCCTTTATCTGTATATGTGAGTGATTGCTGGGCTGCACAGTTAAAGGTGGCAGCCTTTCTGCATCAATTATGCACTGCGGATCTGCTGCGTGAACTACGCAATTTTGAGGATGCGCTGGATTGCAAATGGAGTATCACAATGAAACAACTGCTGCAGGATGCCATTGCATTAAAAAAACAACTTACATCCCAGGATTATTTACAAAGTCCGCCTTCTGTAATTCAAATAGAGCAAAGACTAACCCAATTGCTTAAGGCTGATCATCGCAGCTCACATAAAAAAGTGCAGGCGTTCAATAAACGGCTGATAAAAAATAAAAACAGCATTCTCACCTTTCTGTACCACCCTAAAGTGCCGCCAGATAATAATGGTTCAGAGCAGGCAATCAGAAACGTAAAAGTTAAAACAAAAGTATCAGGTCAGTTTAGAAGCGACAGGGGAGCGAGCCGCTTCGCCATCCTGCGCTCCATTATTGATACAACAATCAAAAACACTCAAATGTTTTTGAAGTTCTTACCCTTTTGTTTAATTTGGAACCTGAGTAGTTTCAAAAATTTTAATAAAAACCAATTCAAAAGTTCATCATTTAATAGAAAGAAAGGAAAATAATAATAGCCTAAAAAAGAAATACGGGGAAAACACTTTCTTGCGCACTTCAATGATGGTTAATTTTATATTCCGGCCTGTTTTATATTGGTAAAACTAATAAGAGTAATATTCTGTTTATTTCATCAGATTTCCCGATCTATTCAGTAAAACTATAGATAGACCGCCGATTTTAATACGCTTTAAATTGTAATAACATGAAGAAAATTAACAGAGTTAAACTAAATTGCTTTATATTTCTCGTCCTTACTTTTTCGATTGTGCTTGGCGGAGCCGTCAGAGCTCAGGAAAACCTGCCTTTGTCAGATGAGAACACAGCAATCCTCCGACATGTTGCCTCTTTGCGGGACAGTCTGACCCTTGTCCGGATGATTTCTTTTGAAAACATCTCTGTTGCAAATCAGCAAAAAACTGCCGGTATCTGAGAAAGAAGAGTTTTTGAAAAAGGAACCTAAAGCGATAAATCTTTTTTACAAATGGATAGGGTCTCATGAATTTATAAACGGATATAATAGATGGTGCTTGTATCTTGGCAATACACAACCGAGTGAGTTAAAATCTATGCCTGGAGTTTTGAAACGGATAGATGCCGTTAGACTTTTTCGGTTAGCAAGTACAAGTGTTCCAACGATAAAACTTGCTAATACACCCACTAAGTTCCATGTCCAAAATATTCCTGATGGACCATATTTAGTTATACCGAAGGTGAGTTCTGAGAGAAGGAAGTATATTCCCATTGGTTATATTGACAATAGTGTCCTAAGCAGTGATTTACTTTTTATAATTAAAAGTTCGAGCCTTTATCAATTTGGAGTTCTCGCATCTGCAATTCACATGACTTGGGTGAAATACACGTGTGGCAGATTGATGCGCCGGAAATAAAGAGATCAAAAAAGTTGATGCAGGATGAAAGAGAAACACAATGCCTGGTCAGTTGCTTATGCACTTAGGGTACCGATCAAAAAAATATCTTTCTTCAATTGCACCAATAAATACATCTATTACTTTGTTAATAGAGAAAGATAACAGGTATGATATATATGGAAGAACCTTGGCTTATGTAATACTTCCGGACGGTACTTGTTTAAATGAAACCCTTATCATTGCTGGTTATCAAAGCCATATAATAAACATTATTGTAGAGCACTATCATGCTATCAAATTATAAATATGCAGGCAAGGCAGGAAAAAAGAGGTTTATACAATGCTGTTGATAGCTTTTAGAAAAATGTTTACCCTATGTTTACCCCGAAATTAAAAATGCCTCGTAAATTATTAATTTAAAGGCGTTAAGAATAATATAGGCGGACCGGACGGGAAAGCTCAAGCCCCTATAACTTATTGAATACAGTTTCTTATTTTTTTACTCGATTTTTTACTCGATTAACTAAAGAGCCCTTGACCAAATCTTACCTAGTTCTACAAAGTTTGACTTGTCTTTACAAAGATAGGTTTTTGAACAAAAATATATCTTTTCACATCACGGTAAAGCATTGTGTTTATTGTAATTGCAGACTTTTATCATCCCCATGCTTTGTACATAATTGATGTAATTATTAATTTGCAACCAGTAGTTATTTTAAAATCTTATGTATAACGTTGTCTAGCCGAAACAAACAATTATTAAGTCCAGTTAGAATCAGAAACCAGTTAGGAAATCAGAAATCAGTCTAACGTTCAGAGTTGCAGCGGGATCACTTATCAGCAGCCCAAGCCCAAGAACACCCCACAAATATTTTGAATCTACAAATCTTCTAATTTTTAAAGTATTCAATTTCCAGTTTTAATCAGACAAAATAATTGTGTTGTTGGGAATTAATTTTAATTCTCATTCTGTGTCTGAATGAATTATGCCAACAGTGTTGAGTAAAGTTTTTTAATTCAGGACTAATTAAAATGCCGGCTCTGTCAGTGCTCATT
>MWWB01000432.1_pt1 | contig 10475 bp, 17 predicted proteins | sample 1047291 | NCBI WGS metagenome assembly MWWB01 (sample SAMN06349976, study PRJNA376086) | soil metagenome | isolation source: MS4-1 sample Antarctic (ecotone) soil | place: Antarctica | reverse complement strand
ATCTTGAACGGCAGACTGCCCGCAGAGAAGTTCGGGCGCGATCTCGTTATCAAGGAATCAGACTTGAAACTCGTAGCAGACCGGAAGTTAGGCAGACCGCCGAAGCAGAGCCACGAAGTAACCAATGTGCAGGTCAAGACTTCACGGAAGGCTAAGGTAAGTAAGGAAGGCAAGAAATGATTGAAGCAATGCTTATGGTTAAAAACCCAGACAGTAGGGGATGGGAAGGTATGGGCAGCCGCAAGTTTATGGTTCTACCGCGACTAGGAGACAACATAGAGCTTGAGGTGGATGAGATAGCTTATTTGTACAAAGTCGTTTCCGTTCATCATCCCGGCGAACCTACCGTAACTGCTGGAGACATTTGGGCGGTGCAGATCGGTAGAACACCGGAGGTGATTCAAAAGATTTTTGATGATTCATCAACAAGTGGGTCAACAGGCGAGTGGAAAGTGTCTAAATTTCGCCGGTGAACAGTTGAGGAAGGGTTAGATTAAATGACGCCAGAAGAATTAGAAGAAGTGATGAATTTCATCATCATCCGGCAAGAGCGCATGGTGACGCAGCAAGAGCGCACCGTCGAGCAGCAAAAGGAACACGACGAACGCCTCGCGCGCTTCGAGCGCTCTTATGCGGTGCTCGTCAAACTGCTGGAGAAGCACGACGCACAGATCATCGCCGTCACGACCGACGGCAACAAAGCGAACCGTGCGATTGAAGACTTAGCGACCATCGCCATCCGCAATGATGAGACGGTCGCGGGGCACGATAAGCAGATCGCGGAACTTCGCGAGAGCATCAACAACCTTACTCGCACAGTGGACCGCTACATCACTTCACGGAGCAATGGCAGCAACGGGAACGCCGGAGACTAACGCCGATGCAACGCTCTCCTCATACCTTTGAACTCGTCTTCGTGTGGGGAGGAATTGCCGCCGTCTTCGCTTTCATCGTGTTGGCTATGCTCATCAATCGCTTCGACCGGCGCGCGAAGTTTAACGCGATCATGCAGGCAGCAACTAAGGGGAATAGCACCCGAACTGACAGACCCTGACATCCTTATGTCAGACGTGGCAGAGGTTGTCAGACCCCATCCAAATGAACAAAGAACTAGCAGCTACCTATCTCGGCATCACTGTACGCACGCTGCAACGCCACATGTCGGCAAAAAAGATTGCCTTCAAGGGCGGAGATAAATCCGGCAAGCAGGCGACGTTCATGCAGGAAGAACTCAACCGCTTCAAGGCGGAACAGGACAGCCTGACAAACTCTGTCAGCCCCTCTGTCAGCTTGTCAGAGGATGTCAGAGTGGCGCGTAGCGAGCAGGGTTTAAGCCTTCCCGTCCTCGGCGCGTTGGAGCGGTTTGCGGAACTGGCTAATGACCTCAGAAGCGAGCAATTAGAGATTGCAAAGGGGATGACAGATGCTGTCAGAGGGATGTCAGAGGCTGTCAGAGGTCTCGCGGACGGACATCCTTCGCGCCCCTCTGTCACCGATCTTGCTCACAAACTTATGCTTTCGATTGACGAAAGCGCGCAGCTCTCGGGAGTGTCATCGAATCACATTCGCGAAGCAATCAAAGCAGGAAAACTGAAAGCGAAGATTGTCGGCAGAGGATACCGCATCAAGCGTCCCGACTTGGATAGTTACATCAAGAAGCTGTGAACAACGATGGATGTAAGACTCAAGAAAGCGAAAGCTGATATACGCCGGTTCATCCGAGCACACTACACTGATGCGCTTCTCGCGGGTTTACTTAGCCACGCTCGTAGCGGTCGACTCTGCTATCACACCTGCTGCTGTGTGGTCGGGTTGGTGAACGCGGATCACGAGTATCGCGGGGGGTTATCAGACGATGAGGAATTTGGAAACCACTTCTTTGTTGCCGAACAACTCGAGGGCGGACAAGAAGCGCACGACGCCTTCGGCATCCTCGGTGCGCCGCGCGATAGGTTTTGGCGCATCTTCATTGACGTTAACGATGATATGCGTCGGCGGCGAATAATTTCGATAATTCGAGCGGAGATGAAGCGACGGCGGAAGGCTGTAATCGCGGAAAATACTATGTGTTGGGGTTCAGACGGGCAGATGCGCGGTGTGGTGTGAGCCATCCTTGACTCTGCTTGATTTTGTTGAACAAAAAACAGTATAAAAGCCTAGCGAGTGAGACGCCACATCACAGCTCGCTAGGCTTATCTCTTGAACTGATCCACCAAGTTTTTGCTATGCGTTGGGTGCTTAGCATTCTTAGCTTCTCAGTCGAACCTCACCAACCTGCCGTTTCTGGCGGGAGGGCGAAGCCCTTTCTTGCGTGCAATCTTAAAAAATTAGTGCGCGCGATGCAAGCGGTATTAGCCATTTTACGACAAATTCGTAGCGGTCAATCTGACCGCGCCGGCGAGGGATGAGAGACATGATTGCAATGAATAACAACTCTGAAATGTTGCGACCCAAAGAAGCCGCCGCGTGGCTTGGCGTGTCTCTTTCATCGTTAAAGCGATGGGCTGTCACGGGTAGGTTGAAACCCGTCAACCTCTCGATTCGGATGCCACGCTATCGCCGTCGCGACCTCGAGCTATTCATCAATCGCGCTACTCAAAACGGTAAGCGGAAAAAGTCAGCGATAAGCAATGACACTCATCGCGTGTTGTAACACACAAGAAAAGAGGCGTTGCGTTTTGGCGACGCAACACCTCTGGAAAGCAAACTATTATGCAAACAAACCTTAGTTCAGAGATTGCGCGCAGTCAAGCGCAAACCGGTCGTTTTGTCGGTTCGTACCTTCGTTCAACTAGCAAATCACCTGATGTCGTGCGTGCTGGCGTCTATGGCTTCACGCTCACTGACATCTTTTCAGATTTGTTTGACTTTGACGCCGCCGCTATCGAGCGGCATCACGGCATCACGCCCGAGCGCGCCCACGCGGCGGGCATACGTTCGCTTCCTGATGCGCCTTTTGGTCGCTCCATTCTGGAGCACGCTATCCAGGAAAAGTTTGGCTGGCGCGCCGACTTGCCGGGCGGTTTTTACCTCGACGGCGAGCGCGTGCGAATGTGCTTTCCAGAGCGCGGATTGATCGCATCGTGCCGCGACCACAGAGGCTACACGCAAGCACTTCGTTACTTCCGTCACGCAGCGGACGATGATCCTGTTTGGATTACTTCGTCGAAACATGGCGGAGCGAAAGCGGTGCCCTCGCTCCACTTTGCTGGACGCTCGAACGCAAAGCGAAATGGTGTCGTAGTGCTCTGCGATCACACGCTTCGTGCCGAGGCGATCTACGCCGGTGGCGCGATCACAGTTGCTGCGTGCAATGGTTGTACTCCCTTCTCCATCGTTGCCCAACTTCGGCGTGCCTACCCAAATCTCCGCGCCGTCATCTTCGGAGAAGGCGTCGCGGCAGAGCCTGCACTATGCCGCGCGCTTCGTAACGCAGGTCTGCGTTGGGAGGTGCAACTATGAGCACCCAATTGGACCGACGCCATGACTACTCACGCTATCACCGCCGCGTCGGCGACCTTGCCGCTGAGATTCGGCGCGAGGATGAATCAGAACCAGAGCGCGCTCGTGCTCTCGAAAAATGGAAGCGCACAGAAAACGCTGATGAGCGGAAAGCAAAGTCAGACACAGCAGCTTCGTTCAAGAGTTATGTCCGAGCGTGTGGCTTCTCTACAAGGTCAGAGCATTTGTTGCTCGTTGCATGTGCTGCAACAAGCGGTGAAGACGAGTTGACCCGCGCTGCGGATTGGAAGATGGGCGTGTGGATTGAGAACGGCACCGCTGAGGACATGCAGCGCGTCGCACCGCTTCACTCTAAGGATTCAGAGAAACGTAGGTTGGCGCAAAAATGGAAACGAGCGTGGAATGACTTCGATGTAGAGCAAGAGCGTGCAGGCTTCGATGCGGTACGCCGACGACACGGTGACAAGGCGCGCAACGGCAACAGCGGACGCGATTCGGAACTGCACGCCGTCTTCGTCGAACACTTGATTGAGATTGAGCGCAAAGCTAAGCGTATGCCCAACTTCTATAAATGTCGATTTGAGTGTTTTGACCGCGCCGCGCGCTTCGTCGTTAAACGTCTCAAAAAAGAGAATCCCCGCGCGGCTAAGCTCGAACCTGAGAAACGCAAATCTCGATTGAGGCAGGAAGATACGCCCGCGCTTTGTTGCTGGCGATTGACAGCTAAAATTCGCAAACTCGCCGAAGACGAAATGCAGCGTGCGCTCGCTGCTGGGGCGAATGTGGATGACGTTTACATGATGATCGAAGCCGCGTTCGCTGAACTTGGCGAGGCGTTCGCGGAAACGACCAGCGAACCGGACCCGGAACTAGAGCATTCCGCGACCAGCTTTGAAGACCCTTCTTTAGAAGAACAAGGGTCTTCAAACACGGATTTCGAGAGCACGATGGAAGGCGAAAACTGTAAAGATTTCGCGGATAGCTTTTACGGAAAAGCTGAGGAAAACCGCGAAACAGTACCGTGCGAGGTCTTCACGTTTGAAGACCTCGACAACACGCCGTCAGACGCCGCATCGCTACCCAATTTGACGGTCGAATGCGATGTCGAACTCGACTCCATCAAACTCGCCGAAGCAGACCGGCTTGAAGCGTGCCGCATATCTCTCAACTCCTCACCGCCGAGTGTTCCACCACCGGAGCAAAAGCAAAAAGTGCCGTGGTTCAAAGATGAAGACGAAAGGAAATTAAATGACGCAGAAACTAAGCATCTCCGAAGCTCTCGCGCGTGTCGAGAGCAACTTAACAGGACTCGCGGCGGGCAAACTGCCGTCCAGCGCAGCACGGCAGCTAAGCCAAACCCTTGACCTCGTCGGTGGCATCCGACGCGCCTTCGCTGCCCAGCAAAAGAAGACCGCGCCGGCACCGTCGAAAGCGAGCGCGCCGAAGCCGACGATGCCCGCACGACCATCAGAAGCGAGACGGCGGAAACTACTCACACACACCGCACTCGGTGCTGCCGCACAGCGCGAGCGCGAGAAAGCGAGCAATAGGTAATGAAGGAAATTATCGAAGTCGAAGACCCAGCGGTGAAGATTGCCGAGGACTTGAGCAGCTTGACGCTTCAGTTGGAAGAGTTGAAAACCGAGTTAGCAGGCGTTAACGCGGTCAAGCGACGTGCGTTGGAAAGTGATGATTCAGACCTCTACGCCCGCGCGCTCGGGCGCGAGATGGATATTCCGCGAGAGATTAAATTTCTCGAGTTGAAGATTCTTCGCGCTCGCATTGAGGTGTTCAAACGAACTGAGGCTGTTGCGCTTGAAGCGCGCCGTGTGGCTGAGGAGGACTTAGTTGTAGCTGTTAACGAGCGTGATCGCGTTTGGCAGGAAACGGAAGATTTGCGGCGCGACTGTGAGGCGAAACGAGCCGATGCGGTCGGGCGACATCGTGGTGCGCTTGATTCAATACAACAATGTCGTTCTCAAATCAGCAATTTCTCGCAACAGCTCGAGCGTTTGCTTCAAGCTACTACTGTTTGATTCTAACTCACCAGCGACGCAAGGAAGCGCGCCGCCGACTTCATCGGCGCGCTTCCTTGCGTGCGGTTTTTGAGCGACTCAAGAGCAAGCGCAACAACGCAAATTTGAGGCAAGCGGCGCTTAGCGGTTGGTGGAACGCATTCCATCGTAAAAACAGCAAAAACACTGAACATTAACGTACTTTTAGCGTCCCGAGATGTACCTAAATCGCCCCTTTCCACTTTCGCAAGGTTGCTCACGGTATAGAGCCGCTTCGCTAAACCGCTCACACAACAAAGTTTAAGTGCCTTTTTCATAGCGACAAAAAGCCACTTTTGTTCCATGCTCATGGTGTTCCATTTTTTACGCGCGCCTGACTGTCTGGAGCGAGCCAAATTCTTGGCGCTGAGTGGCGCATAATGGCGAGTCAAGGTGAAGCTAAAAGCATGGGTTTTTTGCAAGACGGATAGAGGTTTTTTAGTAGGACCCTGAAAATTTGGGATTAACGAAATGTACGGAAATTCCAAAACGAAGTCATTTTGAATTGAGAAGGATAGGGCTGATCTTCCTACCCCTTTGTTTGTCCTACCTTGAAAGAGATGCAAACCGTATAGAGAAGTTTTAGAAGACCTCCTGTTTATATCCAGCATTTTACCCGAGCAATATCTTTTGATAGCTCCGCGTGTCTATTGAGACCCCAAGATGGTGTGGTCGGACACAAAAGATTTCACATCTCTAAACTCGCCCTCGAACCGCTGATCTTCGCCCATCGTTCGCCACAAGATGTTGCGCCCGCCATCTCTAAACAGGGATGGCGGGCGTTATCACGTCGGATAATTAGCATTATGACTTCACGACAAAAAAAACTTGGTTCATTTTTTCCGGTAAGAACTTCCTTAACACCTACAAAGTCGTGAGATTGATAGAGTGTAGCGGTGTTCAGGGTAGGTAATCGGCATGTAAAGATATTTTATCACTAGCACCCAACCTCCCTGCGTATATCTTCACCGACGGATCGTACTCCTGCTGAGACATCAATCCATATAACACCATGAATATCAGAAGGCATTTCGACATCGCCCTTCTTCAGCACTATCACCCTACCCTCATGGCGACCTATTAAGCCATAGAAAAATCCAAGCTCGAAAATGACATTTTGCCTTGCCCTACGTCTTTCATCATTTGTCTTTGGGTCGAATGACTTGTCATCTGGGGAAACTAGGACAAATACCCAATCAACGAGACCTGCATGCTCTTCAAACTTCTCAATGATTGTTTTACCGCCACTTGGCTGATCTCGCAGCACAATTAGCTGCGACCATGTTAGAGTATTCTGAAAGTAATCTTTGACTTCATTCAGCAAATCTTCATCGTGCCCGTGGACAATAAAAACACGAGGACGATCTACCCGGCTGACAATGCCAAGTTGTGCCAGCGCGCTAAGAATGCGAGAACGATCCTCATACTTAAACACAAATGGGTGACTATGATCTTTTGCCCATCTATGTGCTTCTCCTCCTGAAGCGGCGGCAGATAAAAGAACAATCGGGAAATTCAAAATTCTTTCTCGGAACCGCCTCGCTAGTGCGACGCCTGCGAGGTAGCCTCCGCGCGTTTCGTTTTCCAATATCCCAGAAAGCCCAGGATCGTTTGGCAACATCACATCGATGATGGCACCGTCGTACTCGCTCAAATCCTGATCGAGTGCCTCTTGCGTCGTCCGGGATATGATTGCCAATACTCCATTATCCATCAAATACTCTTTAATGAATTGTGCGTAAAAAACGTCATCTTCCACTAGAAGAATTTTCATGATGAGCCTGTTCAGAAATTGCTAACTCCTGTTGCTTTAGATTCGATAAGACGGGCAGCGATGTTCAACGGTGTCTCACCTTTCCGCAGGTATAAAACCCCGTGACTTTTAAGCTTCTCGATCTTGGTTTGGTCACCAATAACGGACAAGCATATAACGCGGATATCAGGAAACTTGCTCCGAACCATTGATATAAGATGGAAGCCTGTTTCTGATGAGTCTATCTCTGGAAAAGATTCACCACTTGGCATCATGATGTCTGACACAAGAACCGAGATTTCCCACTCTCGTATGAAATCCATAGCCGCACTCATATCCGTTCGGCTGACACAGTCGAATCCTTTCGCATCCAATAACAAGCGCAGCGGCTCAGTTGAAAACGGTTCGTCATCTACAAATAGAATTGTATGCATAATGTCTCTCAAGCAATGCGACCACATGGAAATATCATGACGAAACGTGACAATCTCCCTTGAGTTTCCACACTGATTTCTCCCCCGTGTAACTCCATAACGCGCGATGCAAGATAAAGTCCGATACCAGTTCCAGCAGCTACCTTTTGTCTGGCTGAAGTGCCCCGAAAGCGACGTTCAAATATGCGAGACTTATCATCGGTAGAGATAGGAATACCCTTGCTGTCAATCATAATGCCGACAATTTTGTCATCGCCGCGCGCAGATATTGTTATTTTGGTGCGCCGGTCCGCGTACTTTACGGCGTTCTCTAAAATATTAGACATTGCTTGCGCTACAAGATTCTTCTCTATTGCGAGCAATTTCCCCTTGAACACATTAGCGAAAGAGTCGCTATCTACTATTACCTCCAGTTCTGCTTCGAGCCCCTGCGGTTGAAAGTCGTTAGCCAAGTTGATAGCCAGCATTTTTACATCAGTTGGTTCTGGTGTTTCACGGAACTGACCAAGTTCGTGATCAGCCTCTAAATTTGACATCAGGGCAAAGTTCTTGATTAGGTGAACAAGTATTGTTGCTTGAGAGTAAATTGAACTCAATAACTTACCCTTACGACTTATAGGTACTCGTTCGTCTTTAAGAGCTTCGATGCTCCATTTTATGGCACCCAGTGGTGCGGTCAGCTGATGGGCGACGTTTTGAAGATATTGGTTAGTGACAGCTTTTACTTCTTCAAGTTCAGCTTTCAATTTCTTATTTTCAAGTTCTAAGGCTGTGGTTCCCTTTTCGTTCATCTGAAAATCCTCCAAATTAAGAAGTGATGCGCCTGACCCATTCGCCGAGAAATGCTAATCCGCTCAACTTGGTTATTAACCGCACTAGAAGCGGAAGCACCGAGCGAGCAACATCCGTATAGAAAATGGCATTGGCTCGTTTCAAACCGAGTCGTTGTAGATTCTTGCTGTGCATTTCCGCCAAATCACCGATGAGTGCCTCACGTTCTTCATGACTCAACAGAAGGTTGGCTACAAACTCAGCATTTAAGGGAGGCTGAACGGAAGAAGATTCCCGTATTTCTTTCGGTGGCGACCCATTAACAGGTCCGTAAATTGTCAGTAGGGCTTGTGCTGTCTTTTCATCGTCATTTGCTCTGTCTGCAACGAAAGAGATAATGCCCGGCTTTCCCTGAAACTCCTCACGCCAGTATTTCCATAAATCGTTGTTAACTTTGCTCGCTGGAGGACTGCGAGTTTTAGCCGCCTCGGCTAGTTGGCTTATCACGCGCCGTTTATTCTTATCAGTGACTGGTGCATCCAATTTGCTGATCCAGTACGCCTGCGAATATTTTTTATAGTTATACGGGCATTCTTCGTTTTGCTCACTCATGTCAATCCTCCTGACGTATCAATTGCTCGCCCGAAACTGACCTTTAGTTTACTGCGTGCTTGTTCCGCTTCTTTTAGAGCAAGCGCCCCAGTGGCTTCAACCTTAAAATGCTTCTTTGCCCTCCCGCCGCGCTCTGCCGTCGGTTCACCCATCCATGACTTAACTAATCCCTTTTCCTCCAAACGCGAAAGCGTTGTGTAAAGTGCTCCGATTGATACTCTGCGATCAGCGCCCTCAAGGGCTTCTAGTATAGTCACGCCGTAAGCCTTCTCTCCGAGAGTAAGAACAGCGAGCAAGACAAGTTCCTCAAATTCCCCGATGTAACTTTTTGCGGTGCTGGTTACGGCTTGGCTGCGTGGGTTATCCAATGCAAGCCCGTCAGCTTTTCTCGCGTAATTCTTTGGTTGTTTCATTTTTAACTTTCTTCTCGCAAGTCATATTAACTACAATGTAGAGTAAATCGTTATAGTCGTCAACCTTTTGCGCCTCGAATCCTATAGTATAGGGTCAATCGGCATTTGATAAACATTGTTTGTGGCGCTAAGATGTATTTAACACTGCGTTTTACCTCGATGCAGTGGATTGTGGAGGGCAGCTCGGCGCGTGGAGATTCGTTCACTCCACGCGCCGAGCTGCCTTTTTCGCTTTATGCGTTCGCTGTGGGGAGCGTGATCTGAGGCGAGAACTCATCGGAGAGTTGTTGAAGGTCAGTAAGCGCGGCGACGAGCGCGCGGGCAGCTCGGTCGTGCTCATCGGTAAAGCCGTCCTCGATGTGATTCAACTCGAATATGGCTGATTCGACGCGCAGGCGTGCGCGTGTGACAGTCTCTTGGTTTATAGTTGCAACTAACATTTACTTTCTCCTTCTGAAAGGGTTGAGGGTTGATGTAGTGGGCTTAGGGAAGTTGTCGCTTTCCTAAGCCCTTCGCTTTAGAAGTTGAGCGTTGCGCGCTCCGTCGCGAGTTGCATGTGAAGCGCGGCGGCGCTGGCGACGTGATAGCAGGGCAATCCGCGCTCGCCCGCTTCGCACGAGCACGCGGCAAACTTGTCTTTTCCCTTCCTCGTGAACTCGACCGTATAAGTCGCTTTTGTTGTTTTGTTCGTGACCGCATATTTGCGGAAACGGATGATGCGAACGAGTGGCTTGACCGCTCGCGCCTTGTTGATCTGGTTCTGGAGTGCGCCCGCCGTGGTAAGTCGAATCATCTCTTTCTCTCCTTCGTTGAAATAAATACCAACACAGAGATTTTAACTATTACGCTTGCGTAAGTCAACGGGAAAGTTTATGCTTGCGTAATAGTTTGAGTCATGCTACAAACGGGCACATGGATGCATCACTCACGACAAACCAAGCGGCTGAACGCCTCGGCGTTTCGGACGCGCGTGTAC
>MWWB01000430.1_pt1 | contig 10490 bp, 10 predicted proteins | sample 1047291 | NCBI WGS metagenome assembly MWWB01 (sample SAMN06349976, study PRJNA376086) | soil metagenome | isolation source: MS4-1 sample Antarctic (ecotone) soil | place: Antarctica | reverse complement strand
GGTGTTATTTTGGGATCCGAAAATTCCTAAGCAATCAGCATTATGGGAATCTACCATCATATTAACTCAAGAATTTTATGATGAAATTATCGAGCGACCTATCCCTATTAACATGCGGGCTTTATCTGTACTTAAAGATTCAAGTTTGGCACTTGATATTTACTGCTGGCTTACTTATCGCATGAGTTACCTTAAGAATCCTGTTGAAGTGCCGTGGGAGCTTTTGGCTATGCAGTTTGGTTCTGATTACAATGAAATTCGGGATTTTAAAAAAAATTTTCTTAAGCAACTCAGAAAAGTTTCTGTTATTTATGAAATGAAAGTGGAAATAGGAGATAAGGGGTTAATTCTAAAACCAAGTAAGCCGCATATAGCTGTTACCAAAAAAGGTGGATAACCCTGTTAGTTCAAGAAGTTATCCACGCATAATCGCTCCCGGATTTTATATGTATTTTACGCATAATCGCTCCCATTTTTACGCATAATCGCTCCCGCACTCCTTATATCCTATATTCCCTATATTAAATAACCTGTATTGAGTAACGATTTTTTGTGAATAACTTTGTAATCTTATAAATTATTCTTTTCTAAGAAGCTGATGGATATATGGACAATCGGCTATGCCGACCGGCACTTAAAACTTGCTGGACAAACCTGCTGGAAAACGCTTCGCGTTTTCCACAGGTATTGCCCACAAGTCAGTGCCTTTGCCCACATATCCACAGCTTGGCAATTTATTTTTAATTAATTTTTTTAAAAATACTTAGAAAAAGTATCTCATTTCATTTTAATATATACTATACTATCTTCCTAACTAGATTGTTTTTATAGTTTCCGTCGTCCGCCTTTTCATAACAGCTTTTCAAAGGTTTTTTCTGTTATAATTTGCGCCCGACCATCCTTATTCTTCGTGCCTATAATAAGGATGGTCGGGCGCAAGCAGAAAAAATGGATAGGGTAGATAAAAGGCGGGCGACGGAAAGATGAGAGAGGGGGTTAAAGAAGGAGGTGATTGCGGGAAAGTCAGCGTCAAATGAAAGGATGGAGAGACAGAGAGGTTGTGGAGGCTCTAAGGAAGATAAGACTAAAAGCTTAGATAAAAGCGGGGTAAAAATTATGGTGGCTGAAGAATTGGAAAGCTTGGTGACTAACGCAGAAGTTGAGCCAGTGGGCAAGTCAGAGGTTGGTGTTGCCAGAAAAACTGTGAAAAGGCGGCAGCCAAAGCCGGGCAAAGGTTTGGTTTCCCGTTTGCAGGTAACGGCGCGTGACATAGAAATTTTGCGCTTCATTAACGAATTTGGATTTTGTGAGATGCCGCATCTTGATAAACGCTTTGGTTGGAACAAGCCAAGAAACTATCAAGTCATTGAACGTTTACTGCGGATGGAGCTATTGAGACATGAGCGTGTGTTTTATGGCCGCCCCGGGATTTATCGATTGACGCAGAAAGGTGCGAGCTATACGGACTTGCCGGCGATGCGATGTGTGCCGTTGGGAAACTATGTACATGAGGTAACGTTAATTGATGTGTATTTGCAGTTACGATTTTTGTATCCTGAAGCACGATTTATTAGTGAGCGTCAATTGAAGCGAGACAAGTTTTTTGATGGTGTGGGACAACGAGGTCACTTGTCGGATGGTTTTCTCATTTTCCCCGAGGGCAAACAGGTGGCGATTGAGGTAGAGTTAAGTCTCAAGGGAAGAAACCGCACAGAATCGATTTTAAAGGGGTATGGCGGCGAGTTCTCCATTGAAGAGGTCTGGTATTACTGTCCAGAGGGGATCGCGTCTTCACTGCGCTCTATGGCGGCTAAAATGCCATTTATCAAAGTCTATGATTTGAGGGAATTTTTAGGGTGAGTTTAAAATTTCAACGTGAAGGAGTTTTGATCGTTTTTTAGAATGGGCAGGCACGCATCCTCGAGAGACTTTGAGAAGCGTTGCAGTTAGTGCTTTTGTCTTTTATGGATTTGGTGTACGCCTCTCTTTTTTTTAGATAATAAAATTAATTATTTTTCTTAATGGTATTAATTATTAGACGATTGTCTTAAAATACTCTTTTTGTATTTCTGTAATAGGATATTATTAATATAATATTTCTAATCTAGAACTATTCTAAAAATAGAGATAAATTATTTAATTAATTTAATTTTTATAGAGGGTGTCGCTAAGAATGAGTCCATTTCTAAAACACCCATATTATTCTTATGAAATTGAAGATTTAATAAGGCTTGTTAAGAAATACCAAGCAGAAATTATTTGTTTAAAATCTCAAAACTTCCAACTCCGTCATATTATTGATAACTTACCTGCCACTATTTATTGGAAAAATAAACAAGGTGCCTATCTTGGTTTTAATAAAGCCGGTGCAGAAAGTTTGCGTAAATTTAATCTTCCTTATGAAGAAAAGAATGTGTTAGGTAAAACTGACTATGAGGTTTTTCCTACAGAAATGGCGAATATTTTTAGAAAAAATGACTTGGAAATCATGCAAAAAAATTCAGAAATCACTAGAGAAGAAGCTGCTCTATTGCCTTCTGGTGAAAAGGTGACACAGCTTTCAACAAAAAAGCCGCTTTATAATGAAAAAGGTGAAATTATTGGTGTTATAGGCAGTACAATCGATATAAGCCAACTTAAAAAAATTGAATTTGAACTGAGAAAATCTAAAGAAGAGTTAGAAGAAGCTAATAGATTAAAAATGGATTTTATCCATAATATGGAACATGACATCAGAACGCCATTTAATGGAATATTTGGATTAGCCAGTATTTTATGGCGGCGAGAAGAGGATCAAGAAAAAAAAGCACAATTGGCACATATTGTTACTTCTTCGCAAGAACTATTGGGATACTGTAATACAATTTTAGATTTTTCAAAAATAGAATTGGGTCGTTTTCCCATTGCGTCAAAAAAGTTTAATTTTTTAAAATTGATTGAAAAATTGATTAATATAGAAACGGCAGCGGCAATACAAAAAGAAATTGATTTATCTTGCGATATTAAGAATGTACCCAAATACTTAATTGGGGACGAATATCGTATTATGCGAATATTGATTAACCTTTTAAGCAATGCCGTTAAATTTACTTCTGAAGGTTTTGTTAAATTAAGCATCACAGGCCATAAAAAAACCCATAAAAAAATTATTATAAAATTTATTATTGAAGATAGCGGAATAGGGATATCTGAAGAAAAACAACGATTTGTTGGAGAAAAATTTATACGTTTTTCTAATTCTAACAAAGGACAATACAAAGGCTTAGGATTAGGACTTTCAGCTGTCAAACAATTTATAAATGATCTTCAAGCGGAATTAGAATTAGAAAGTGAAATCAATAAAGGCTCAAAATTTACTTGTATTATTCCTTTTAAATTGCCTTTGTTGGGGGACGCATGAAAGTACAAAATAGTTTTTATAGGAAAAAGTATTAATGAGCAAAAAAATTTTATTGGTTGAAGATAATGCAATTGCCCAAATTGTTACGGCAGAAAATATTCGTGAATTGGGTTTCGAGGTTGATATTGCTGCTTCAGGTCATGAGACTTTAACATTATTGAAAAAAGAAAAAGCAGAAAAATATGCACTCGTTTTTATGGATTTAGGTTTACCGGATACAGATGGATTCGAGCTTACAAAGGAAATACGCCAATTAGGCTTACTTTCTAAAGAAATACCCATATTGGCTTTGACCGCTCATGAAGAAAAAAGCTATCAAGAAAAAGCTGTTCAATATGGGTTAAATGATTTTTTGGTCAAACCTTTGACGGTAAAACAGGCCAAAAAAATATTTGAAAAGTTTAATTTGCTTCCTTAATTTAAAATAACTTATCTTTATAAGTTTGCTTTTATTAATTTCAATTTATTTGTATTTTCTTCTTTTTCTTCTGCTTTATTTTTTAAGCTTATGTGAGAAATTGTATTAGTTAAAGGTTTCTCTAAAGCAATATCTTTAAAGGCTATTTGAAGTCTTTCAGCAAATTTTTCTGTTACTTTAATATTACGCCAAAGAAAAGCATGTGTTTCATTATCAAGTACAAATTTTTCTACGGGCACGTCTGCTTTTTTTAATTTTAAGTAATAATATTCTGAATCACTTCTACAACGGTCATACTGTGCCAAAATAATATCGGTAGAAGGAAGGCCTTTTATTTTCTTTTCTTTCATCCAAAACGGTGAAGCTTTTGGATTGCGAGGATTTTCGCTAGGTGGAAGATAGAGGCCAATGATCCAATGCAAAAATTCCTCTGTAATATCCGTATCTTTTTCTTCATAAATTTTAAATCCCGGCAAGGTTCGCGAAAAATCTACCATAGGGCTAATTAAAATTTGTTTTTTTATGGGAATTCCTTCTTTAAGTGCTTTAATGGCTATTGCGGCTGCAATATTGCCGCCAGAGCTATAACCTGAAATCGCTATTTTATTGATATCAATGGAAAAAATATTAGGTGATTCTTTGACAAAAAAATTAATGACTTTGTAAGCGTCTAAATAAGGCGCAGGAAATTGATTTTCAGGGGCCAAACGATGGTGGATAACAATTACACGACATTTTGCATTTTGACAAACATGTGTACAAGTGACATGTGTAAATTTTATTTCAGCAGCTACAAAACCTGTACCAGGAATATAAAATAGCGTAGGAAGTTTCTCGTTGTTTTTTAAATGGGGTGGTGTATAAATTCTTACAGGAATCTGTACATTTTTTTCGACTGGTACCAACATGTCTAGAAAAGGAATATTTTCTAGTGCCTCTAGTGTCGGTGCAGCTGAAGCTACTTTTACTCTATGGGCAGTTACAGAATGATCAAAAATAAGGGTTTTTTTTGGGGTTTCCTGATCGTATGCAAGTACTTTTTTATCACTGACCAGTGAAAGTTGGTTATCTGTGCTATCTACTTTTTCTTTCATCTTCTTATTCTCACTCGTTTAAATTATTGAAGTTAAAAGCCTCCTTATCAAATAAATTCCGTAGATTAAATTTTAAGAATTATCTTTTTGCCATTATAGCTTAAATAGTGTTAGAAATTTACTATACTTTTTAATATAAGAAATTGGTTTGTTTACAAAAAAAATTAATTTTTTTGTATGCACTTTATATTTTTTATTATAGAAATAATAAACTGCTTAATCATCCCAAAATTTATTAAAGCGGTTTGGAGATAACTCAGTATAAATTGTAGTATTGTTAATATTGGCATGACCCATATAGCTTTGAATAGCACGCGTGTCTTCTCCTCGGTTGGCAAGATAAAATCCTGTGCTATGACGTAGCATGTGAGGGTGTACACTAAAGTCAAAGTTTGATTGTTTGCCTGCTCTAGCAATAATATGGTGGATAGTTCTTGCTGTTAAGGGAGCATTACGTTCACTGACAAAAATATAGGGGGATTGAGAATCATCACGCTTTAATTGCTTTAAGGCGCGTAATTCCAATCCTCGCAAGGAGTGTGTTGAAGGGATACCATTTTTAAGTCGACGTACGTGAAGAAATCCTTGTTTTAAATCTACTTGTTCCCAGCGTAAAGCAATAAGCTCACTTACTCTTAAAGCGTGCCGAAACATAAGCATAATTATTGTGTTGTCTCGAAAACCATAACGCCCCTCATTTCTGGCCGCTTTTTGAAGTTTTTCAATTTCATTAGTAGTGAGATATTCACGAAACCTTAGTTCCCCATTACTTTTTCTGTGAGGCGGTTTATTTAACTTTGCCGTTTTTGGTATTTGGCGGTGGACTTTTTTCATCGTGTAACCCTTATGAAAATAAGGGTTATGATATCAAACATTGCCGTTAATAGGCATTTTAGGCAATATTTTTAAGTCTCATCATCTGAAGAAGATAAGTTTGGTCTGGGTGAAAAGAAATTTTGTTCTTTTTCCTTACTTTCTTTATATTGCGGTAAATTTCCTGATTGGTTAGTTAAAGTAGAACTTGAACCAAAATTTAAAGGAGAATCTTTTGGTATAATAGTAGAAGGGGATGTTTTTTGTTTGCTTGCCTTAGATAATGGCACCTCTTCTAAAACTTTAATATTAGCAATACTAGAATCTCTGCTTTTTATATCAATCGGATTTCCTGCTTGTTGTTGACGAGTTAAAGGCCAAAAAATAAATGAATACTTTGAGTTTTGTACTATTAGTGAGTCCCCCAAAACATCCTTAAAATTACTCTCAATATTTTGAACATGAGCGTCACCTAAAATCACTATAACATCTTTGCAAGGATTCTTGTTTTCTAAGAAATGTTTTAAGTTACCTACTATAAATGTTTCTCTCACAAAGCAACTTAAGATTAAGGCTTTATTAAAAATTTTTACCTGAGTTTCATAATAATCATTGGTGTATTCGTCGTCCCGGATAACCATATTACTTGAGATAAATTCACTACTTAAATTTAATATTATATTACTATTGTTTGTAAGAAATTTTTGAATTTGCGAATCATTATAAAGATAGAAAATGATACAAACAGTTAGCTCCAAAAAGGAATTAAAATTGTCTTTAAAATATGTTAAGTCTTGCCCATACAACCAAGAGGGATCAACTTTTTTTGTATCAATTAATGAAGAAAGCTGCCACTTTTTTATGCAATAATCTGCGATTTCCTTCAATTTAGGATTTTGCTGATTCAATTGGGTTAAAAAATGGTAAGGGTATGATTTTTCTATGTCATGATTTTTAAAGAAAAATCTCAATTTCGTTAAAATTTCTGCTACTGCTACTTTTGTTTCATTATCATTCCAAGTAAACATAGGGTTATCAGAAGTTATTCCAAAAAAAAATACACCTTTTAGTTTAGTAAAATATAAATGCAAGGTAAGTAAATAACCTAACCATTTTGCAGGTGCATACTCAATACCTTGCATACGAGGATTTGATTCTTCTGTATAAAATAATCCTTCTACCAATAAATGATAATCAACTTGCTCATTGAGTTGAGTATGTATCATAAGATTGTTTTTATATTCAGATTTTTGATGGTCTTCTCCGTAAAAATAAACATTAAACGTTTCAGGTTTTTTTTTACCACTAAAAAAATCATATAATTTTTCTGGGATTTTTTCACCCTCAAAAAATTGCATATAAAATTTCCTATCAATCAAAAAAGTTAATAAAGATATTAATTCCTATGAAAAATTCTAATATTCATTAGAATTTTAGTTATGATAAAACAATGCCATTACCGTCTGTTAACAGCAATGTTTTTTTGTGGAAATTAATATGAATTAGTTAAAGCAGAAATTTGTTTTATTTTTTAAATTTTAGGAATAAGTGTGGAAAATATTTTTAAAATAATACCCTTTATATTAGCCTAATGGTGAAATTTATGCCATGCTATAGGCGTTTTTGCAGGATATGTTAAAAATTCTGCATGCTACCAATGTTTGCGACAAGTTTGCGACACTATTTGCGACATTTTATGTCGCAAATTTTTTGGATATTTTATATATGATATGGTGCGTGGCTCCTTTAGTCATTAGTATTCCTTTCTCAATCATTTGCTTTAACTCTCTTTGTAACGTTCGCCGATTCACATTAGGACATAATTCTTCATACCTTTTGATGGTTAGTTCTCTATTTTGAAAAATTTCTTGCAATGCTACTTGCTGCCTTGAAGAAAGTTGATATTCATTTGCTACAATATCTGATTTAATAACTCCTTCTCCAAGCAATTTAATTTCTTGCATTTGTTCAGCTAAACCGTTTGAGAAATACCTTAACCATCCTGTCATGTCCATATCATTTTCGCGGACGCTTTGAATAGCTTTGTAATATTCTGAACGGTTTTTATCGTAATATTCACTGATGGTAAATAACTGCTTAAAGTCATATCCTTTTCTATAAAGGCATAAAGTAGAGAGCAAGCGTGCTGTTCTCCCATTACCATCTAAAAAAGGATGAATGTGTACTAATTGAAATTGAGCAATACCGCTAACAAGAATGGGATTTATTTTTTCCTCTTGATTAACCCATCTCACTAGCTCGCTTATCATTCTTGTGACTTCGTAAGCAGGTGGTGGCGTATAAACTGTTTTTTTCGTTTTTGAATTCACCACATAATTTTGTATTTTTCTATATTCCCCAGGAGATGAGGAATTTCCTCTAACATCAATAACAAGTTTTTTATGAATTTCTCTAATCAATCCTTCTGTTATTGGTTCACCACTATTAAGGTAGTTTGATACTAATTCAAAAGCTTTTCTGTAATTTAAAACTTCTTTTATATCTTCTGGGTCTGCGCCAAAAATTTTTTTTCCTTGCAACAATTTTTCAGATTGTTCTAATGTAAGTTCTGTGCCTTCAATATGAGTTGTATGGTGCGCCTCTAAGATTAATGCTTTATTTTGCATGTTTTTTATCCAGCTTTCTGTCAAATTAGCCGCTTCGAGAAAGCCTCTAACGCGTTCTATGACAGTAAGTGCATTATTCATTTCGACAGTAATGTTAAATTTTGGGTTAAACATTAAATTTCACTTAAAGCATGTATTTTAAAATAAAGGTCAAAAGGTAGGGCAGCTAATCAAATAGCGCCCTACCCTTTTTTCTTCTCAAGTCTAGGTAATTTCTCTATCTGCTTTTTTTTTTTCGAATAAAAGGCTTAAAGTTTTTTCGTTAATCATTTTTGCACTGTCGATAATATCACTCAAAGCCCAAAAATAATTATGTTTAATTTCATCTGAACAATCGAAAAAATCATTATTTAATAATACCTTTGACAAGGCCTCAGCCTTTAATAAGCAATCGCTTAAGTCGTCCTGATAGTCAATCTGCTGGTTTATCAAATTCGATAAATGGTTTAGGCTATTGTCAGCCATGTCAATCTCCTGTTTAGGTTGATGTGGTTAGTGGCGCGTATGTGTATCCGCACTGCGCGTCACGCTGTTTTGTAAAAAAGATTTTTTACTCTCTTTCTCTTTTACTCAAATAAATATTACTTTACTTACTCTTATGAGTAAAGTAATATTTCTATTTTATTTCAATGGAACATTTACTTATGATAGTTGCATTGCTTAACCAGAAGGGCGGAGCAGGTAAAACAACAATTTCAGTGAATCTAGCCAGAGCGTTACAACAGGAAAACGTTAAGGTTTTACTTGTTGATTCTGACCCGCAAGGTAGTGCTAGAGATTGGCACGCTGCTGCTGATGATAGCCCCCTTACGGTAGTAGGTCTTGATAGACCGACTTTAGACAAAGATATAAAAGGGATAAGCCATGGTTATGATTGGGTAATAATTGATGGTGCACCCCAGTTAGAAGAAATGGCTGTTGCTGCAATTAAGTGCGCAGATATAGTTTTAATACCTGTGCAACCATCCCCTTATGATGTTTGGGCATCTGAAGACTTAGTAGAGGTAATAAAAGCAAGGCAGCAAATTACGGATGGAAAGCCTAAAGCAGCCTTCGTCATTAGCCGCCAAATAACTAATACCAATTTAGGCAAAGAGGTTAGAGATGCGTTGAGTGGTTATGGACTACCTATTTTTAATAATGGTACGTTTCAAAGGGTGGCATACGCTAAAACAGCAGCAAAAGGACTTAGTGTCGTAGATACGGAACCAGCTAACGAGGCAGCAAACGAAATAAAGAAAATAGCGAAAGAGTTGAAGGAGTTCATGAAATGAGTTTATTAAAAGCAGGGCGACCTACCAGTAAGAAAGAGCGCGCGATTGCCTCTGTGCAAGAAACAGAGGAAGAAAATGTCAGAATGAATATAAATATTTCTAAGGCTTTTTATAAAAAAATAAAACTTATGGCTTTAGATAAAGACATTACTATCACTGATTTAGTTATCAAAGCATTAAATGAGTATATGAGTAAATAGTATAAACTCATATACTCATATAAGTAAAGGTATTTTAAAGTAAATGAATGGGAAAAATCTAGAAAAACTAATTTCTGAAGCCATTTCGATAGAGGCAGAGAACGCGAAAGAAGCTGGTACCCTTGGGTACATGGCGAGAGCACTTGTACAAGCAACAATGCCGCATAAGAACCCTCATTCTTCAGAGGCATGGGGGAGAAGAAATGGCAATTTTTCTATGGTTATGCAACCAGGTTATGAAATGGACAAAAAAAATAATCTCCGTTGTATTGGCTTGCCCTATGGTACAAAACCTCGTCTTGTAATGGCTTTTGTCGCTTCCGAAGCAGTTAAAACACGCAGTAAAGAAGTAATTTTAGGTAAAAGCTTATCTGAATTCATGCGTCAGCTTGGCTTAACACCAACTGGGGGGCGTTGGGGCACTATCCCAATGCTACGTGAACAAATGAAACGTCTTTTTTCGTCTACTATTTCTTTTCAGTATGAGGGTAACTCTTCTGCCGAAATTAGCGGTGGTTTTAGGATAGCCAGTCGATTGGTGTTATTTTGGGATCCGAAAATTCCTAAGCAATCAGCATTATGGGAATCTACCATCATATTAACTCAAGAATTTTATGATGAAATTATCGAGCGACCTATCCCTATTAACATGCGGGCTTTATCT